>Ga0255055_10000488_pt1 | contig 30639 bp, 18 predicted proteins | sample JV7_2_27_MG_FD_188633 | JGI IMG/M metagenome (GOLD analysis project Ga0255055, IMG submission 188633) | Seawater microbial communities from Jervis Inlet, British Columbia, Canada - JV7_2_27 | ecosystem: Environmental > Aquatic > Marine > Inlet | place: Canada: British Columbia | collected...
ATCTGGATGCCAAGCTGCGCGTACAGATGCGTCGCGAGTTGCGACAGTTGCAGCGCAAACTGTCGGTAACCACCATTTTCGTCACCCACGACCAGGAAGAAGCCAACACCACCGCCGATCGCATTGCCGTTATCAATGATGGTATCGTCCAACAAATCGGCACGCCGATGGAGCTCTACGACCGTCCGGCCAATCTGTTTGTCGCCAATTTTTTGGGCGTTGCCAACGTGGTTGAGGGAAGCATGACCGAGGAGAATGGCAAGCTCGTATTTCATTCATCAGACGGTGCCGTAACTGTCCCGGTGGCGGCCGGCGGCCAGGGTCCCAGCAGCATCGTTTTCCGACCACAGAACCTGACCATCCGACCTCATGATGCCGAGCCGGTGCCGGGGACGACGCAACTGTCCGGAACGGTCGAGCACAAAGAGTTTCTGGGTGGTGTGGTTCGCTACAGCGTAACGGTCGGCGGACATTTCATCCTCGTAGATGAATCCTATCAGCGCGGCGAAGCGACATTGCCCGAGGGAACGCCCGTGACGCTTTGCCTCAATAACGATCAGGTCATTGGACTCACCAGTTAAATGCTACCCATATTTACCTGCCCGATAGCATTTCACGAACAAACTGAATCCCTTCTGAAACTTCTGACACCGGTATGCCCGGCTTTAATTCAATTACTTTAAGGGTATCGGTTTTAAGGAACGGTTTTAGCGCCGCAAAATCAATTTCTCCGCTACCCGGCGGGATGTGATCATCAAGGCCGATGGCATCGTGAAGATGAGTCCCGATGAGTTGATCCGCATAATTTTGCAAAAGAGAATTTTGAGGAATGAGCCCCAGGGTCTCATTGGCATGCGCATGACCGGTGTCATGCCAGTAACCGATGGGTGCGCCTTCAAACTTGGCGAATATCGTACCAAAATCATCCAACCCGGGCAGCTCATGATAGTGATACCGATTTTCCAATCCCAGCAATACGCCCTGTTTTTCAGCAACCGGCAACAAACGATCCAGGCTAAACACTAAATTTTCCAGATGTTCAGACTTAAGCCGATCCCGCTCCTTTAATTTTTTTCGAATAAAGATTTGAGCTGCTTCTGAATCAAATCGATTCGAATTAACGTATTGATAAAGCACCTGCATTTCATGGTTCATTTCAACAACCCCGCAATGCAGTACGACCGCCGCAGCGCCTACCTCACCCGCATGCTCAATACTTTTAGCCGTAAATCGAATTGCGTTCTGACGCTCCTCATTGTCGCAGCTTGAAAGGAGAAACAGATCCCCGCTGCCTTTTGAATCCGATTTGGCAGAAGGGATCGGGAAATAATTATGAGCGCTGACGACCTTTAACCCGGAATGCTTGAGCGGGTTTTTTATCTCATGATAGAGATCTTCCGAAATCCGATAGCTCAGCTCTATTCCGGAAATATCAAGATTCTTCAGAGCCGCAAGCATTTCTTCAGCCGTTGTCGATTCACCTGACTGCCAGGAGGTCGAAAGGGCAATCATCATTCAAAATCCTTTCAGATTGGGTAGGTAAACATTTGTTAACCACGTAATTTCTATTTGTCAAAAGCTCTTTATATTAGCTGAGTTTTGCACGAGCCCTCCAGAGGCGGACAAGTCGGAGGCTTTAATATTCTCATTAATCTTCATACAAGATTCAGGTATAAATTGACACTGCTATGCGAACCTTTTATATTTGATCGACACTTCCCTGTTTTTCTGCCATGCACCTTTAATTAGAAAAAACATTGAGTTTCCCACAGAAAATGAATCCACAGCAAATAAGCGAAAAGATGTCCAGCCGCGAACGTTTCGGGGAAACCATGGGCTACGGCAGGCCGGACCGCGTCCCCTATTTTGAAGAGGGTATTCGCAAGGACGTTCTGAAAGCCTGGCGTACACAGGGGCTGACCAAAGATGACGATCTTGCGCAAATGTTTCCTTGCGATCAGCGGGAACGAATGCAGGTGGATCTGGAACCCCGCCCCAAGCTCATATCCAAACTCGATAAAATTACGAACCTAAAAAAATTTCAGCGGCGCCTGAACCCGGCCGATAAAAAGCGGCTTCCCGGAAGATGGTCCCGGCGTGTGCGGGAATGGCAGTCCCGCGATCATGTGCTAATGCTGTACGTGCATCGCGGATTTTTTCTGACTATGGGTGTACAGGATTGGCGTTCGTTTACCGATGCAATGCTTTTGCTGATGGATCAGCCGGATGGGGTTCGCAGACGAATGCAAATCCAGGGGGAATTTGCGGCCCGACTATGCGACTCGATCCTGCAGGAGGTAGAAGTCGATGCCGTCGTTTTCAGCGAGCCCATTGGCGGAAATGATCGGCCCTTAATTTCTCCGCAGATGTATGAAGATTTTGTGCTCAAAAATTATGAACCGGTCCTGCAGGTGCTGCGACGCCGTAATGTGGCAACCATTTGTTTTCAGACATTTGCCAATGCCAGAATTCTTATCCCCAGTATCCTTAAGTGGGGATTTAACTGCCTGTGGGCCTGTGAGGTCAATATCGAAGCTATGGATTATCGCAGCCTGCGCCGGGAATTCGGCCGCGAACTGCGCTTAATCGGCGGCATCGATCTGGATGCTTTGCGCGAAGACAAAAAAGCAATCCGACGCGAGATCGAAGAAAAGGTTCCCCCGTTAATTGAAGAGGGCGGCTTCATACCGCTGGCTGACGGCCGTGTTCGCGCAGATGTGCCCTTTGAAAATTATGTCTACTATCGCGAACTGCTTCAAAAGGTAACCAAGGGTTAATACAAAGTATCAAAACTCTAGTTTCAAACCCGATCGCAATTTGTTGCTATTTTTGGTTTTTCGGACTCTAGAATATAGGTCTTGTTACCTGATTGTTTCCGCCGCAGGCGGATTGAATTTCGTCACTTTCATCTGGAAAGTGACGAAGATAAAAAATCTTTAAAATCCTGTTAATCCTGTCTAAAATAGAGAAGGGAAAAAGTTATGCCCATCGCTAAGAAAATGATCAAGATGGTAGAAGGAATGGGAATTGTCAAAAAGATGTTTGAAGAAGGCGCCCGGCTGAAAGCCAAGCACGGAGCTGAGAATGTCTTTGATTTCTCCCTGGGAAATCCGGATGTCCCGCCACCGCCGGAATTTAAAAAAGTTCTCAAGGATCTGGTGAATGACGAATCCCTATACCACGGCTATACGCCCAATCCCGGATATCCGCATGTCCGGCAGGCAATCGCCGATTACCTTGGCAGTCAACACGATGTCGCGCTCACCCCGGGTATGATTGTTATGACGGTGGGGGCCGCCGGCGCCCTGAACGACGTCTTGAATGCGGTCATCAATCCCGCAGAGGAAATATTGGTACCCACCCCCTACTTTATCGGTTACGATCATTATGCGTTCATTGCCAATGCCACGATTAAAACCGCACCTACAAATGCCGACTTTCACCTTGATCCAGCCGCGATCGAGTCGGCCATCACTGAAAAAACCCGCGTGATGCTGATCAATTCGCCCAATAACCCCACCGGCGCTGTCTATTCGGCGGAAGAACTCACCCAACTGGGCCGGGCGCTGGAAGCGGCCAGCCAAAAATACGGGAAGCGAATTTATCTGGTGTCAGATGAGCCCTATCGCAAGATCGCGTATGATGTAAAAGCCCCATCGGTCTTTCAAGCTTATGCGCATTCGATTATCGTATCCTCTTATTCCAAGGAGCTGTCTTTGGCCGGTGAACGCATCGGATATCTGGTGGTTAACCCGGCAGCCGAGGACGCCGCACTGCTGATCAGTGCCGCGGTGGTCGTCAACACGATGCTGTGCGTGAACGCCCCCAGCCTGGCCCAGCTGGCTGTATCCCAGCTGCAGGGCATTACCGTGGATGTATCGATCTACCAGCGCCGGCGGGATATGCTGTGCCAGGGTTTATCTGAAATCGGATATGAATTTCATGTGCCTGAGGGCGCCTTTTATTTATTTCCGAAAAGCCCGATCAGCGATGACGTCAAGTTCACTCGGATTTTAAAAGAAGAGCTGATCCTGGCTGTACCGGGCGTCGCCTTTGACGGGCCGGGCTATTTCCGTCTGTCCTATGCTGTTCCGGATTCGACTATCACGGGATCTATGGTAGGTTTCAGGCGCGCCTTTGAGAAGGTATAATTTGTGACTGCCTGGAATGAAAAAACACACGCTGCAAATTGAACCCGAAGCTTGACCTTGAAAATGCGAATATGATAGCCTTACAAGGATTTGAATGTGCGAACCCCAAAAAGCAGGGAGTGCCACATGAATTAAGTATTGAGACCCCGTTTTCATTGAACAAGACGGGGTTTTGTTTTTGCTAAAAATGATGGAGAGCTGCAATATTTATGTAACAGATAACAATGGGTGATTCAAATGAGCCAAATTTCAAAAAAAATAAATAAGACAATATGGGTTCTCGCTGTCGTTGGATTGGGATTCATGGTCGTTGGTTGTGTATCAGATAATTTTCATGCAACACAATTGGCAGACACCGACATCGAAACGTTAAAAGATCTCTGGCTGAAAAGCAGCAGTTTCGGGAGCCGCTATATGATTGTGCAAGAATTTGAAAAGCGAAAATCGCTCGATGGCCTTTTATTTTGTCTGTATTGGGCAACGAGACAGCAATTTCGCAAATCAGCACCGGGCCAGTACAATCCATGGACTTCTTCAGGCTCCCAGTATCACCCAGGACAAGGATGGGGACGCGCCGGAGTAAAATCCACATATATAAAAAAAGATGCCATAGAAATTGTTCAGGCCCTTGGCCGAATAAAAAATCCGGAAGCGGTCTCTTCGCTTAGAGAATCTTTTCTCCGTTTTCAAGACACAGAATTTAAAATGGTAGTTTTAAGTGCCTTGCAAAAGATTGACAGCCCTCAGGCGGCGTCTGCCATCATGCAAAGTTTAAAAGATCCTGATCCAAAAATTCGCTTCCTGGCCCTGGACATGGTTAGCCAAAACAAATCGAGTGAGACCATGGAGGTGGTTTTACCGATCCTTCTTGACGACGATGCCAATGTTCGATGGAAAGCGGTGCATACACTGGGAGAAATCGGCGATCCCCGGGCTGCCGGCCGTATCGGCTTTCTGCTGACGGACCCGGATGACGCCGTTCGGGGGATTACCGAAAATGTATTAGAAAAACTGGGCATATCGGAGGAAAAAATCACCGATTGGAAAAAAAAGGCGGTGCAGCTGTCCATTGATGAGGTTTATCGTACAAAACAGGCTTATCAAAAGGTAGAAATCGAAAAGCAAGCGCTGGTGAAAAAATTAGAAAGCGAAAAGGATCTTAAAAAACAACTGGAAGAATCCTTAAAAAATAAGGAAACGGTGTCCGGGAAGCAAAAAAATCTAATTGAATCATTATATGAAAAGGAACGGCAGTTGAAAAGCAAGCAGGCGCAACTGGATATCACCCGAAAACAATCCGAAGAATATCAAGCAGAACTGCAGCTTCTGAACACCAGAGTCCAATCCTTAAATACGGAACTGAACCAGGCCAAAACCCGGGCGGCAACAGAAAACGTCAAGGAGGAGCTGGATAAAACCTTGCAGGCTAAATCAAAGCTGGAACAGGAGACAAAAACCTCCCAGGAAAAAGAATCCATGCTGCGTGAAGAAATTACAGGCCTTAACGCCCTGGCAGAAAAGACCCGGCTGGAGGCTGAAGCTGCTAAAAAGGAAGTTCTCGCTCTGCGCAATCGCGAAAAACAATTAACCACCCAGGTCGATGAACTCAAACAGCGCTTGGATCGAAGCATGGCCCCGGTGCTGGTGGTCTCAAAACCCGTAAACGGTGCTAAAATTGAATCACCAAATACATTGCTGCACTTCATTGCCGTAGACGATAAGGGCATACGCAATATTGACATATCTTTAAACGGAAACCTGGTAAAGCTCGACCACAAAAGAGGGATCAAGATTGCGGCCGGCGGCGACGAATCTTATTCTAAAAAAATAGATATCGTCGAAAAACTGCAGCTACAAATCGGGCAAAATATAATCAAAATCTCAGTGACCGATACTGACGGAACCTCCCAGGAAGAATTAATACATATCACAAGAGTGAAAGCGCGCGGCGATATCTGGGCAGTTGTCATCGGCATTAACGAGTATCAAAATACCCGTAATTTAAAATATGCCGTTAACGATGCTCGAGCGTTTAAAGACTACATTAAAGACAATGTCGGTATTTCTGATGAAAGAATCTTTTATTTAGAAAACCAAAACGCAACTCGGGATAATATTCAGAGCCTATTGGGAACAAAGTTAAAACGAATGGCGTCAAAAGAAGATACCGTCATCATTTTTTATGCCGGCCACGGGGCAGTAGAAACAGATCCCTCCAATCCTGATGGTGACGGATTTGAAAAGTATCTTTTACCGTATGATGCGGATTTAAATGATCTATACACGACCTCAATTTCAATGGATGAAATCAGGAAAATCTTTCAACGCATACGTGCAGACCGCGTGATCTTTATTGCCGACACCTGTTACAGCGGGGCCAGCGGAGGCAGGACCATGATGGCCAGCAAAACACGGGCCAATCTTTCTGATAAATTTTATGAACGCATTTCAAAGGGCAAGGGGCGGGTGATCATCTCCTCCAGTTCGGCCAATGAGATCAGCAAAGAAGATGACAACCTGCAACATGGTATCTTTTCTTACTATATGCTCGAGGGCTTAAAAGGCCGGGCCGATCAGGACGGCGACGGTATCATTACCGTCAGCGAGCTGTTCAGCTATATATCCCACAAAGTCCCGCGGGCATCCGGTCAGGATCAACATCCGGTTAAAAAAGGCGAAACCGAAGGAGAGCTGGTTATCGGGCGTGTCAAATAATTCAGTTTTCTGGTTATCCAGAAAGAACAAGTGGTATTGAATGTGGGAGCGGCTTCCAGCCGCGACAGTTGAATTCGCGGCTGGAAGCCGCTCCCACAGAGAGTTTATCTAATAGTAACTTGGACTTTCCAGACATGCAGGTTAAATTTTATTAAAGATTCAAAAATGAAACCCCCAAAAACCTATAGCTTTCTTCTACGATCGTGGAAGAAAAGCGACCCTGCCAGGTATCTTTCCGTTTTCATCTTTTTCCTCGTGGTTTTATCTGGTTGTGCCGGCCAGATGTCGGTGGAAGAGGCCAAAGAGGTCACGGTGTCCATGAGCGGGGAAGCTTTTGTGCCGCCCCGTCGCATTGATGATATCTTGATGATACTGGATCAGCCCGGCGAATTTGACCCTGGAATTAGGAGAACGTATTGGACTGCTGCAAATCAGTCTCCCCCGGGAAATTCCAGCTATCGAGAACTGGCGTATTTTTATCGAAATAGAGCGCAAGCAGCAACAAGCATTTTTCACTTCCATCAGGCGTTGGAAGATGCCAGAACTGCTTTTCTATATTTGGAAAGAGCAAAACTCAAACCAAATTCTAAGTTCTTCCGCGGGCTTGGCAGAGCAGAAACCTGGGCCGGAAATTTCAGAAGAGCCCTCGACTTGCTGGAGCGAAGTCTAAAATTAGAGGAAAATACCTCAACCTATGCTTCTTTAGTAACGCTATACGCTCGCATGGGTGACCTTGAATCCGCGGAAAAAATGAAAAGCAGCGGAATTCTCTTTTGCAGACGACAAAAGGGGGTATGGGCAGAAATTACCATGGCCAGCATGAAAGCCGATATCCTTGAGGCGCGCGGAAAGTTTAAAGAAGCAGAAAAACACCGCAGACAGACAAGACGCCTGGCGTCAACAATAAAATGGCAGTCACCATCGTATTACTTGGCCCTTGCAGCCAGGCTGGCGTTAAATATTGAAAGACAGAATAATTTGATTGAAGCCGAGCTTGAATGGCGCAGCATCCTAAAAGGAATCATTGGGCTTGCAGGCAAAGAATCCGAGGGAACTGGATCCGTCCTTGGACACATGGGTGAAAATCTCCAAAAACAGGGGCGATTGGTAGAAGCTGAAAAGCTGCTAAGAGCCGGGATTCGCATTATGAAAGAAACAGGTTTATCGGCTGACTCCTATTTTGTGGGTCGGATCCGGATGTTTCATGCGAATGTCCTGACTGAACAGTACAAATTTTTTGAAGCCATGCAGGAGTTCGATCTTGTCAGAAAAAATTTGCTTGATAACAATTATCTTTACGAGAAGATTTTCGCCCGCAACGCGAACCTTATTCTTTCCCTGATCAAAACAGATCGTGTGAAAGAAGCTTTCACATTAATCTCCGCCGCGCATGCTGTCTACACGAAAAATTATGGGGATCAGAATTACGCAAGGGCTGAGATGCGGGGTCTTCGCGGCCTGGCTTATGCGAAAATGAACAAACTAAAACAGGCAATTGAAGATTTCTCAGAAGCCGTTCCTATATTGCTCGCCCCAAATATGAGTGGCGAGAATGTTTTTTCAAGCAGACAGCGGCTTAAAATCATTTTAGAAGCCTATATCGATTTATTGGGCAGGATCGACGGGAGCCAGTTTGAGCAAAGGCTTGGCCATAACGCGGCAGCGGAAGCTTTCCGGCTGGCCGATGTCGTCCGCGGCCAGGTGGTGCAAAGCGCTTTAGGCGCCAGCGGGGCAAGGGAAGCAGCTGAAAATCCCGTTCTTGCTGATCTCGTGCGAAGAGAACAGGATACCGGTCACCAAATCAATGCTTTGCAATCGATCCTCACCAACACCCTGTCCGCTTCTGGGGATCAACGTTATCCGGCGGCCATTGAGAAACTGACAGCAAAACTGGATACGCTGCGCAGGGCGCAACAGTCTTTGTTCGCAGAAATCAAAAAACAGTTTCCCAAGTACTCTGATTTTACCAACCCTCAGCCAATAACCCCAAAGGTGGCCCAAAGGCACCTTCAGCCCGGCGAGACTTTGATTTCCATTTATACCGCTGACGATCAATCGTATGTATGGGCACTTCCCTATAAAGGCAGGATTGCTTTTGCAGCCGTCCCGTTGGGAAGAGATGCGCTGAACAGAACCATAGCTGAATTGCGCAAAGCCCTGGCTCCTGACGCGCAAATCCTGGGCGATATACCCTCATTTGATGTGCAACAGGCATATAGGCTTTATAAGCATCTTCTCAAACCGGTAAAGGCCGCCTGGCAAGAGGCCCGGCATCTGATCATCGTGGCTCACGGCCCCCTGGGTCAATTGCCGTTTGCGATTTTGCCCACCGCCGCGTTCCAGCTGCAAGAAGACGATGTGCTCTTTGCCAATTACCGCGACGCACCCTGGCTGATCCGCAAGGTATCCATCACAAGGCAGCCGTCGGTATCTTCTTTTGTCACGTTGCGAAGTCTGCCGCGGGGAAATCCCGAGCGCAAAGCCTTTGCCGGTTTTGGCGACCCCTTCTTCAACCTACAGCAACTTGCACATGCAGAGGACAAAAAGAGTGTACAGCAACCCTCAATAGCCACCTTGGAGAAAACGTTGCAGGTGCGCGGTATTCGCATCACCGATACCGGCAACCTGGACAGCGATGCCATCACCTCCAGTCATCTGGGCATGCTCAACCGCCTGCCGGATACCGCTGAAGAAATCAACAGCATCGCCAGCGCCCTGCAGGCCGACCCGGGCACGGATGTTTTTGTGGGCAAACGCGCTTCCGAGCATTTAGTCAAAACCATGGATTTATCCGACCGGCGCGTGATTGCCTTTGCCACCCATGCGCTGGTGCCCGGAGATCTGGATGGACTCAACCAGCCGGCTTTAGCGCTGTGCTCACCGGAAGTAACCGGAGAAAAAGAAGACGGCCTGCTGACCCTGGGAGAAATCTTAAAACTCAAGCTCAATGCCGACTGGGTGGTGCTTTCGGCCTGCAATACCGGCGCAGCCGATGGTGCCGGTGCCGAAGCCGTATCGGGATTGGGACGCGCCTTTTTTTATGCCGGCAGCCGCGCCCTGCTGGTGAGCATGTGGCCGGTAGAGACCACCTCGGCCCGGCAGCTGACCAGCAAGTTATTTGAATACCAAAAAGAAGATAAAACCCTGTCCAGGGCCGGCGCCTTGCGCAAATCCATATTGGCTTTAATCGATGGTCCGGGGATGCAGGATGCGGCCAGCGGCAGAATCGCAGCCAGCTATGCCCACCCGTTTTTCTGGGCACCGTTTATTATTGTGGGAGACAGCGGCAGTGCGGTTAACTGAATTGAAAATTTTGTTCTGACTATTGCCGACTCAGTATATGGTGTTTAGGTTTTAGACAACAGCCTGTTACCGAATCAGCTATTTAATCAAGGGGCAGAAAACATGTATATTAAAATGTCAGATTTTTTTATGGGCATGGGTAAAAATTTTAGCATGGAAGTATTGGATATCTCAGAAAAGTTATCCCGAACAGAAGGCGATCTGCTGTTTCTCGAGGGGTATCCGGCCAATCATTTTTATGTTTTGCTCAAAGGCAGGGTAAAGCTCAGCCTGGGCGATACCGGACCGGTCGTCTACATGGTACGTCAACCGGGAGAGATCATCGGCTGGTCGGGGCTGATCGGACGGGATGTTTATACCGCATCAGGTGAATGTATGGAAGCAACGAACCTGCTTAAGTTCGATCGGGATAATTTTCTTGAAATCCTCAAAAAATACCCCCAGAATGAAGCCCTGCTTTTCAAACGCCTGGCGGAGATGCTGGGCAACCGATTGCTTGAAATTTATCCGACGATCTCTTAGAACCTGTCTCCAAAATTCGTCTAAGTATCCAGGACCGCGTTGTCCCACGAATTGAAATACTCACGTACTCCGTGTACGCTCCGTATTCAATTCGCGTGACGCCTTGCCCTGAATCCTGATCCGCTATTTTTGAGATAGGTTCTACAATAGGGTAAATCTTTTAAAGTATGCGTTTTACATAACGCACTTATCGGTTCAATTAAGCTTCATCAAATTCATATCCGCACTCGCAGCAAAAAAACTGAAAATACTACTGATAAAGTCCTCAGCAGTTGGTGCACATCTTGGGGCCAACCCCCGCTGGAAGGTTGCCGCTGATGTTATCGTCATGGCCAACGGAAAACGTTGACATCAGTTTTTTGACACCCCCCTGGCAAAGGGGACATTTCACGTCGGTATTTTGGATCATAACGAGCTTATCAAATTTGTAGCTGCAGTGTTCGCAGTTATATTCATAGATGGGCATTAGCTTCCTCCATATTTACAAATAGTTTAATTAAAAGATAAGTCCAACCCGGCCGGTTCGCAAGTCGTGATAGCTGGCAATCTGCCTTATGGTTCAGCGCAGACCCGCGTCGCTGAACACAATCATTTGTTAAAAAAGATGTGACGCCCTGCATCTGCGGGGCCTCATCCGAGTTTCAGGCGGACGATGGCGGGTGGGATGTTCGCAGATTAGAACAATCTGATAAAATCATCCACAGATTACGCAGATTACACGGATTAAAAAAATAATCATAAAATCCACTTATAGAGATAATAATCTGCGTAATTTGCATTATGTTTTTATGTGTTTTTAATCGAATTATAATCTGCGGAAATCTGTGTAATCTGCGGATAAATATTTCACCTATCAAGTTATGCGTTAACCTGAAGGGTGAACGTCTTTGCGACGAAAAAGAATTTGCTGTTGATCTAATTGACAAACGGATCGAATTGTGACAGACGGAAGGCTTAATCCAAAAAAGGGGGATTTTAAAATGTACGCAAAAGAAATCAGCGAAATCGAAAATCTGATCCGGAAACAGGCCCAATGGCGAAATCGGTGCATCAATCTGATTGCCAGTGAAAATGTGGTCAGCCAACGCGTTAGCGCTCAGGCCGGGTCCGATTTCGCTCATCGATATGCAGAAGGCCATCCGGGCGAACGCTACTACCGGGGAACATCGTACATCGACGAAATCGAAAATCAGCTCACCACAAATTTAAAGATCCTTTTTGAGTGCGATCATGCCGAAGTCAGGCCCATCAGTGGTACGAATGCCAACGAAGCGGTTTTCAGCCGTTTTGTCAGCCCGGGTGACGTGGTGATGGTCAACTCGACTCCCGCCGGAGGCCATATCAGTCATCACCGTGAAGGATCCCTCGGAAAATTTACGAAAAACATCATCGATATCCCCCTGACCGAGGACGGATACCATCTGGATCTGGAAAAGACGGCGTATTTGATCGAAAAAGCCAGACCCAGGATTATCGTTCTTGGAAAAAGCCTGTTTCTTTTTCCGGAGCCCATCCAGGAGCTATCAGAAGTCTGCCAGGCTTATAAAACTCGAATTATGTACGACGCCGCTCATGTGCTGGGCCTTATCGCCGGCAAGCAATTCCAGTGTCCGTTAAGAGAAGGCGCCTTTTTAATGACCGCCAGTACCCATAAAACTTATTTCGGCAGTCAACGCGGCCTCATCCTGAGTAACATGGAAGATGAAAACTGGCGCAAAATTGACCGGGGTGCATTTCCCGGCTCATCGAGCAATCACCATTTGGATACGCTGGCCCAGATGGCCACCTGCACATATGAAATGATGGAATTCGGTGAACAATACGCTCTGGACACGATTAAAAATGCCAAGGCGCTCGCATCGGCTCTTGACAAATATGGATTTGACGTTCAGGGCAAAGAATTCGGGTTTACCGAAACCCATCAGATCGCGCTCAATGTGAAAGATTTTCGCGGGGGTGAACGGGTCTCAAAAAACCTGGAGATAAACGATATTATTATCAACATGAACATGCTGCCCCACGAACCGCTCAAGGCCCATGACCACCCTGACGGAATTCGGATTGGCGTTCAGGAAATGACAAGATTCGGGATGGGCGTATCGGAAATGGAGCGCATTGCCGAATTGATGAAGGAGTGTATCATCGATAAAAAGTCGGTTAAGGAAGAGGTTAACCGCTTTCGATCTGAATATCAGCTGATTGAATACAGCTATGATGAACCGAAACCAAAACAACTAAAGGTGTTGGAAGGAAAGAGACAGGACAACTAGATTATATTATCGTCGGCCCTGCACCGGGTCGTGAAATAAAAGAAAAAAGGCAGATCCTATAGTGGATCTGCCTTTTTACTTATGGCTCCCTGAATGCCGTTGTTCTCGTGCGTGGTCATTCGCCTTGTTAGTTTGAAGCCCGCAGGGAAGATGCACGCACATTCGAGAGACCATGAAGATGTTAACCATTTTTACTATACATCTATACAAATAGCATGCCAAATACGATAGAATATCAATAATTTATTAATATTTAATATTAATTCAATATGTTATGGGATTTTGCTACAGAACCTGCTAAAAAGATTATGAATTTTTCTTCACATTAAATTGTGAATTTTTTTTCACAATAGGCAAAATTTTGACGTTTTTTATTTTGATTTCACAAACGGAAATATATCCGTATATCCGTAAATATCCGTAAACAAAAGTATAACAAAAATCAGAAAAACGACAATTAGCAGGGTCGTAAAAAAACTGCCCCCGGCGGGCATTTGATCCAGTTGATCGGCAGCCCATCCGGCCTCTTCGTCCGTAAGGCTGTCAATACGATTTTGAGCCTCTAAGGGATCTATGCCCTGGGACACCAGAGCGGTTTTTACGTCATCACGGGCCATAAAGGTTTTTAGATATTCGCGGGCATAATGGGCCCGATCCGAATCGATTACGGATTCAGTCCCGATCATCGCTGCCAACGCAGATTGACAGGGGCCTGACAGCATGAGCATAAAAATTGCCAGTATAAGACCTACCGGTTTAAGAATTTTTCGGATTTTTTTCATGTCTGACCTCCCAGCAGAAGTTCACGCCTATATATTGAATTCATATATCGTTGTCAAATGGAATTTGGCGCGCTGGAATGCGGGGTATCATTCCATAGGGCTTTAACGCCTGCGCAACTGGGAAATTGCAAGCAGCAAATCGGGTCAATAGGGAGCCCGAAAGCTGACATTGACTTTAACGCCAAATTTTTACAAAATGGTGCTCAAACCTAAATCCAAAAGGATTTAATCATGCAAGCCGGATCGATTGCCGTAATTATTTTAAGTCTTCTCCTGCCGGTAAGTGCTTATTGCTGGCCGGAAGCGGGTCCCAAGAGCCAGACAGTTCAAAAGGATTCGAACGTCCGCTTATTGGCATTAAAAAATTCGGATGAGGATTTTAAAAATAATGAGGCCGAAAATTCTGCAATTCGCTGGTATAAAAGAAAAAACTCTGCAAAGTTGAACGGCGTCGCCCTCGTCATTCATGGCTTAAACGGCCGACCGGACAAAATGGAATCCATCATCGCTGAAATGACCGCCGCAGGAATTGACTGTTTAAATCTGTCCTTGCGCGGACATGGCGAGAACTATTTTCACCTCGACAATACCGACAGTGCCGAAGCACGCCTGCAAACATTCAAATCAGTTTCATATCGACAGTGGCGGACTGAGATTTATCAAGCGTATCAGCAGATAAAAACAAAGAGCAATCGCTATGGGGCCTGTGTGTTCTTTGTCGGCTTTTCAATGGGCGGATTGCTTGGAGTTGATCTGTTCACATCAAACCCATATGTAAAATTTGATAAAATGGTCCTTTTTGCCCCGGCCTTAAAAATGCACAATCGAAATTATTTTTTAAAAACGATCTCTCCATTTCCGGAACTGGTGGTTCCGAGCTTTGCTCCCGACGCTTACCTTGCGAATAGAGGAACCCCCATGGCCGCATATAATGCCTTGTTCGAAGCTTCCAAACATTTTGAAAAAAACCTGGGCCCGAAAATAAACGTTCCGGCGGTAATCTTTATCGATAAGCAGGACGAGCTCATTTCCTTTTCCGGACTTAAAGCGATGATTCAGAAACAGAAACTAGATCAATGGAAATTACACCCTGTGAAAAAAGACCAGACGGCAACTGAAACAGAAATGCATCATCTTATTATTGATGAGGCCTCCGTCGGAAAACAGACGTGGAAGGAGATTGTGGATACGACCATCACCCATCTCTTAATGGAAGAATCTTCAGACACTCCTATTGAGTAGGCCCGGCTATATAAGTTCTACCAGACAGGCATCCCAAACAAAATTTGCACTCTAAATTCGATTTTAACCTTACCTGATGGTTCCCAGATACTAGTAGCTAGGGTTTCACTAAACAGGTCCAACCACCTGTAAGGGACCGTTCTTACCAGGAAAGTCTAGCGGTAGCATAGCCGCCATTTTCATAATATTCCAGTTTAATGACGTGATCGCCGGCTGAAAGGGGCACATCCACCGTGTAGGTCGTTGGGCCCTGAATAATCCACTTGGAAAGCTTTAAGTCGCCGTCAACGTACAGCCTAAATCCATCGTCGCTGGTGATCGTAAACCGATGGGTGCCGCCGCTAAAGTAGACGATTCTAAGCCAGCGGGCAGAAAAGTTGTCTGCATCAATGCCGCAGTCTTTGCCCGGGCCATCATAGGCCCAGTCGAAATTCAAAAAGCCGCTGCCATCGTCGCGCACCATCACAGGGCTGCCGCTTAAATACTTGTTGCCGAAATACTCCCCTTTCCAACGCAGCAAGGAGACCGTTTTGATACAGTTGGCTTGCAATAATTTTTCCCAGGAAAGCCTGGCGGTGGCATAGCCCCCGTTTTCAAAATATTCCAGTTTGATGGTATGATCACCGGAAAGGGGCACATCCACCGTGTAGGTCGTTGGGCCCTGAATAATCCACTTGGAAAGCTTTAAGTCGCCGTCAACGTACAGCCTAAATCCATCGTCGCTGGTGATCGTAAACCGATAGGTGCCGCTGCTAAAGTGGACGCTTCGGGTCCAGCGGGTAGAAAAATTGTCCACACCAACGCCGCAGTCTTTGCCCGGGCCATCATAGGCCCAGTCGAAATTCAAAAAGCCGCTGCCTTCGTCACGCACCATCACAGGGCTGCCGCTTAAATTTTTGTTGTCGAAATACTCCCCCTTCCAACGTCGCGCGGTAACCGTTTTGATACAGTCGGCTTGTGACAATTGCTCCCAGGAAAGCCTGGCGGTGGCATAGCCCCCATTTTCATAGTATTCCAGTTTGATGGTATGCTCACCGGCCGAAAGCGGTACATCCACGGTGTAGGTCGTGGCGCCCTGATCAACCCATTTGGCAAGCTTCAACGCATTATCAATGTAAAGCCGGAAGCCATCGTCGCTGGTCACTGTAAACCGATAGGTGCCACCATTAAAGTCAATGCTCCTGGTCCAGCGCACCGAGAAGTTATCCGATTGAATGCCGCAGTCACTGTTGGGTGCACCTTGATACCAGTTAAAATCCAGAACGCTGCCGTCGTCGCGCACCATCACAGGGCTGCCGCTTAAATTTTTGTTGCCGAAATACTCCCCCTTCCATTGCTGCGCGGAAACTGTTTCAATGCAATCGGCTTGCGATAATTCTTCCCAGGTAAGCTTGGCGGTGGCATAGCCCGCGTTTTCATAGTATTCCATGATCACCCAGTGAAATCCCTCGCTGAGTTCTACATCCACAGTATAAGTGGTGGGACCCTGGATTTTCCATTCGGAAAGCTTTTCTTCAAGATCAATATACAATTTGAAACCGTCGTCACTGGTGATCGTAAACCGATAGGTGCCGCTGTTAAAATGAACCTTTTTCAACCAGCGCGCAGAGAAGTAATCCGTACCAATGCCGCAGTCATTGTCCGGGCCGGCATAGGCCCAGTCAAAGTTCAAAAACCCGGTTCCGTCGTCGCGCTCCATGACCGGGTCCCCACTTAAGTTAATGTTGTCATAATACATTCCGTACCAGTGATCTTCGGGCACATCGTTGTCGATGCAGGCCGAATTGTCCCAGCTGATCCAGATGGGATTTGAAAGACCCCTATAGATGATATTGCCGGCCTCATCTTTGATTCTGGCCTCGATTCGGTAATAGTGCATTCCCGCTACGCTCGGTGCCACCTGAATCCAGGTTGAGCGGCCCGCTAAATTGTTGGGAAACAGGATGACTTTTTCTCGAGTTCGGAGTTTGGTGCCTTCAAAAATGGCAATCTCATCGATGGCGCCGAATTCGCTGGTGGAATTCCACTTAATGAGGAACCGTGCATCCTCGCTGAGCGGTATGACCGCATCATCGCCGATGATGATATCCTTGCCGTCGCCATCCAAATCACCGTCGTTATTACGATCAATTCCGAAAATAACCACCGGTCCATCCGTTACCACCGACCGCCCGCTCCTAAACCCGTCAAGGATTTGTTCTCTATTTTTTCCTCCGGGGGCATGCACCAGGGTCCGGACCTTGCCCATGGCGTTATCATCCAAGCTAACAACAGGACCGATACCACCAATCGTATAATTCATGTCTCCGTGGGCATCCGAGCCACCGGAAATAAAAATTTTCCTCATTGATTCAAGGCTTGCGCGGAGCAGCTCATCCCATCTTTCGATTCCGGCAACCAGCCCTTCATCCCAATTATCGACGTCATGAGGCCACTGGCCATTTTCGTCAAATGGATTGACATAGAAATCAAGATTTAGTTTTGGGCAAACGGGATCAGTAGAGCAGTTTGTTTTGGCCTTGCGCGTGTTCCATATTTCCAGGCCTTTGAATTGAGGATCGGCCAGTGCCGTGCTGTAATTTTTGTCTGACCATTCTGCAATTTGGTGAATCGGGCCCAAATCAAACATATCTATAGGATGGGCCGCATACGACAGGGCAGATGCGTTAAGCTTATCTAATCGGCTTTTTAAGGAAAATTGCGGATGATTTATGTCGTTTATTTCACCGCTGATAAAGGCGTCATTGTTGTATACCAGTAAATGAATGCCACCTTCACCTGGGTCACCAGCGACTGTCTGGCTGGTGATTTCCTCACCGGTGATGAAGGGTAATCCATTCCCGTCGTTTAGATCATCTATCCGTTTTTTGCGATCATCCCAGGCTTCCGGACATAAATCCCAGCAACCGAACCACCCCTGCCAACTGATATTGTCTGTTTTGTCGCTGGCATGGTCGGTGGTGGTCACAAAATCCAGGCCCATAGCCGCGGCAGCATCCCTGACCGCCGTAAGCTGACCACCGTATTCCTTAAGATCGTTTGTGTATTCGGTATGAAAATGGGTATCTCCGTAAAACCAATCAACAGCCGGCTTGGGCAAGGGCTCTCCCACGTGTATTTTTAGATATTTTGTAAATAACGTAGGAAATTCCTGATCAAACCCAATTATTTTTACTTTAAAATAGATATCGTCGCCGGTTTGATATCCCAGCCTGGAGGGGGTGATCAATTTGCTTTCTAGGTCAGGATCTCCGGTTTCTCTGAAGCGATCAATGTTCTTTTCCCAGTTGCCGTTGATGCAGCCCTCCGCATCCCAGAATGGATTTTCTGGGCGTTCGCACCGAATCAAGGTCCAATCTAGTTGAGAATAGATTCTATCCATTTCTTCCGGACCCGGATAAGCAAGTGTGAAGATCTTTATCGATAATAATGCTTGATAGTCATCTTTCCATACATCCTTAATCAGAATTGAAAAGGGAATCGGCGTGTCGGCGGTTTCAACCCGCCAGGGGGCATCTGCATTAAAATCTTTTTTGGGTGTATCCACATATTGCGCTGTCTCACCCCAGAGGTTTAAAGGAATAGCAACAATCAGGATGGACAAAAGACACAAAATGAGCCGTCTGTTCAGAGGATTTCTCATTTCTGTCCTCCTTTCTTTTTTAAAACACTAGAGGCGGCAATTTATGGCGGGTCAAGAGGAATTGTACCTTCGATATCACTCGCGTCATCATACTAGCAAGGAAAAAAGCGATTTTCAAGATTATAATATTAATATTTTCAAATATTTACGCTATTTGACAGCATTTGACAGCATTTTACACTTCCTCGTCTAAATTTCTCACTACCGGGACGTACACGCCACAAAGAGTCAATATAGAATTGTACGGGGTGATGGGTATCAGGTGTTAAGAATTAGGTATGGGTTACAGGAGAAATTGTAAATATCGTTTATTCGCCCATTGCACCCGGTTGCCACAGATAGTAAAAACCGGTTTGTAGAGGCACCAATGAGCCGGGAAGATCCAATGAAATAATTGACAGACCTCGGCCTTCATCGCGAGATGTAGAGGTGTTGTACAGGTTATCATCCGGATACTCTGTCCGGCGATAAACCACTACCTTTGCATCTTGCGGCAGTTCTGCCAGCTTTTTAGCCTCGCTGACAGCCTCGGCCAGATATCCGATGCGATCGACCATACCCAGATTCAATGCTTCTTTGGCCAAGTAAATTCGGGCGGAGGATATTTCCTTTAACTTCTTGGGGTCAAGTTTGCGATGTTCGGTAATTCGATCTAAAAATCGAGCAGCCAGCTGATCGATGAGGTCCTGGGTAATTTTCTGCTCTTCTTGGGTAGCCTGCCGGAAGGGGGATCCCATGTCTTTATTTTTACCCGTCTTGCTCACATTCACCTCAATACCAATTTTTCCCATCAGACCGGATACATCAGGGCGCATAAACAAAACGCCCACCGAACCGGTAACGGTCGTGGGATGCGCCAGAATAAAATCAGCGGGAAGCGCAATATAATACCCTCCGGAGGCGGCCACTCCCATCATGGCAACCACCACTTTGGCTTGCTTGCGTTTCTTAAACATTACAATTTCATTATAAATCAGATCGCTGGCAATAACGGATCCGCCAGGTGAATCAATTTTTAACAGGATAGCCTTAACTTCCGGATCACCTTCAGCCTTTCGAAGCTGTGAGACAATTTCCTGAACCATACTCGGCCGGGTGCGGAGAAACTGCCTTTTGGGAGCATCCGAAATCATTCCCCTTAGCGGAATAACCAGAACTTTGCCCTTCTCTTTCCCCTGCAGTGTGTATTCCTGCAATGGGTCCGCCGTGCTCGGAAAGAGCCTTATCCTGGGCGCTTCACAGCCGATCAGAAAAAGAACAGCAATTGCTGCAATGATGGATAGAGGTCTTCGCATGTTATTTTCCTTTAAAAGAGAATTTACCAATGAGCTCAATATATCCGCAGATTTCGCAGATTCACGCAGATTATTTTTCAACACTATAAATACCTCTTAATCTTTCTAATCTGCGTAATCTGTGGAAACCTTAACAATCTGTTTCTGATTAGTCGAATATAGGAAACCAACGGATAAGTGTCAAGAAACCATAGAGTTGAGTCAACGACCACCCGCACAGCGGGTGGCTTGGATTTTACCGACATAGATTGGGCCTTATGGCATATGCTACAACATATGACATAAGGCACAAGTGCTGATAGCGACATATGGTATTTTTAAAATGCCTTATGGCGCTATCATAGGCGGGAAAATACAGGGGCGCGAAGTGCCCCAATCGTTGCGGGTGAAACCGGGTGCACGTCAATGATCAGCCCGCTCTATGAGCGGGATGGTTTGCATTTCCGGCCTTAGGACGGAAATGCAAGCGAACGTCAGTTCGCAATCATTGCGTTTGTGATCGGGTGCGCAGCAACCGATCTGTACACAAACAACCACCCGGTTTGGAAAACCCAATAAATGGGCCGGCCAAGATACATTGTGCTTGACAAGTAAGTCTGACCCCTTAATAACGCATTTGCCGTAAATAATTTATCGACTAAATTACAACAATAAAGAAAATCAAAATGCCGCGCCGCTGGATCATATTTATACTTGCCACATCGCATTTTTTTCTGTCTCAGTTTTATCGGACTTCCAACGCCGTTATTGCTCCCGAGTTAATCCATGATCTGTCCCTGGACACAGAGGGGTTGGGATTGATGTCGGCATCTTTCTTTTATGGATTTGCCATAACTCAAATCCCCATCAGCCTGCTTTTAGATAAGGTGGGCCCCAGAAAGTTGATGACCATACTGTCCCTGCTGGGCATACTGGGTGCATTCATTTTTTCTCTGGCAGATTCATTGGGCATGGGCTTATTGGGCCGCATCCTGCTGGGAATCGGCATGGCCTGCAATTTGATGGGGACCTTTAAGCTTTTAACCGAATGGTTCCCGCCGCTTATTTTCGCCACCCTGACCGGTCTTGTCGTTTCGATCGGCACTCTTGGAAATATTCTAGCGACAACCCCTCTGGTGATGATAGTAGAGCAAATAGGATGGCGCCATAGCTTTCAGCTGATTGCCGCTATAAATCTGGTTTTAACCCTTACGCTTTATAGTGTTGTTCGGGACAGGCCTTTACATACAATCCCCAACACTTCAAACATGCAGCCGTCGATCAGTTTTAAGCAGACTTTTTCTAATTTGGCTATGATCCTGAAAAATAGAGATTACTGGATCATCTCGGTGGCGACTTTTGTCCGTTATGGTACGTTTGCAGGATTTCAAGCACTGTGGGCCGGACCGTTTCTGATGGAAGTGATGGGCTATTCTGCCGTAAAAGCCGGCAATTTGATTCTGTTGATGAGCGTGGGGATGATTATGGGATGTCCTTTCTGGGGGGTTTTGTCGGATAGAATTTTTAAGACCCAAAAATGGATTATCGTCTTTTGCTTGGGTATCCTTGCCGGTATTGCCTTGGGTCTGATGTTAATTCCAGCAGATGCCAGCCTGGTTGTCGTCGTCTTTGCTTTCTTTACTTTTGGTTTTTTCTCCTCTGCCGGATTGCTGATGTATCCGCATATTAAGGATTTGATGCCCTCCGAAATGGCGGGAGCTGCCATGACCGGCGTCAATTTTTTTAACATGATGGGTCCGGCGATTTTTCTGCAGGGTCTGGGTATTATGATGCAAGCCCTTTATCCGGAAGCCTCCCGCGGACCGGCTGCATTTAACGCCGCTTTTTTGGTGTGTATGCTGTCGCTAATAGTGGCCGGAGGGCTGTATATTTTTACCAGAGGCAAAAAGATATAGTCTCTAAAAAACCACCTAATTTAGTAAATCTGCTTTTTTGAGGATGGCTTTGATCTCGGATCTTTCCTTTTGCGAGGAGGGCAGCAGGGGTAAACGCGGATCACCCCCGAAATAGCCCAGCATATCCATGGCCGCTTTTAAACCCGGCACCCCGTAAACTGCCGTAACCGCCTGATTGACCGGAAGCATTTTAAGCTGAAGTTCTCTGGCCGCCTCGAAATCGCCTTGTTTCACCAGATTATAAATTTTGACGCAATGTTCGGGCGCCACGTTGGACAACGCAAGAACACCACCTGCGCAGCCAAGCGTCAGACCGCCAAACAAAACACCGGCGGTACCGACCATCACATTAAAATCCTGCGCTACCGCATTCAGCAGTTCCCCGAGCTGGATAACATTTCCGGAGCTGTCCTTGATGCCAACGATATTCGGATGCTCTGAGAGCCTGGCAACAAGACCGGCTGCTAAATTGATGTGCGTAAACTTGGGAACATTATAGACCAGAATCGGTATTGGTGAATGATCGGCTACCTCCGAATAATGCTTCACCAGGGCCGCTTCACCCATCCGGCCGGCAAAATAGTGGGGGGTTACCACCAATGCGGCATGCGCACCCAGTTTGGCACAGTCCTGGGTGAGCCTTAAGGTCTCAACGGTGGATTCGCAACCGGTGCCGGCGATGATCAGCTTCTCATCTGTGGCAGATTGAATAACCGTATCGACTACTGTCCGTTTTTCTTCTTCAGAAAGGGAGACATATTCGCCATTTGAGCCCAGCACCACAAATCCTTTCAGCCCGGTCAGGCTCCACTTTTCCACATTGGATGCAAGTTTATCATAGGCGACCCTGCCGCTGACAAAAGGAGTGGTTATCGGAGGAAATACGCCGTGCAGATCGATCTTGGTCATTGTCTTGTCCTTTTTATTTTAAATTAGCCACAGACACACACAGACGTACACAGACAGTCTTTTTCCCTCGGGCGACATTGCCCGAGGAAAAACTGTATGCCCTGCGGGCAAAGCAGTTTAAAAAATTTAAAAGCAAACACCCCAGATAAAAATGTATTACCTTGGTCCTCGTCACTAATAAGCCTATATTTTATATCCCGCGAAGCGGGATGACCGTTTTTGTTTGGCCATTGTCGGCCGAACAAAAGGTCCGTGTGGGTCCGTGGCTATTTAACAAGCTCAGATATGTGGCAGACCCTGGTGCCCAGGCCGTGTTTGCGAACACCGTATGACAGGTGCATGATACAGGCCGGGCAGGAGGTTACCAGCAAATCGGCGCCGGTTTGTTTAAGATTATCCATTTTACGATCCAATACCTGCTGCGACAGCTCATAATGCGCAAATGCATAAGAACCTGCCCCTCCGCAACACCAGTCCGCTTCGGGCAATGGGCGGTATTCAACCCCCGGCAGCCTGTTGAGAATTTCAGCAGGCTCCTTGACAAGCCCTTGACCCCGAGTGGCGTGACAGGGATGATGATACGTTACGGTAACAGCCGGATCAGAGGAAGGCGCATCGGTTTGCATTGTATGAATCAGCTGCACCATATCTTTCACCCGGGCGGAGACAGCCCGGAATTTTTCATATTGTTTGCTGGTCTCCGGGAAAAGTTGTCCATAATTTTTTAAAAAGGAGGCACAACTGGAGCAGTCCGTAACAATAACATCAAATTTTTCGGAAGCGAGGGTTGATAAATTCCGGGTGGCGAGATTTCGCGCGGCCTTCAAATCACCATAGGACCAGGCGGGCAGGCCGCAGCAGCAATTTTCCAGCACATTTACTGTTCGGCCGATTTTTTTCAAAAGCCGCAGGGTCGCGTGGCCGGCTTCCTGGCTGATAATATCGATCCCGCAGCCCACGAAATAACCGATACGCAACGATTGACCCTGGCCTTGATGAGCGCCGCTTTTGATTTGGTCCCGAAAGGCCCGGATGGGAAATCGTTCGACAATTTCATTAGCATGCACAAAATCACGGCCGAAAATCTTGAGCAGTCCCAGGGCACCTGCCAGATCCGCAACCCCGGTGTTTTTGCCCAACGCGACAGCCCGCGCAGCCAGATGCAGTCGCCGGGGATAAGGTAAAAGCTGGTCAAAGAGCAGACGATGAATGGATTTACGCCCGACCTTTTCCAGATATTGCGCCCGGGCTTTGATGACCAGATCGGAGGTGGGGATTGCCGGAAAACAATTGGCGGTGCAGGCACCGCAAAGCAAACAATCAAAAAGTGGCTCTTCTACTTCTTGATTCCATTCCAGACGGCCTTCAATAATGGCCCGCAAAAGGGCCAGGCGTCCACGGGCGACCCCGGCTTCATGCCCGGTAGAGCGAAAAATCGGGCACGCCACCTGGCAGAATCCGCAGCGGTTGCAATGGGAGATTTCGTCGTAATGTTCGGATATGGACTCTGCCATAATCACTAAATCTCAAATATTAGATTATTGGAACTGCTCATGTCTAGTTGTATCGGAGTATTGGAGTGTTGGAGTACTGGAGTAATGCCAAAAAAATATTGCAACACTCCACCGCTCCATTGCTCCATCACTCCAATTTGTTCTTTTTACACTTTTCCCGGCAACCGCCCTGGTGCAAAAATATGGTGCGGGTCCAGAGCAGCCTTGATGCGGTACATAATCTTCCATTCCGGACGGCGCTTTCCAAAGACATCGTTGTGCTCTTTAAACGCTACCGGTGCCTTTTCCATTATTACATGGCCGCCCAGTTGAGCACCCAGATCACATATTGGCCCCCAGGCCTCAGCATGCATAACTTCAAATCCGGTAAGGATTCGGCCGCATCCGAAATCGACAAACATGTCGGCCTTTGTCAGCCTGCTTCCTAATTGCTTAACAAGACCGGTCACTTCATCAAGGGGTACATCTGCCCGAAGGACAAACGAAGATTGACCCAGTTGCGTATAGATGTCACCGAAAATCCCATTCTGAACCGGATATTCCTGCTGGTTTTTCGGCTCCAGTCCGCTTTCTTCCAGCAGCACTCCAGTCCTTTTCAGTTGCTCGGCAACGATCTTTTGAAATCCTTCGAACCCGGCCATCAGCTTCCAGCGCCCGCTTTCGATTTTTGCGTCTTCCCTGTTTGCGGGAATGGCTGTAACAAAAACCGGAGACAGTTGGGAGGTGATTAACTTACCGGCTGCGGCGGCACAGGCCGCTAACGATCCTGCGGCGCTGATGGCTGTGCTGCGATCAGGTATGGTCATAGCCCGACAGGCAACCTCTGTAATCAGGCCCAGGGTACCTGCTGATCCGATCAGCAGGCGTGTCATATCGTAACCGGCGACATTTTTAACCACCTTGCCGCCGGTTGAAATTTTTTGGCCGCAGCCATTAATAAAACGTAATCCGAGTACCAGATCTCGAGGAGCCCGGTAATACAGGCGCTCCGGGCCACATGCTCCAAGAGCTGTCACACCGCCGATCGAATGGCCCTGGATCGCAAAAGGGGGTCTGATGGGCAGCCACTGATTTTTATGGGCCAGCTCCTCCTGAAGCCTGTCAAGGGCCAAGCCCGCACCGGCAATCATAACCTGATTTTTCGAATCAAACTCGACAACTTCATTAAGTTCGGAACTATTTAAAAAGTCACCGCTTGCGTTGGACAAATTTCCAAAATGACGCACCGTGCCGCACCCGGTGGGCCAAAGTGCTTTCCCGGCTGATATCGCATTCTGAATCTTGTCGATAATTTCAGCTTCAGCAGCAATTCCGTTTGTACCTCCTGCAATTGTTCCAACAGGACTTAAGTCCGGGACGGTTTCTTTTTTATCGGACAATGGAATCACTTTGCCGGGGTTGAGAATTTTTCCCGGGTCAAAGGCCTGCTGCAGAGCGCGCTGGGCGCTAAGATCCTGCTCGTTATAAACCATACGCATGGCGTCCAATTTTTCCAGGCCCACACCATGTTCACCGGAAATCGTGCCGCCCAGTCCAACGCAGGCCTCCATAATTTCCCAGCCTGCCTTTTTTACGCGCTTGAGTTGATCCGCATCCCGGGAATCAAAGAACATCAGTGGATGCAAGTTGCCGTCGCCGGCATGAAACACATTGCCATGTTCGAAATTATATTTTTTAACAATCGCCGCTACCAGCGACAGCGCCTGGGGTAGTTTTGTGCGGGGCACGGTGCAATCGTTGACCAGATAATTGGGAGCGATCCGGGCAACCGCGCCAAACGCTCCGCGCCGGCCTTCCCACAATCGATCTCGTTCGGAATCATCTTTGGCCTCGCGAATATCGCGACATTGATTTTTGCGGCATAGCTCACTGATTTGGCTCACCTGATCCTGAAGTCCGACCGCTAAACCTTCCACTTCAACAATCAGGACCGCGGCTGCATCCCGGGGATAACCGCAGGCATAACTGTCTTCAACGGCGTTGATAACCGGGGCGTCCATCATTTCAAGGGTCGTCGGAACAATGCCCGCGGACATGATATCCGATACCGAGCGCGCCGCATCGGCAATTTCATCGTATATGACCAACAGGGTAATAATCGCTTCGGGCAGCGGCAGGATGTTGAGCGTTACCTCGGTAACGATGCCCATGGTGCCTTCACTTCCTATCATGGCACCGCGAAGATCATATCCCGGTGGATCATAAGCGGTTCCTCCGATGCGCACAACCTCACCGGTGGCAAGAATGATTTGCATGCCCAGAACATGGTTGGTAGTGACACCGTATTTCAGGCAGCGCGGTCCGCCGGAATTCTCTCCCACATTGCCGCCGAGGGTGGCCACCTTCTGGCTGGCGGGATCAGGTGCATAAAAAAAGCCCATCGGGGCCAGGGCATTTTGAAGTTCCAGATTGGTCACACCGGGCTGCAGAACAGCGCAACGCCGTTGAGGTGAAATATCGAGAATGCGATTTAAGCGCGACAGGCAGATCACCACACCACCGGAGGTCAGCACCGTACCGCCCGAAAGGTTGGTTCCAAAGCCGCGCGGAACAAACGGAATGTCGGCCTGACAGGCGATTTTTACAATTCGAGCCGCTTCGTCGGTATTGCCCGGGAAAACCACGACGCCGGGCTGACCTTTTGCCAGCGAAGCATCGTAGGAATAGAGTTCGGTGCCTGCGCGGGATACCGATACCTGAGTGTCACCGACAATCTGCTTGAGATCATCAATAAATTGATGGGTAATCATGTTCTTTGAATATCGAACAAGGAATGTTGAAATAAGAAGTAGGGTCGGCCTCCGTGCCGACATCCATGGCAGCCACGGAGGGCTGCCCTACTTCGGCATTTCCGCCTCCGGCGGATTCGGTGTTCTGCGGTTCATTCCCGCGTAGCTTTATGCACGTTGGATTCACGCCTGGCAACTTTTCCGATTTAGCCCGTTTAAGCGTTCAGCAGCGACATTGCTGCTTCTGACCCTGCCGATAAATCAGTTTTGCAATCCTGTATGGCGAGGGCCCGGCTGATCGCAGACAGGAAAAACAGGATATTTTCAGCGGATGAAGAATATCCCATCAGCCCGATTCGCCAGACCTGTCCGGCCAGCGCCCCCAGCCCGGCCCCGATCTCCAGATTGAATGTCTCCAAAAGATAACTGCGCACTTTGGCTTCATCTACCCCGTCCGGAACGCGAATTGTATTCAGGGTCGGCAAACGGTGCTCGGGTTTGACCAGCATTTCCAATCCCATCGCCTCTACACCTGCAACCAGTGCCTGATGATTTTTTAAATGCCGTTCAAAACGATTCTGCAGTCCCTCTTCTTCAATTAGCAAAAGTGCTTCTAAAAGCGCATAATTCAATGTGCTTGAGCTGGTGTGATGATACACTCGGGTAGAGCCCCAGTATTTTTCCAATAACGTGATATCCAGATACCAGCTGCGAATCGGATGTTTCCGGTTGCGGGCTGCTTCAACAGCCCGATCGCTGAAGGTCACCGGTGCCAGCCCCGGAGGACAGCCGATGCATTTCTGAGAGCAGCTATAAGCCGCATCCAGCCCCCATTCATCAGCCTTTAACTCAACACCACCGAGTGATGTCACCGTATCAAGCAATATCATTACGCCATGTTCTTTTGCCAGACTGATAATATCATCCATCGGCTGAAGTACGCCGGTAGACGTTTCGGCATGAACGACTGTGAGAACTTTGTAAGCATTTGCCTTGAATGCCGCTGCAACCTTTTCGGGGTCCGTCGGCTTGCCCCATTCTCCTTCAATAACCGTCACCTGGGCTTCCTGACGTTCGGCCATTTGCCGGATACGATCACCAAAATAACCGTGTACACATGCCAGAACATGATCTCCAGGTTCCATCAGGTTGGCCACGCAGGCCTCCATTCCCGAAGTGCCCGTCCCCGGTGTTGCTTGAGTCACCCGGTTCTGTGTCTGAAAGACCTTGCGGAGCCCCTCGCTGACCTGGTCTAAAATCTTAAAATAAGCTGGATCCATATGACCGATAACCGGTGAAGTCAGCGCCCGATAAACCCGCGGATGAATATCCAATGGGCCCGGACCCATCAGCTTTCTCAAGGGTGCTTCCACTGGATTCAATGCCATAGTACAACTCCTTTCTTCTTTTTTTGACTAGGTGCGGGTTGGTTTTAAAAGAAAAAGAAATAGAATGCAAGAGGACTGAGCGATGAGGACTGAGTAAAATCATTTAATTCCACAATCCGCAATCTAAAATCCAAAATCAAAAGGCTATCCCGAGGGTTGTTTCAAGCGTTTGAGGCGTTCCCTGGAAAAATCATACTCCAGCCAGGTGTCAAGAAATGATCCCAGCGCTTCGCGGTAATGTTTAATCGCTTTTTTCTTATCTCCGCTTCCCTCAGACCACAACCCCAGAGCGGTCTGGGCGGTGATAAGGTTTTCGGGGCTTTCACCGGCCTGTTGCAAAAGTGATCTTTCAGTCTGCTTGCCCAGCAGATAGTCACTGATGGTTAAATACCACGGATCCATGGTACGACTGACAAATTCTTCCAGGCTCGCCTTGGTCTCATCCGCAAGCCCCTGGTAGTGTAAAATACCGGCTTCCAGAATTCCTAAACCCATCCGATCTGCGTTTTGTCGGCCATCACCTTTCAGAAACGTACGGGAGTATTCCAGGGATTTAGACCAGTCTTCGTCGATGGCACTGTAAAAAGCAAGGGCTACGTAAATCTTGCGATTTTGCGGATACAATTCAGATATTTTTACCAGTGCCTCGTGTTTGGCTTTAATCTCAGCGGACTCATCCATAAACGTCGTCATCAGCGGCACTAACTCGACGTCACGTTTTTCTTCCTCTTCCAGTGCTTTCTTGAGGGTTTTATCAAATGCCTGAATATCTTGATGGTATTTTTTCCACTGCGCTTTCGATTTCAGTGCTTTCTGCCGGCGTTTTTGCAATTCTTCCAGTTTGGCACGCGCAATGAAAAACTCCCAGGCATCCGAATCGGCGGCAAGCACGGATTCTCTTAGCAGCATTTCAGCCCCCTCCCAATCCCCGCCCTTGGCCCGGATAAGGCTGACCGCATAATGAAGCCAGCTTTTTTCAGCCGACGTATGCCACCCCCCAAGACCCGAGACCTCGTCGATTAAGCCCTCCAAGACTCGCACCACATATCCCTGAAACTCTCCGGGAGACCGCCAGTCCAAATCCAACAGAGCTTCGCGGTGGGTACTTTGCGCACCTTGACCGTTAAGCCAATCAATCAAAAACAGCATGAGCCTGGCTTCGGGATTTTCAGAGTCCATGGAAAGCGTTCGTGAAAACAGCTTTTCCGCGCCAGGGTTATCACCGGTAAAAAAATGCATCATGCCCGCAGCCATGATCATCTCAGGCTGCTGATTGCCCTTGAGTTCCTCATCGGCCATTGCCTGCGCTTCCGCCCACAGGCCCTGGGTCACCTTGTCCTTAATCTCCTCCAGAGTGTCCTCCATTGAAAAATCCAGTGCGCCATTCCACTTGGCCTGGCCGGATTTTAATTCATCGAGGAATTCCGCGGCTTTGGTGATCGGCAAAACCATTCCCAGATCCCAGCGGGGGGTTGCCTCCGACAAAAATCCCTGGGCGATATCCATCGCTACGCCGGCAGCGATGCCGATGACCTTCCCCCGTATATCAATCATCGGACCGCCACTGTTGCCACCGTAAAGAGATGTGTCCACCTGAAGAAGATTTTCAAAGGAACGGCGCACATTGCCGCCGGTCACACTGGCATTGACCGTGTCCGCCTGGGTTCGACTGCCCAGTGGAAATCCTATGGTGATGAGTTTCGAAAGCTTGGGAACGCTCTGCGAGTCCAATTTTAAATCCAGCGGCAACGGCAGCAGCCCTTCCGGCACCGGGTCAATCTTGATGACGGCAAAATCGTCCTTGAGCGGGGACGTAATCACCTGCCGGGTTTGCACCGGCGGTTTTGGAACACCGGCAATATACAGGCGTGGATCGGACTCTGTGCTGTAAGCGGTTTCGACAAAATACACATCGGTCAGGTCCGGGCTTTCCATCAGACGCGAGACGCGGTTAAAAGCGCGCGCGCCTTCAAACCACAAAAATATTTGGTATTTAAATTCAGGGGTCTTACCCGCCTGTCGGAAATGCTGGACCGTCGCTAAAAGGTTTGAATCCTCCAGCCAGGGACATACCACGTGGCGGCTGGTAAGCATATGTCCTTCAGCGTCCACCAAAAAGGCCGTGCCTTCAGCCAGATTTCGATACAATTTTTCATTATTGACTTCCAGCCAGTACTCCACCAGTATAAATGCAATCGAAGGCGAATATTGATTGGCGTAATCTTCAAGTCGGTTTTCGTCTCCTGCTTTGCGCTGGCTGAGCTGATACCAGGCCAGCACG
>Ga0255055_10000489_pt1 | contig 30628 bp, 34 predicted proteins | sample JV7_2_27_MG_FD_188633 | JGI IMG/M metagenome (GOLD analysis project Ga0255055, IMG submission 188633) | Seawater microbial communities from Jervis Inlet, British Columbia, Canada - JV7_2_27 | ecosystem: Environmental > Aquatic > Marine > Inlet | place: Canada: British Columbia | collected...
TCGTGGTCTCGGGGGCGGCGGTGCGCAGCTGGCGCCGGACGTCGGTGAGTCTTTGCGACAGCAGGTAGGTCTTCGGGCCGACGCCGAAGCGCCCGTGGAACGCGCGCCGTAGCGTGCGTTCATAGACAGGACGGACCGGGCGGGCGATGCCGGGAGCTCAGGGGAGGAAGAGCCGGACGGCGCGCAGCGGGGAGCGGTCGCAACCGGGCCCCAGCAGCGCGGGGTCGGCGCCCGATGCCAGGTCGGACAGCTCGGCCAGCGCGAGGTGGGCCGCGACCGCGGGCCCTGAGGGCATCGGCCCGTCGCTCTTCAGGTAGAAGCCCCAGGTCGATCCGCGATCCAGGCCGCCGTGGGTCGCCTCGAGCTTGCCTCCGCGGAACCACGCGCCGAGCTGGGCCGAGCGGATGCCCCAGGCGTATCCCGGAGCAAAGGAAACGATCACCGTGGCGACGTTGGTGACCCAACTGCCGTCCAGCGAGCGGACCAACCGGATCGGGGCGGCCGGGTAGTCGCCGAGCGCCGTCGCCTCGAACCAGTCCGCCTCGGAGGCGAACCCGTCGGGATCGAACTTGCCCGCGGCCGCCATCCCGCGTTCGGCGTCGGCCAGGCGAAGCGGATCACCGCGGGTCGCACGGTGGGCCAGCTCGAGCCGGCCCGAGCGGTGTCGCCAGCGAACCAGCGCCTCGCCCTCGTCGCCGACCACCCGGAGCGTGTGCTGGTCCGAAACCCAGGCGGCCAGATTGACTCCGGGGTGGCCCAGCATCGCCCGAGCGGCGACCTCGGCGCGGCTCGGATCAAGAAACAGCACCCCGTAGCCGACGATGCCGTAGGTGACCGCGACCACGTCGTCGGGGCCCTCGAGTCGCTTGGCCGGGTTCAGCCCGGCCCCGCGGAGCAACTTGCCCACGCCGCTCGGCGTGCGGACCTTCGAGCCGGCGGTGTTGCCGTGATCGGACAGCAGGTAGATGCGCAACGGCCGCTCGAAGCGCTCGAGATGCGCCCGTCGCAGGGCGTCGATCCGTTCGGCGAGCTGCACCACGAGATCGGTGATGGCCCCGTCGCCGCGGAAGTGGGTCAGCGTGTCGGTGGCCGCGACGTGCGCCAGCATCAGCTCCGATGGCGATTCGAGCGCCAGCTTCTCGACCTTCGTCATGTCGCGCCGGATCTTCTTGCGGGTCGTGATGTAGACGCCCGCCTTGGCCGATTTGGTGTGGCTGATCACCTGGAAACGGTCCTTCCAGGCGAAGCCGTCGGCCTTGACGATCCGGTTGCGTTCGTGGTCGAAGTGGCGCAGCTCGTAGCCGGGAACCGCCGTCTCGCCCAGCGGCCGAAGTAGCGCGGCGAAGGCGACGTTGGTCATCGAGGGAAAGGTGGAGACCATGGGCAGGGTCTGCGGCCAACCGGCGAAGGCTCCGCGCTCGCGGGCCGCCTCCACGACACGGAAGGGCACCCCGTCCAGGACCAGCACCAGCATGCGCGGCGCCGGCGGGTCCGCGGGCGCGTCGTCGTTCTGGCCGGCTGTCGCGGAAACCGCGGAGAACAGCACCGGGACGGCGATGAGCAGGGCTCGGATGAGGCCGGCGTAGCGCAACGCGAATGCGGATAGGCGGTTCAATGCTGCTCTCCTGATTTCCCAGATCTTGGCGCATCCTTTTTCCGGGCAGCCACTCACCTCTGCCCAGAAAGGAGGACGCCATCCTGGCAGTCGCTGGTCATCGCGGCAGCCGGCTGGGTCAATCGCCACCAGCAGCATGTCATTGAATACCTGCAAGAAGAGAATCGCGTCCCCCCGTGAGCAGTTGGGGCGAAGCGGCTCCGCCTGACTGACGACCAGCGTCGCCGCCTGGCACCGCAAGCTGATCGCCAAGCAGGTGAACTACAGGTCCAATCGGCCTGCGACTCCTTGAAAATCTCCTGGCCCGGCGGTCGTCATCATCAGACCGCGGGTCCGTCTGCCATCAGTAGCTTCCGGACCTCGTCGCGGTGCTCGCGGATCGGGATCTCGGTGTAGCGGTCGGTGAAGTTGATCAGTAGCAGCGAGACCTTGCGGTCCTGTAGCCGTTCCCGCAGCAGGTGCCGGTAGAGCGACAGTTGCAGGCTGTACTTGCTGAGGTCGCAGTCGTCGAGGTGCTGGATCGGCGGCTTCGCCTTCTGCCAGCGGTTGTCGAACTTCATCTTCTTCGCTCGCTTCCAGTCACAGATGACGAGATCTCCGCGGGGATCCTCGAAAACTGCATCGACTGTGCCGGCGATGCCCACCTCCGTGCAGCAAACCTGCTCTTCCACCATCAATGGACGCCAGTCCTTGCCGGCGATAAAGGCCTGGAAGTGGCGGAACTCGTCGCTCCGCTCGCCGCGCACCTCGCCGTCAACGAGCTGCTGCTGGATGTTGTGATGCAACAGGGTGCCCAGCTCCCGGGCCTGACGGCCATTGGCCTCCCACTCCGCGACCAACTCGTCGGGATCGCGACCGTGGTACTTACTGTTGGGATTGGTCACCACGCGACGTGCGATCTTCGGCCCGTCGAAGGTCTCGAAAAAGCGCTCTAGGAACTGGGTTACAGAGATCAGCTTCCGCCCGTCGTAGGTGTAGGTGTGGCTCGCCTCGTCGAAGTGCAGCATGACACGGATTCTACACGAGCGGGTGAGGGTATCCAGCGAGACTCAATCGAGGGTATTCGGCCCTCAGTTACAATTTGTGACAGTCGAGACAACGTCATGTGATGGCTGCCCGCTACAGTAGTAGCCATGAAACACCTAACAGCTCTCGCAACCGCCTTTCTGTTACTCGCGACGGTCTCCGCTGCACACGAAACACACGAAGCAGACGGAGCGATTCGCGTCGATTCCGTGATTCCTGACTCTCCGGCCGCGACTGCCGGGATGCAGACCGGCGACCAAATGATCCTGCTCGATGGCGAGGAGATCGCCACGATGGAACAACTCCGGAAGGTCATGGCCGCGCACAAGCCCGGCGACACGGTGCCGCTTACCGTTCGGCGAGACGGTGAGACGGTCGAGCTGAAGCTGACCTTCGGTGCGCGTCCCGAAGGGGGCGTCGCGATTGGTGTCAGTCTCGCCGTCAGTGGGGAGCCGGGCGACTACACGGGCGAAGGGACGGCCTGGTGTCTTGCGTGGATCGACAAGACCTACCGGGTCGACTCGATGATACGGGATCTGGGTCTCGACCTGGCGGACGACTACGCGTCGGTCCTTGCGTGTGTCGAGAACATCACGCAAGGGATGCCCTCGGATAGGGCGATCAAGTACTGCGACAATTTCCTCAAGGGCCACTGCCCCGCGATGGATCTGCTCACCGAGATCGGCGAGGCCCAGGTGCTCCGGTGCGAGGAGCGACTCAATGAGTCGCTGGGAGTGAGTCTGGATCAGTACAAGGGTTGGCAGACGTGCGCGCAGCATGACGTATTCGATCGTTACTCGATCTCCGGCGAATCGAGTGATGAACAAGCGTGCAAGGCCGCCTTCCTGGAGAAGTGCGGGACGAATATCGACGCGGCGATCGAGTCTGGTGAGATCTCCTCGGAACAGCGGGAGTTCGTGCAGTGCTGCTCGGCCGATGCGCTCGACCCGGAGCGCGCCGGCAATTCCTGCGCGATGATCGATGACGGGTTTTCGCGCGGCCCGTGCCACGATCGCCCCGTCTGCGTCAATTCCGCCACCACCGAGTGGATCCAATGCTCGGTGCTCAAATGAGCTGCATCGGCGGCCGGCTCTCATTGCTGTTGGTATGCATGGCCATGACCGTTCCCGTAGCCGCGGATGACACGGCGTCGGCGGCTTGGCTCCAATGGGGCGGCCCGACCCAGGATTTCCGGGCGCCGGCCGGAAATCTCGCCACGAGCTGGCCCGAGAGCGGGCCCGAGAAGCTGTGGAGTCGCGAACTGGGCGACGGTTACTCGGCGATTCTCTTCGAAGACGGGCGTCTGTACACGATGTACCGCAGCGCTAACAAGGAGGCGGTCGTCTGTCTCGATGCGGGCAGCGGCGAGACGGTCTGGGAATATCGCTACGAGCACGCGCCGCACGAGGGACACCACCACGGTTACGGCGACGGTCCGCGCTCGACGCCCCTGATCGCCGGCGACCTGCTGTTCACCATCGGCGTGGCCGGCAAGGTGCACGCACTGAACAAGAACGACGGCAAGGTCCTCTGGAGCCACGACCTCTGGGACGGGGACCTTGATGGGAACGTCCTCGGACATGGCTACTCATCGAGCCCGGTGGCCTACAAGGACTCCGTGATCGTGGCGGTAGGCGGTAAGGACGCCGGCCTCGTGGCCTTCGATCGGCAAGACGGCAGCGTGAAGTGGAAGGCACTCGGCTTCAAGAACAGTTTCTCCTCGCCGCGCATCATGGAGATTCTCGGCGAACAGCAGCTCGTGGTCTTCATGGCCGAGGAGTTGATCGGCGTCAACCCGGACAACGGCGAACTGCGATGGCGTTACCCACACGTCAACCAATGGCGCCACAACATCAACCTGCCCGCGGTGGTGGACGGGGACACGGTCTTTCTCTCCTCGCCCCAAGTCGGCGCCCGGGGCCTCCGGTTGAGCCGCGACGGCGAGACGATCGATGTCGAGGAAGTCTGGTCCGCGCGCAGAGTCCAGTTCTACCACGGGTCGACGGTTCGGAGCGGCGATTGGGTCTACGGCTCCACCGGGGTTACGCCGCCCGCTTTCATGACCGCGGTCAACATCCGCACCGGCGAAGTCGGCTGGCGTGAGCGCGGCTTTGCCAAGGCCAACTGTGTTGCGGCCGACGGCAGGCTGGTGATCCTGGACGAGGACGGCAGGGTGTACCTCGCCAGCGCGACGCCCGAGAAGCTGGTCGTGCACGCCAGCACGCAACTGCTGGACGAAGTGGCCTGGACCACGCCGACGATCGTCGGCAAAACCCTGTACGTGCGGACCTTCAGGAAGATCCTGGCCTTCAACCTTGGATATGCTGCGCTGGCGTCGGGCCGCTAGGCCGTGGTGTAATCTCAACACTCGATGAGCGGCAAGAAACAATACCGACTGTTGATGATCGACGACGACGCGGCGCTCAACGAGTTGCTGGTGGAATACTTCGAACGATTCGGGCACAAGCTGGCCACGGCGATCACAGCTGCCGATGGGCGGCGCCGGTTGCGCCGGGACGAGCCGGACCTGCTGATCCTCGACGTGATGCTGCCCGACGCCGACGGCATGGAGCTGTGCCGGACGATACGTTCGGAAAGCGACATCCCGATCGTGATGTTGACAGCCCGCGGGGATCTTCCCGACCGGGTGCTGGGCCTGGAGTTCGGCGCGGACGACTACATTCCCAAGCCGTTCGAGCCCCGTGAGCTCGTGGCCCGGGTCGAGACGCTGATGCGCCGCTCGCGGGAGACGCCTGCGCGCAGGTTGTGTGCCGACGGCGGACTGGTGCTGGAGACCGAGACCCGCCGCGTCACCCTGGGCGGGACCGAGATCGAGTTAACCTCGATGGAGTTCGAGCTGCTGCGGATCCTGATGGACTCTCGTGGCCGAGTCCTTTCTCGCGAGATGGTGTTGCGCAAGTTGCGCGGGATCGACGCCGACATTTTTGACCGATCCGTGGACATGCTGATCAGCCGCCTGCGGAAAAAACTCGACGACGATTCCCGTTCGCCTCGATTCATCAAGACGATCTGGCGCACCGGTTACCAGTTCGTGGGGAGTTCCGATTCCTAGCAGGCCCAGTGTCTTCTCGCGCTTCCGGCTGGCTGGCGCGGGCGTGATCGTAGGGATCGGCCTGCTCGGAGCCGGCTTCTACGCGACGGTAACCAATCACTTCCTGGGAACGATCGCCAGCCTGACTCTGGGCCCGTACAGTGACTCCCTGGCCGACCATGGCTTTGCCAGCCACGACCAGGATATCTGGCAGCGAATGGCGAAGCGGCATCACGTGGGGATTCTCGTCGAGCCCGCCGAGGGGGATCCGGTGGCGTTCAACGGCCAGGGCAGACCGGTGGCTCCGTCGGCAGTACACAAGGGCGAGATTCTCGCCGTTCGTACTGCGACGGACGGGACCCGGGTCACCTTTTCCTGGAGGCTGTTGTCGTTCGAGAACAGTCACTTCTACCTGTTGGGCGGGTTGTTTGTCATGGTCGGCGCGGTGGTCGGTTCCGCCTTCTGGTTCCTGCATCGACAACTGAAACCGCTGGCCGGGCTGCACACCGGAGTCGAAGCGGTGGCCCGAGGGGATTTCAAGACCCGCGTGCCGATCGTCCGCGACGACGAGATTGGCCAGGTGGCCAAGGCGTTCAACGTGATGGCCGGCCGGGTGGGAGAGATGGTCGACGACCGGGAGCGACTGCTGGCCGACGTGAGCCACGAGCTCCGTTCGCCGATCGCGCGGATGAAAGTTGCCCTGGAGTTCTTGGCCGAGGGCGACAAGCGGGACGCCCTGGACCGGGACCTGAGGGAGATGGAAAACCTGATCGGCGTGTTGCTGGAGCGCGAGGCGCTACGTTCCCGGACCGGCCGGCTCGATGGGCAAGAGGTCGGCGTGGACGCGATCGCCGCCGAGGTGGCCTTGGAGTTCGCCGACCGGGGACCGGGTGTCGAGTTCGTCTCTGACGGAGCGCTGACGATCCACGCCGACCCGGCGCTGATGAAACTGCTGATCCGGAACCTGATCGACAACGCTGTCAAGTTTTCGCATCCAGACAGCCGGCCGGTCGTGGTGAAGCTGATGCGCGGCAAAGACAAGGTGGAACTTCGCGTGGCCGACGACGGGATCGGCATCCCGGCCGGCAGCGAGGAACAACTTTTCGAGCCGTTCGTCAAGTTGAACCGGGCACGCGGCCACGGCGTCGGCTACGGGATCGGCCTGAGCCTCTGCCGTCGGATCGTCCAGCTGCACGGCGGCACGATCCGGCTGCTCCCTCGCGAACCACGCGGCACCGAGGCAGTCGTAACGCTACGCTGACGTGGTTCAGCGATCCTTTGGTCCCGGCTGTGCCTTGTTCCCCGACCCGTGGCGACGTGCACCTTCCCTCGAATGTGGTCGATGGCAACTTCGGATCAGCGTTCGCTTTTAGGATCCCGTTGATCTCGAGCGACCAACTTGGCGAGGGAGAATGCGCAGAAGCAAGGAGAATACAGTCGGTGGATCACTACAGTCATGCGGCAATATGCCAGACAATCGTTTGGTCGGGGGCGATTGCCTTGAGCAGTTGCTCCAGCTTCTCCACGGTGGGCATCGTCTTTCCTTGTTCGTATCGAGCGTAGGCGTTTCTGGAGCGTTGCCCTAGCCTCTGAGCCGCTTCGGCCAAGCTCAGACCCTGACGTTCCCGCTGCCGCCGCAAGAGGAGCGCGATGAGAACCCCAGTGCGATTGGCCTCGATCTCGAACGCCTCCCTGCCTTTTGGGTAGACCGTAACTTCGAAGCCTGCAGTGCTCGCCATGGTCTCTATCAAATCCTTGGCCATAGCATACGCTTCCCGCTTCGAACGCCCCTGCGTAGACGCGTCGAACGCCGGAATCTCGACCAGCCAGAACTTTCCGTCCTTCCTAACGCTTCCTTCGAATCTCATTGCCTCTCCTTCGCTCGTTTGAGGATGGACCGCGCCAGCCGACGCTCCAGCTCTCGACGCTTCATTCACCTATTGTACACTGATATGTGTGCAATGCACAAGCCTTGTATCGTTAGGTGTAGTACGCCAGCGAATTCAGCGCTCCCCCGCGCTGCGTCGAATCCGTTCAACCACCTGATGTTACGATGAACTCCCCTTCCCCGTCCCAGCGAAGGCTGCCGGGGGTAGAGACTGAACCGCCCCGGGATTTTCGGAGAGCAAATTAATTGACTGCCGCCTGTACCGCGCCAGCGACTTGAGCAAGCAACCACGTCGGCTCGAACCCGTTCAATCACGGGATGTCAGGATGGACTCCCCTCGCCAACCCATCGGAGTTCCTCCAGGGCCGCGATTCGTCGTCCCCATTGACATACTAAGCCATTGGCTTATATTCTATGAGAGCGATGGAGTTCGAGTGGGACCCGGCGAAAGACTCGGTCAATCGGGCCAAGCACGGGATCTCATTCGAAGAAGCTTCGCGGTTGTTCGGCGACGACAATGATGTCTTGGAAATCTACGACGATGAGCACTCGATCGACGAAGACCGGTTCATCGCCATCGGCAGGCTCGAGGGGGATGTGATCGTCGTGATCTACAGCGAGCAAGACGAGACTACGATTCGTCTCATCAGCGCTCGCAAAGCCACGCCGGCGGAAAACGCGCGATTCGAAGCTTACTGGCGGGAACGACATGGACGATGACATTCGCGAACTGACGGACGACGATTTTGCGCGGGCGATTCCCCGGCGGCTTCGCGCCAGACTGATTCGTGGGGAGATCTCGGGAGGTGGCGATATTGCCGCCCTGCGCCGCTTCGTCTCAATGACACAAGCGCAGTTTGCGACGGCTCTTGGGATTAGCGTTCACACCCTGCGTAACTGGGAGCAGGGGCGTCGATTCCCGGAAGGGCCCGCCCTGGCCTTGATCCGCATTGCTGCGCGCCATCCTCGTGTACTTCGAGAGAATCTGGCGGCGTCAGCGTAGTCGTCCGTATCGCCGATTTGTAGAACCCCTGTAGGCGTCCAGCGATCTTAAACGGTCCCTGTACTACGCCAGCGATTTCAGGACTCCCTACCTATCGTCCGAAGACGTTTAACCACCTGATGTTACGGTGAACTCCCCTCCCCGTCCCAGCGGAGTTCACGATGGCAGCTCGCTCGCCCTTCCACCTGCCAAAGTGATGCCGACCCAGACGGAGACGGTCTCGGTGACGATCCGGGCGAGGTGGACAACTGCCCTGGGGCGCCAAACGCAGATCAGGTAGACGCGGACAGGGATGGACTAGGAGACGCATACGACCGTTGTCCCGTCGACAACCATGACAGCGATCGTGACGGTTATCCGTGTGACGAGGACCTTTGCCCTGATGTCTGGGATTTCGGACAACAGGACTACGACGGTGACGGCTGGGGAGACAACTGCGACAACTGCGCCGGCTCTCCGAACCCCGATCAGGCCGACAGCGACGCTGATGGGATCGGAGACGCGTGCGATCAAGTTTGAGCACGGGTCGTAACGGGCGGGACGTGACGAGACCGGTCGGCTCGAACTCGAACCGGAAAGCGTTGTTTCCTTGGAGAAGGCTCGACAAGCAATGGGGCGTCGGCTCCGGAAGGAATGAGTCGTCTATTCAGACGTTGGTACAACTCCGGCATGGTCGATCGTCCGCAGGTCGAGGATCGCTCGCCGACTCCGCGCAAAGCTGCGTCTCTGGCACTCCGTCAGGCCGGATGGCGGTAGAATGACCCAGAGGAAATGGACCATGGCGAGCGGCCTTGACAACCTACCCTTCGATCCAGTCATCGAGGCGTACAAGAAAGACATCGATCGGAGCCTGATCCGTGAGAATCTGAACAGGAGTGTGGACGAACGGCTCAGAAACCTCGTGGAACTCCAGCGATTCGCCGAAGAGCTCAAGAAGGCGGGTCGAAACATCCGGGCGACTGAATGACCGACTTTGAAGGGTGACTTCCTGTTCGACTCCCACGGGCCGGGCGGCTTTGTCGCGGAGAAGGCTGCTGCTGAGCGCTCACCGTCCGAACCAGGAATTGGATTACAATTAGCAACGGAGAGCCGCAGAATGATTCGTTTGATAAGCGACAACCAAGAAGCACTCGAGAAACTGTGTCGAAGGTTCCGCGTCCGGCGACTAGAGGTTTTTGGCTCAGCTGTGCGAGACGAGTTCAACGCGCAGACCAGCGATCTAGACTTTCTCGTCGAGTTCCAGGACCTCGCCGCTACGGAATACGCCGACACCTATTTCGGTCTTCTTGAGGGATTACAGGACCTCTTTGAAAGAAAGGTCGACCTCGTGACGATCTCCGCGGTGACAAACCCGTATTTCCTTCGCAGCATTGATCGGGCGAGGAAGCTATTGTATGCGGCTTGAACCCAAGAAGTATCTTTATGACGTAAGTCAGGCCAGCGAGTTGCTCGAGCAATTCGCCCATGGCAAAAGCTTCGCCGAATACCAGACAGATGCGATGCTGCGTTCTGCCGTGGAGCGTCAGTTCGAAATCATCGGTGAGGCCCTCCGCCGACTGTCGCAAGAGGACCCCGCAACAGCCGCAAAGATCAGCGAGCATGGCCGCATCATTGCCTTTCGCAACATCCTCATCCACGGCTATGCGCGAAGTCGACGACCGGATCGTCTGGGACGTCTTACAGACGAAGCGTCCCATCCTCCACACACAGGTCAGATCTCTGCTCGACCAAGAGTGAGCAGCGACCCATGGCACGGACGCGAGATCCGTCCGATCCAGTGAGCCCATTGATAGAGAGGGTTGGTAGCGGGGCCAGGATTTGAACCTGGGACCTTTGGGTTATGAGCCCAACGAGCTACCGGACTGCTCCACCCCGCACCAAGTTTTGACGTGACTGCCGGTAACCAAGAGGTCAGCCGCCGGGCAGTATATCAAATAGAAAGAACCCGGCAAGCGAGAGAAAACCGGCCTAATCAGCAGTCTCGGGCACCCGCGGCGCCTCCTCTGACTCCGGCTCCGCAGGCGAACCCAGCCCGTAACTTTCCCGGGGCAGCAGGAACTGAATCTCCCCCGGCCGGGCCATCCCCAGCTCTTCGCGCGCGATGCGCTCCCTGGCGATTGGGTCCTTCTCGAGATGCTCGATCTCCCATCTCAGACGGTCGTTCTTGGCCTGTTGCGCTGCGACCTCCTGACGCGCCTCCTCCCGTGCGGCTCGCTTGCGACCGAGATCGAGAAAGCCGCCCTCGCCGACAAGCGCGGCCACGACACCCGCGATAAACACGACGTTGAAGGCCAGCACCCGTACCCGTCGTCGCAGCTTGGCCGATCGCTCGCTCTCGGGGTCGGGCTCGCCGCGGCGGGTCGGCCGGTCGGCGCGGCGAGCGTCGGTGCTGAAGACCGGCACGGACTGCTCGACGACCCGACGCGACCTTGAACGGTGCCGTTTCATGAAACGTCCGCGGTCCCCTACCGCCCGCTCAGCTCCTTCCGAGCCTGGGGAAGACCGCCCTGCCGGGATAGCGGGCGTCGTCTCCGAGCTCTTCTTCGATCCGCAACAGTTGGTTGTACTTGGCGTTGCGCTCTCCGCGGCACGGCGCGCCGGTCTTGATCTGACCCAGGTTCAGCGCAACGGCCAGGTCCGAGATCGTCGTGTCCTCGGTCTCGCCCGAGCGATGCGAGACGACACAGGTAAATCCGGCGCGCAGGGCCATCTGGATCGTGTCCAGCGTTTCGGTCACCGTGCCGATCTGGTTCAACTTGATCAGGATGCTGTTTGCCGTGCGCTCCTTGATGCCGCGCGCGAGGATCTTGGGGTTGGTCACGAAGACATCGTCGCCGACCAGCTGCACCTTGTCGCCGAGGACCTCGGTCTGCATCTTCCAGCCCTTCCAGTCGCCCTCGGCCATGCCGTCCTCGATCGAGGCGATGGGGTACTTGTCGACCCAGGCACTGTACATCTCGATCAGATCCTCGGAGGACTTCACGGGTTGCTTCTCGGCCTCGAGCTTGTACTTGCCGCGCGAGTAGAACTCCGAGGCCGCAGCGTCCAGGGCCAACACCACGTCCTTGCCGATCTTGCAACCGGACTTGTTGACGCCCTCGACGATCACCTCGAGCGCCTCCTCGTTGCTGCGCAGGTTGGGGGCGAAGCCGCCCTCGTCCCCCACCGCGGTGCTCAGACCGCGCTTCTTCAACACACCTTTGAGCGAGTGATAGCACTCGACGCCGCATCGCAGCGCCTCGGAGAACGACGACGCGCCCACTGGGACGATCATGAACTCCTGGATGTCCACGTTGTTGTCGGCGTGGGCCCCGCCGTTGAGCACGTTCAGCATCGGTACGGGCAGGTCCTTGGTGTTCGAGCCGCCGAGATAGCGGTACAACGGCAAGCCCAGCCACTCGGCTGCCGCGCGGGCCACGGCGATCGACACGCCGAGCATCGCATTGGCGCCCAGCTTGGACTTGTTGGGAGTGCCGTCCATCTCGATCATCGCGTTGTCGATGAAGACCTGGTTGACGGCCTCGATTCCCGTCAGCGCCGGCCCGACGATTTTGTTCACGTGATCGACGGCTTTGCGGACACCCTTGCCGCCGAACCGCTTGGATTGCTTGTCGCGAAGCTCGAGCGCCTCGCGCACGCCGGTTGAGGCGCCGGAGGGAACCATGGCCCGTCCCATCACGCCGCACTCGAGGATCACGTCGACCTCGACCGTCGGGTTGCCGCGCGAGTCGAGGATCTCTCGCGCGACGATTTCGTGGATCAGTCCGTTCTTCTGCTGTCGCATCGGTTTCGCTCTCACTTTGGCCGCAAGGCGCTGCGGCCCGGTCTCGCGACCGGGTGTCCGAGCGGTGCGGCTAGCTCTAGTCGCCATCGGATTCGAGAAGAACCCGGCGCGTGCGGACAAAACCGCTCACGTCCCGGGCTCGACAGACTCACCTCGACACGTCGGCTGACTATACCGCATCGGACGGGAAGGCCTCAAGGCGAAGCGCACCTATTTTCAAGAAGATAGGGCCGCCCGGCCCGTGTTAGAATCCCGCAGCACGTACGCGGGAGGAGCGGCGCATGACGGACCAAACCGACAACTACCAGCTCGTGCTGACCACGGCGGGCTCGGAGGAGCAGGCCGTCGGCATCGCCCGCGGCCTGGTCGAGCGCCGCCTGGCCGCCTGCGTCAACGTCGTCGCGCTGGGCTGTTCGATCTACCGCTGGAAGGGCAAGATCGAGGAAGAGGAAGAGAAGCTCCTGATCATCAAGACGGCCGAGCGTCTCTTTCCGCGCGTGCGGGATGCGATCCGCGAGCTCCACTCCTACGACGTGCCCGAGGTGCTGGCGATTCCGATACGCGACGGAGACCCGGACTACCTGAGCTGGCTCGGCGAGTCGCTGGTCACGGACGATTGAGACCGGCCAGCGCTCGTTCGAGATCCTCGATCAGATCGTCCGCGTCCTCGATCCCGACCGACAGACGCACCAGCCCCGCGGTAACCCCGATGCGTTCGCGCTCGGCCGCGGTCAGCGATCCGTGCGTCATCGTTGCCGGATACGAAATGAGCGTCTCGACACCACCGAGACTCTCGGCGAGCTGACAGAGACGGACCCGCCCCAGTACGCGCTTCGCCCGCGCACGGCTCCCCATCTCGAAGCTGATCATCCCTCCGAAACCGCTCATCTGGCGCTTGGCCAGGGCGTGCTGCGGGTGAGATTTTAGTCCCGGATAGTGGACGGCCCCGACGGCGGAGTGTCGATCGAGCCAGGCGGCGATCTTTCGCGCGTTCCGCTCGTGACGCTCCATGCGAATCGCGAGCGTCTTGATCCCGCGCAGAACCAGGAACGAATCCAGTGGCGAGAGGATCGCCCCGACCGAACTCTGGATCCAGCCAATGCGCTCGGCGTCCTTCGGCCGGGTCGTGATCACCGCGCCGCCAATGCTGTCGCTGTGGCCGTTCAGGTACTTGGTCGTCGAGTGGACGACGATGTCAGCTCCCAGGTCGAGCGGCCTCTGGAGGCAGGGACTCATGAAGGTGTTGTCCACGACGAGGCGCAGGCGATGACGCCGCGCAATCTTCGTCGCGGCCACCAGGTCGGTCAGTCTGAGGCGCGGGTTGGTCGGGGTCTCGACGAAGAGCATCCGTGTGGCCGGCCGGATCGCCTCTTCGATCAATTTCCGCTGCGAGGTGTCGATCCAGCTGAACTCGAGCCCGAACTGCCGCATCAGCCCCTCGAACAGACGCCGAGTTCCGCCGTAGACGTCCTCGGAGACCACGACGTGGTCACCCGAGGAGAGCAGTTGGACGACGGCGGCCGTGGCCGACATGCCGGAGCTGAAACAGCGTGCCTCGCGCCCGCCTTCGAGAACGGCCAACTGGCGCTCGAGAGCGCTGCGGGTCGGGTTGATCTTCCGGGCGTAATCGTAGGGCCAGCCCTCGCCGAGCCCCGGCTGGCGGTAAGTCGAGGTCAGGTAGAGCGGCTGCATCACAGCGCCGGTCGTGGGATCGGGCTGCTGGCCGGCGTGGATTACCTGCGAAGCGATACGCAAGGCGCGCTTCTTGCGAGCCATCGTCCAGCTCAGCTCAGGGCTTCGATTCGACGCTGATCTGGAAGGTCGTCGCCCTGGGGGACTCGACGTAGACGCTGTCGAAGATCAGCTTGTACGATTTCTGCCGACCGGGTTTGATGGGCATGAACTTAGTGCCGCCGCTGGCCACCCCGACCATCCGGCCTTGCGCGTCGAACAGCGCGACGGCGACGCCGACGCGCTGCGACTCTTGCGCGGTGTTCGAGATCGCCACCTCGACGCCGGCCTCGCTCGCCGTGCGTACGGCGGTCGACGACGGCATCACGAAGCGTACCGAATCGACTCGGAGGCCGTCGTCGGTGCTGGCCCCGATCTCGAGCATTACGCCGGGCTTGAACTCGTAAGATCTCGAGACCAGACCCGCGTCGACCACCGGAATCTGGATGAACAGCACGACGAAGGCGATTGCAATGAGGATCTTGTCTCGCATCCCAGCTCCTCCACGAAAATCTTCACTCGGAAGTATAGTGCCCGGACCGCCCGCCTTCCTTCTCCAGCAAACGCACGCGTTCGATCGATATCCCGCGGTCGATCGCCTTGGCCATGTCGTAGAGGGCGAGGCAGGCTGCGGTGACCGCGACCAGCGCCTCCATTTCCACACCGGTCCTCCAGCGCGCCCGCGCCTCGGCACGCACGCGCGCGGTGCACTCTTCGTCGATCAGGTCGATTTCGACGGCGAGGTGGTCGAGCGGCACCTGGTGACACAGCGGGATCCACTCGGGCGTACGCTTGCCGGCCTGGACGCCGGCGAGGCGCGCCACGGCGAGGGCGTCGCCCTTGGCCAGCCGGTTCTCGCGGAGCGCACGGAATGCCTCTTTGTTGAAACGCACGTCGCCCTGGGCCAACGCACGACGCCGCGTAACCTCCTTGTCGCCGACGTCGACCATGCGGGCCTTCCCCTCTCCGTCGACGTGAGTCAGCTTGGACATCTTCTCTCCCCGCTTCACGGGTTACCGGCCTCGAGACTTCAGCGTTTCGAGCTCTTCCGGCCAGTTGACGTTGAACAGGGCGCGGTCGAGATCGATCCCGTGAAACTCGGCGGGACCGACACGACGCACGTTCAGGTCGGCCAGCAGCCCGCGAACCTTGAAGCGCTTCTCCTCGATCGCCGTTCGTACCGTCGGCGCCGCCAGACGGCTCCACAGCGCGACCAGCGGATGATCGCGACCGGCGAAGTCGGTCATCATCACCAGATCGTCCGCCGGGGCGGCGTGTGAGACGAGGCGACGCATGATGGACTCCGTCACGTAGGGATAGTCGCAAGCCAGAACCACCAGATCGGCATCGCCCGTCGCCTCGAACGCACCGTCGATTCCGGCCAGCGGCCCTCGCCCCGCCGGAGGCGGATCGACGAGCGCCGGGTAGCGAGGCGCCGGGTTGGCCGATCCCTCCCCGATGCTGATCAGCACACTGCCGCAGATCGGCCACAGGATGCCGGCCGCCCGCTCGGCCAGCGTCTTGCCGCCGAACGGCAGATCGCCTTTCGGCTGCCCGATCCTCTCGCCGCGTCCACCGGCGAGCACGACACCGACACGTTGGGGCATCGTTTCCTCCGTGCGGCATTCTAGCCTGATTCCCCGAGAAGGATTCGCCGGCCTCGCGACCTGTCTACAATGACCTGGCGATGAACCGGCTCCTCCTGTTCGGCAAACGGCCTCGACGCGGAAAGGTCAAGACGCGCCTGGTGCCGCCCCTGAGCGACGAGCAGGCGCTGCGGCTGTACCGAGCCTTCCTCTGCGACCAGCTCGCGTTCCTGCGGCGCTTCACCGACGTGGCGGACGTCGAGTGGTGCGCCGACGGTCCGGTCAGCACCGAAGAGCAGGCCGACCTGGGTGCCGAGGGAATCCCCCTCGGGTTGCAGGGTCCCGGGAATCTGGGTAGACGGCTGTTGCGCGCCGTCGATCGCACGTCGCGAGAGGGGGCAGGAGCGACGGTCGTCATCGGTGCCGACAGCCCCACGCTGCCCGCTACGCACGTACGCAAGGCCTTCCGGGTGCTCGAGCAAGGCGCCCCGGCCGTCATCGCGCCGGCCGAGGACGGAGGCTACGTGCTGGTCGGGATGCGCCGGCCTCTGGCCGAGCTGTTCCGAGGTGTGCGTTGGGGAGGATCGGAGGTAGCCGATACGACTCGTGATCGTGCGGCGCGCATCGACGTGCGACTCGAGGAGATCGAACCTTGGTACGACATCGACGACATCGGCGGGCTGCGTCGCCTGAGGTCGGAGCTTTCGCTCGGTGACGCCGCCGAGAGAACACCGGCAACGGTGCGCGCCCTGGTGGACCTGGGGCTTCCACCCGTGGTATAGTCACGAACCGGAGGCTGCTCGGGCGGTTTCCTGCTTACCCCACTTAAGAGAACTCCCAGCGAAAGTGGTTTGAATCCCTGCCGTCCGTTCGCCTTCAGACTTGCGAGTCTGGAGTTTCAATTGACCTGTCCGAAACGCATCACCGAAATCGAATCCAGGAGGCATCATGGCTGAAGAGCGCACCCGCGGCCGACGCGGATCGGGCGGCGGAGAACGCCGCGGAGGCCGCCGTCGCGGACCCTCCGGGCCGGCGCACCGCAACGTCGAACCACGCACGCCCTCCGAGTCCTCCGATCAGGTCGCGGTCGCCGATGAGTCGGCCGAAAACATCGTCGACCTGAACTCGCTCTACAAGATGGACAACCAGTCGCTGGTCGGGGCGGCGAAGGAGCTCGGGATCACGGGCTCGACGGCGATGCGCAAGCAGGAGCTGATCTTCGAGATCATGAAGGCGCAGTCCGAGAAGAGCGGTCTCGTCTTCGCCGAGGGCGTCCTGCAGATCCTCCAGGACGGCTACGGCTTCCTGCGTCACCCGGACTACAACTACCTGCCGGGCCCCGACGACATTTATGTCTCTCCGTCGCAGATCAAGCGTTTCGGGTTGACCACCGGGGACACGGTCTCGGGGCAGGTCCGGCCCCCCAAAGACGACGAGAACTACTTCGCGCTGATCAAGGTGCTGGCGGTCAACTTCGACGATCCCGAGCGGGTCCGCGAACGCATCTTCTTCGACAATCTGACGCCGCTCTATCCGTTGGATCACATCCGGCTCGAGACGGGTGCGGACAACATGTCGGGCCGGATCATGGACCTGCTGACCCCCATCGGCAAGGGCCAGCGCGGTCTGATCGTCTCGCCCCCCCGCACAGGCAAGACGATGTTGCTTCAATCGTTAGCCAATTCGATCACGGCGAACCACCCGGAGGTCTTCCTGATCGTCCTGCTGATCGACGAGCGCCCCGAAGAGGTCACGGACATGCAGCGCTCGGTCAACGGCGAGGTCGTCGCGTCGACCTTCGACGAGCCGGCCCAGCAGCACGTCCACGTGGCCGAGATGGTGATCGAGAAGGCCAAGCGCCTGGTCGAGCACGGCAAGGACGTCGTGATCCTGCTCGACAGCATTACGCGCTTGGCGAGGGCCTACAACACGGTCCAGCCGCCGTCGGGCAAGGTTCTGTCGGGGGGCATCGACGCCAACGCTCTGCAGCGGCCCAAGCGCTTCTTCGGGGCGGCGCGCAACATCGAGGAGGGCGGTTCGCTGACGATCATGGCCACCGCCTTGATCGACACCGGCTCGCGCATGGACGACGTGATCTTCGAGGAGTTCAAGGGCACGGGCAACATGGAGATCCACCTCGACCGCAAGCTGGTCGACCGCCGTGTCTTCCCGGCCATCGAAATCGATCGCTCGGGCACCCGCAAGGAAGAGCTGCTACTGAGCAAGGAAACGCTCAACAAGGTCTGGATCCTGAGAAAGATCCTCAACCAGATGTCCGCGGTCGAGGCGATGGAGCTACTGATCGACAAGCTCTCCAAGGCCACCGACAACGAGAGCTTTCTCCAGATGATGCAGAACCCCGGCGGCTGATCACCCCACCTGGGCCAGGTCGAGACGCTGTTGCCACTTGCCGTGGAGCGAGCGCAGTAACTCGCGCGCGTTCTCTCGCGAGGCCTCGTCGCGGGCGATCATCGCCGCGGCCTCGCGTCGGGCGGTCTCGAGCAGCCCGGGCGCACGCAGGACTTCGGCCAGGAACTGCAGATCGCTCAACCCGTGCTGGTGCGTGCCGAAGACGGCACCCGGTCCGCGTAGCTCCAGGTCCTTTTCGGCGATCTTGAACCCGTCGGAGGTTTGCTCCATGATCGCCAGCCGCTCGCGAGCCTCCCGACCGCCCGGATCCGCCCCGGTCATCAGCACGCAGTACGAACGCTCGGAGCCGCGCCCCACGCGTCCGCGCAGTTGATGCAGCTGCGACAGCCCGAAGCGCTCGGCGTGCTCGATCACCATCACCGTTGCGTTGGAAACGTCGACACCGACCTCGATCACGGTCGTCGCGACCAGAATCTGCAAACGACCCTCCCGGAAACCCTCCATCACCGCGTCCTTTTCGGGACCCTTCATCCGGCCGTGAACCATGCCGATCTCGAGGTCGGGAAAGACCTCCCCGCGGAGCTGCTCCGCGAACTCGGCGGCGGCCTTGAGATCGCTCTTCTCCGTTTCCTCGACCAGGGGCACCACGATGTAGGCCTGGCGCCCGCGGGAGATCTCCTTGCGCAGGCCCTCGTAGACCCGTTTGCGGTCCCGATCGGTCCGCAAGACCGTGCGGATCGGCGTGCGCCCGGGCGGCAGCTCGTCGATGACCGACAGATCGAGATCGCCGTAGAGCGTCAAGGCCAGCGATCGCGGGATCGGCGTGGCCGTCATGACCAGCGTGTCGGGTCGCTGGCCCTTGCGCGCCAGGGCCGCTCGCTGCATCACGCCGAAGCGGTGCTGCTCGTCGATGACGACCAGACCGAGCTTGCTGAAATCGACGCCGCTCTCGAACAGTGCGTGCGTACCGACGACGAGCTGCGCCCGGCCGTCGGCGATCTCCTCCAGAGCCTCTCGGCGCGCGGCCGCCCGCAGCGAGCCGGTCAGCAGCGCGAGGCGGCAGTCGATCTCCCCTCCCTCGAGCAGGCCCCGGATGTTGCGGAAATGCTGCTCGGCGAGGATCTCGGTCGGGGCCATCAGCGCCCCCTGGTAGCCGTTCTCGACCGCAACGAGCAGCGTCATCAGCGCGACGACCGTCTTGCCCGAGCCGACGTCGCCCTGCAACAACCGGTTCATCGGATGGGTCGACTTGAGATCGCCGCCGATCTCCTTCAGCACGCGTTTCTGGGCCGTGGTGAGCTTGAAGGGAAGCATGCGCCCCAGTCGTGTCCTGAGCGCGTCGGGCACCTCGTAGGCGATGCCGCGCGTCTCCTGTTTCAGACCGTGACGGCGCAGCGCCAGGGCGAGCTGCAACAGGAAGATCTCCTCGAAGGCCAGCGTTCGCTGGGCCCTGGTCCGACTCTCGTGGAGGTCCTCGAGATCGATTTCGGCGGGAGGAAAGTGGACGGCGGACAGCGCCTCGAGACGACCGGCCAACCCGTGGCGATCGAGAACCGAGGCGGGCACGAGCTCGCGAAGCGTCCCAGGATCGAGCTCGCTCAGCGCGCGGTGGATCAGACCCCGCAACATGCGCGAAGTGAAATCGCCCAGCTTGCGGTAGACCGGGACGACGCGCCCCGTGTGCACGCCTTCGGCGTCGTCGTTGTCGATGAACTCGTACTCCGGGTTGTCGAGGACGACGTGGCCGTAGCGGTCGACGATGGCCCGCGCGTACAGGACGGTCGCGCGTCCTTCGACGAGGACGCGCTCGAGGTAGGGCTGGTTGTACCAGACCGCACGGATCGAACCGCTGGAATCCTCGACGTCGGCCTGGAAGATCGTGAAGCCCCTGCGCCGGGTCCGGATCAGACGCGAGCGGACGATCTGCACGGAGAGCGTGCTTTCCGGGGCCCCCGGTTTCAGGTCGGCGATCCGCGCGAAGGAGCGGCGGTCCTCCCAGCGGAACGGCAGCGCGTAGAGCAGGTCCTCGACGCTCGCGTAGCCCTGCCCGGCGAGCTTGTCCGCCCGGCGCGGCCCGACCCCTTTCATGAAGCGTAGTGCTGAGTCGGATTGGATCATCGGCCTCTCGTCCCGGATCGCTATAATAGGCCAGCGCGTACGAGCGATGACAGCGATGCGCTTCCTTCGGTAAGCGAGATCCTCACAACGGCAACCCGCTCCAAATCCGACGGCGAATCCCACGGCTGGCCGGTCGTCGACGTGATCATTCCGGCCTTGAACGAAAGGGAGTCGATCGGTCTGGTCCTCGCCGACATCCCGAGCGAGCGGGTTCGGGAGATCGTCGTCGTGGACAACGGCTCCTCGGACGGCACGGCGGAGGTTGCTCAGGCCCGAGGGGCCACCGTGGTCCGCGAGAACAGACGCGGCTACGGTAGCGCGTGCCTGGCCGGCATCCGCGAGCTCGAGCACCGCTGCCATCCCCCCGACGTCGTCGTCTTCCTCGACGCTGACTACAGCGATCACCCCGAGGAGCTGACGGTGATCGTGCAGCCGATCGCGGACGGCTTGGCCGACCTGGTCATCGGCTCACGCGTATTGGGTCAACGCGAGCGCGGAGCCCTGCTGCCCCAGGCGCGCTTCGGCAACTGGCTCGCCTCGTGTCTGATTCGATTGTTCTACCGAATGAAGGTCACCGACCTGGGACCGTTCCGCGCGGTGCGGTGGTCGACCCTGCAGGAGCTGGCGATGGCCGATCCGGATTTCGGTTGGACGGCCGAGATGCAGGTTAAGACGGCGCGCGCCGGCGCCCGCTACCGTGAGGTGCCCGTCTCCTACCGCAGACGTGTCGGAGTTTCCAAGATCACCGGAACGCTGTCCGGAACCCTACGAGCCGGCTACAAGATCCTCTACACGATCCTCAAGCGATAAGGGGACATTCCGCTTTAAATGAAAAAGGGGACATTCCGATTTAGTCGCTAATTCTTTTAGTCGCGCAGCGCGACTTGAAGAATTAGCGACTAAATCGGAATGTCCCCTTTTTCATTTAAAGCGGAATGTCCCCTTTTAGTCGTGGATGGTTCGTAGCTCTAGGACTTCGTAGCGCTTTATGCCGGAGGGGATCTCTACGGCTACCTCGTCGCCCTCGGAGCGTCCAATCAGGCCGCGGCCTACCGGCGAGGCGACCGAGATGAAGCCGTTGACCAGGTCGGCCACTTCGGGAAAGACGAGCTGATAGGTCACCTCCTCGTCGGTGTCGAGATTGAGCAGCGTGACCGTGGAGCCGAGAGCGATGCGGTCCTTGGGGATCTGATTGAGGTTGATCGAGGTCAGCTCGCCGAGGCGCTTGCGCAGTTGGCCGATGCGGGCGCGGACGTAGGCCTGCCGCTCCAGCGCGGCCTTGTACTCCGCATTCTCCCGTAGATCGCCCATGGCCACGGCCGCGCTGATCTCCTTGGGCAGCTCGATCCGGTACTCGTGCTCGAGCGCCTTGAGCTCGCGCTCCAATCTCTCCCTGATCTCTCGCATCCCGTTTGATATCCTACGGCGTTCGGCCGGTCCTGAACCCGACCAATCTATAACCCGGCGACAAATCGAGCAAATCGGTCCTTTTTGGGATCTCCCTCCAGGCCGGCGAAGCACGACAGAGATCCATAACAATCAAAATACTTGCAATTGCTTCCTTTTCCTCCCCACGGGAGACATATTGGATTCACTCGATGCTAAAATGGACGGCTCGAAGAAGAGGAGCCCGTCATGGATCGGAAGCGTCTGAAGTTCTTGCTCCTGGGCGTCGGAATCGTGGCGACCATGGGTACCCTGTTGATCGTCGGGATGAGCGGCCCCGGCGGCATGAGCTACTACCTCAGCGTCTCCGAGTTCATGGACTCGCCCGAGCGAGCGGATGCCGGCTTGCGCATCAACGGCAAGGTGGCGCAGGGATCGATCGTCCGCGAGCCCAGCGGGCAGGACGTGACCTTCCTCGTGACCGATGGAGCCGCCAGCCTGCCGGTTCGCTACCACGGGATTATCCCGGACACCTTCGTCGACGACGCGGACGTCGTCGTCGAGGGCCGATTGGCCGAGGATGGAACCTTCGAGGCGCACTTGCTGCTGGCGAAGTGCCCCTCGAAATACGAAGCGGCGGACGGCACGGCGCAGGAAATGCCCGGGTACGACTCCGACGAACCCAGCCCCTACTGATCTCCACCCCGGATTTCCGACCCAACCGCCTCCCCGGAGGAGTTCGATTTGTTGCAAGATCTCACGATCGCACTGGGTCACTACGGTCTCTTCGTCGGCCTGCTCGCCTCGGCCTGGTCGGTCGTGGCCGCGCTGCTCGGCGCGACCATCCGCGGGCGCGGGCTGCAGCGTAGCGCCGAGCGCGCCCTGCTCGTCGCCGGCGGGCTGATCGCACTGACCACGCTCTGCCTGGTCTACGGGTTCCTGACCGACGACTTCCGCCTGGACTACGTCTACCACTACTCAGCCAGCGCACAAGCCGTGCAGTACAAGATCGGCGCCCTGTGGGGCGGGCAGGCCGGCAGCCTGCTGCTGTGGGTGCTGATCCTGGCGGTGATGGCGGCGATCATGGTCCGGACGAACCAGCGCAAGAACCGGGCGCTCATGCCCTACGCCACCGCCGTCGTTGCGGCCGTGATCACTTTCTTCATGATCCTGCTCAACTTCATCGAGCCGGTCTTCGCCAGCAGCGCCATGCGAGCCGACGGCGTCGGTCTGAACCCCCAGCTCAAGAACTACTGGATGATGATCCACCCGCCGTGCCTCTACCTGGGCTACGTCGGCTTCACGGTCCCCTTCGCCTTCGCCATCGCGGCGTTGTTCACGCGGCGCACCGGCAACATCTGGTTCCGGACGACCCGCCGGTGGACGCTGTTCGGGTGGTTCTTTCTCGGCATCGGAATCCTGCTCGGCTCGTACTGGGCCTACATCGAGCTGGGCTGGGGCGGCTACTGGGCCTGGGACCCGGTCGAGAACGCCTCGCTGATGCCCTGGCTCGTCGGAACGGCCTTCCTGCACTCGGTGATGATCCAGGAAAAGAAGGGCATGCTGAAGGTCTGGAACGTCCTGCTGATCATCCTGACCTTTACGTTGTCGATCTTCGGCACCTTCCTCACCCGTAGCGGGATCATCTCCTCGGTGCACGCCTTTGCCACCTCGGACATCGTTCTCCCGTTCGGCATCTTCCTCGCGATTATCTTCTTCGGCTCGCTGCTGTTGCTCGTCCTGCGACTCGACAGTCTGAAGTCCGAGAACCAGCTCGAGTCTGTGATCTCGCGGGAGTCCTCGTTCCTGTTCAACAACATGATCCTGGTCGGGATTGCCCTGACCGTGCTCTTTCTGACGACCTTTCCGATGCTTTCGGAGCTGGTGACCGGGAACAAGGTTACGATGGGACCGCCGATCTTCAACATGGTCAACATTCCCTGGGCCCTGGCCCTGTTGCTGCTGACCGGGATCGGCCCCCTGATCGCCTGGCGCCGGGCCAGTCGCCAGAACCTGATGCGCAATTTCGTGATACCGGGGTTGGCCGGTATGTGGGTCCTGCTGCTGATGATCTTCATCGACTTCGGCAGCTACACGGCCGCTGTCGGGGCGGTCGGCCGCGCGGTGGCCCGGCTCGACGTCGCCGGCGTATTCGGCGAGATGAAGGCCTTCTACCCTGCCCTGACCTTCGGCATCGGTACCTTCGTGTTGGCCACGATGCTGATCGAGTTCTGGCGCGGCGCGCGCGTCCGCGTGCACAACTACCAGGAGTCTCCCGCCGTCGCCATGGGACGGCTGATCTGGCGCAACAAACGCCGTTACGGCGGTTACATCGTGCACATGGGTGTGGTGGTCGTCTTCTTCGGCATCGCCGGGTCGTCGGCCTACCAGATCGATCACACCCAGGAGCTCCGGCCGGGCGAGTATCTGCTCCTCGACAGTTACCTGATGCGTTACGACGGCTACAGACTCGAGGCAATGGACGACCACGTCGGCTCGATCACCGAGCTCTCGCTCTTCGACGTCGACACGGAAAAACAACTGGGTAGCCTGGAATCCGCGCAGCGCTACCACCCGAGGATGGAGGTCGCACCCTTACGAGACGCTTTCCTGCGCGCCAAACGCCTCGGCGCGGAAGGATCGCCCGCCTACATGGAAGCGGTCGCCTCGCTCTACCCCCTGATGAGCCAGCTGGAACAGCGAGCGGGTCGTGAGGTCAAGACGCCGTCGACGGAGGTCGGCATCTTCTCGTCCCTATCGCTGCTCAAGCCATCGCGGCTGGGCGAGGATTTCTACGTCATCCCGCTGTGGGTCGATCCGCTCACCGGCCGGGCCAACTTCCGCGTCTTCGTCAATCCGATGGTCAACTTCATCTGGTTCGGCGGATTGATCGTCGTGGTCGGAGCCCATTTGTCGGTCCTGCCCGACGCGCGAGAGCGCCGACAGCTCGAGACCGCGATCGACCTGGAGGAACGGGCCGTTGCGTGAGTCCGCCACCCTGCTTTTGGTCTGCGTCGTGATCCTCGCGGTTGCGCCCGCCGCGCTGGCTTTCGACACCGACGGCTACGAATTGGCGACCGAGACGATCCTCTGCGATTGCGGGTGCCACCCCCAGTCGGTCGCTGCCTGCGCGTGCGGACGGGCGGCGGAGATGCGCGAGGAGATGCGCGGCATGGTCGAGGGCGGGATGACCGGAGAGGCGGTGATCGCCTCATACGTCGCCCAGCACGGAGAGAAGATCCGCATCGCCCCCGAGGCCCAGGGTTTCAACCTGGTGGCCTGGGTCGGCCCGTTGGTCCTGCTTCTGGGCGGCGTCTTCGGCCTGGTCTTTCTGATCCGGCGCTGGAGCGGGCGCCGTGACGCCGAGGCCCTGGACACCGCGCCGCCGGCTCTCGAGGCCGACGATCCATACGTGGGCAAGCTGCGCCGCGAGTTGGAGGAGCTGCAATGACCGCCGGAATCCTGCTGATCGTGCTGATCGCCATCGCCGCCCTGGTGTGGATCGTGGCTCCCCTGCTGCGCGCCGACGCCGCCGAGTCCGAGCGCGTCAGCTCGGCGGTCAGCGAAGAGAGCGACCTTCGTTCCAAACGCGAGATGGCGCTGACCTCGCTGAGAGATCTCGAGGACGACCGCGCCACCGGCAAGATCGACGACAAGGACTACGCCGAGCTGAAGGCCCGTCTTTCGGCGCAGGCGATCGACATCATGAAACAGCTCGACGCCCTCGAGGAGGCACGAACCAGGTCGGCGCCCGTCGCCGTCCCCAAACCGAAGGTCGATACACCAGGATCCACTGCGTGATGGAAGAGCCTTCGCCGGCCTCCTCGATCGAGACGGCCGGCCTTTCGAAGAAGTTCGGCGCGATTCAGGCGCTGAAAGACCTTTCCCTGAAGATCGCCGAGGGCGAGTCGGTGGCTCTGTTCGGCCCCAACGGCGCCGGCAAGACCACCCTGATCCGCATTCTGACCCTGAGCCTACGCGCCTCGGGCGGCACCTTCAGCCTCGCCGGATTCGACCCGCGCAAGGACGATCTGGAGATCCGCCGGCGCATCGGCGTGATCTCGCACCAGTCGTATCTTTACGACGATCTGACGGCGCGAGAGAATCTGGAATTCTTCGCGCGCATCCACGGAGTGGAGGATCCGCGCACGCGCGCCGAGGAGCTGCTGGAGACCGTCGGCCTCGCGCCGCGGGCCGACGACCCGGTTGCCACCTTCTCGCGGGGCATGCAGCAGCGCGCCTCGCTGGCCCGCGCACTGGTCCACGAGCCGCGGATCGTCTTTCTGGACGAGCCGTTCACCGGCCTCGACCCGCACGGCGCCCGGACGCTGCGGCGCACGCTGGAGCAGCTGCGCCACGCCCGGCGAACCGTCTTCATGGTCACGCACAATCTGACCCAGGGCCTCGAGCTGTCCGACCGCTGGGTCATCCTGGCCCGGGGCCGCATCGTCGAGCAGGGAAACTCGAGCGAGGTCGATCCCTCCGTCTTCGAGCGCGCCTATTTCGACCGGCTCGAAAAAGCGCGCTCGGCGCGGGTTCCGGCATGAAGCACGTCGGCTACTTTCGCGCCAGCTGGATCGTCGCCGCCAAGGACCTGCGTCTCGAGTGGCACACGTTCGAGAGCCTCTCCTCCAGTTTCATCTTCTCGCTGATCGTCCTGGTGATCTTCAACTTCGCCTTCGGCTTCTCGACGATCAAGCAGCTGGGGGCCGAGCGTCTCGTACCCGGGGTGGTGTGGACCGTTCTGGGTTTCGCCGCGGTGGTCAGCGTGGCACGCTCGATGCAGATCGAACAGCGCCGCGACACGCTGGCCGCACTGTTCATGGCTCCGATCGACCGCGGTGCCCTGTTCACGGGGAAGTTCCTGGCCAACCTGGTCAAGAACATCATCCTGCAGTGGATCGTCGTCGTCCTGGCGGCCGTCTTCTTCAACTTCGATCTCGTCGCGGTGGCCGCCCCGATGTTCCTGGTGCTCTTCCTGCACGGGCTGGGGCTGACCGAGCTGGGGACGCTCTTCGCCGCCATCGCCGCGCGCGTCGGTCGCGGCGAGGCGTTGCTGGCGACTCTCCTGTTTCCCGCCTCGACACCGCTGTTCATCTCGGCGGTCAAGTGCACGGCGTCCCTGCTCGAGGGCAAGGGGCTCGGCGGCGAGGCGGGCAATTGGCTGATGATCACGATCGGCTTTGACGTGCTCTATTTTCTGGTAGCCTTGGCGACGTTCGAGTTCGTTCTCGAGGAGTGATGGGGATGAAAAGCGGTTTCGATAGGGCCTTTCTCGCGGTCTGGGCGGTCACCACCGTGCTGATGAGCGTCGCGATCTACCTCGTGTTCATCTACGCACCCGAGGAGCGCGTGATGGGGGCGGCGCAGAGGATCTTCTACTTCCACGTGCCGATCGCGATGATGACCTTCCTGTCGGTCTTCGTGCTGCTCGCCGCCTCGGTCGGCTACCTGTGGACGCGCAAGACCGGCTGGGATCATCTTTCGCGCGCGGCGACCGAGACGGGGCTGGTCTTCTGCTCGCTCGTGCTGATCACGGGGCCGATCTGGGCCAAACCGGCGTGGGGCGTGTGGTGGACCTGGGAGGCCCGGCTGACCACCACAATGCTGCTGTGGCTGCTCCTCGTGGGCTGCCTGATGGTCCGCAGCTACGCGGAGAACCGGGATCTCGGCGCGCGACTGGCGGCGATCGTCGGCATCGTGGCCGCGATCGACGTGCCGATCATCTACAAGGCGGTCGACTGGTGGCGCGGCCAGCACCCGATCCTGTTCAAGCCGGGAGCCAAGGAGCCTTTGGCCCCCGAGATGGCCACGACCTTCGTGACATCGATCGTGGTCTTCCTGCTGTTTTTCTCTCTCTTGATCGCCGTACGGTATCGTCTGGCCACGGTCGAGGAGCGCACCACTCTGGTGATGGAGCGGGCGTCGGCCCGCTAGGAGACTGTCATTGAAGAGTTTCGCCTTTCTGTTCTGGGCCTACAACGTGATCTGGATCGTGATCGCCGGCTACCTGCTGTCGATGGTGCTGAAAATGCGCCGCCTCGATCAGCGGCTCGATCGGCTCGAGCGTGAGCTCGACCGCGGGGCCGGCGGCGATCAGAACGCCAGCGGGTCGTAGCTCCCGAGATCCAGCTCGCGTAATTCGTCTGCCCGACGGTCGAGGGCCTCGCGGAAGGCGCGCGGCACATCCGGACTGCCTGCCTGCCAGGCCCGGAAAACGCTCTCCATCTCCTGGTACTCGGTCCGGTCGAGACCCTTCTCCGCCAGCTCGCTCGCCAGCACTCGCCGCATCGTGGCCCGGGTCTCGTTCTCGGAGGAGGCCTCCTGCTCTTCCAGCGCCCGTTTCAGGGCCTTACGGATGTCGACGAGAGCCCGCACGTAGCGCTCGGCCTCGGCGTCCGGCAGCTCGGCGACGGTCGACCGCTGAACGCCGCGACTCCCTCCCGCCGACCGGCTTCGCTCGAAGACGTCGCTGTAGCGCTGGGCCATCATCGCCAGGACGACGACCGCACCGACGGCGATCAGCCCGATAAACAGGAGGGTACGCGTGGGTCGGGTCATCGGCTGGCTGCACTCATCCCCGGAGGACCGGAGGCCGGGATCAGGTTGCGGGCGGGAGCTCCAGCAGCTCGCGGATTTGCTTCTCGAGGTGCTTGCGGGATTTCGGACCCATGTAGTGATCCACGATCCGGCCGTCCTGGTCCACGAGGAAGGCCATCGGAAGACCCAGAACGCGGTAGGCTTCGCTAACATCGCCGGGGTCGATCAGATTGGTGTACTCCATACCGATCTCTTCGGCGAACTCTCGAACGACATCGGACTTCTCGTCCGAGATCGCCAGAATCGTCAGCCCCTGCTCCCGGTAGGCCTGGTGCAGCTCGTTGAGCATCGGGATCTCGTCACGGCAGGGCGGGCACCAGGTGGCCCAGAAATCGATCAGCCGCACCCGGCCCGCCGATTCGGCCAGGCTCACCGTGCGACCGTTCAGATCCGGGAGCTCGAAGGCCGGCGCGATCTTCTCCTCGTCCGGGCCGCCCGTCCCCGCGGCCAGCGTGGCCGAACCGGTCGACGCGGCCTGGTCCGGGAGGTCGGTCGGGCCACCGTAGCATCCCACGACAGCCAGCAAGAACCCGAGGATCAGGGTCGCATTCCAACCCTTTTTCGTAAAACGACTAAAGCTCATCAAGCTCTCCTGAGTGCCCCGGCCACCCGCAGACCCGCTTCCGGGTCGGGTTGCCGGCGACGGCAATCGATTCATGATAGCAGCCGCTGGCTCCGCTTTCCGATGGCGGCCGGCCCTCCGTTTTGACAATCCTTTTCGCCGCGTGGTAGCTTCCACGCCCGCTCTGGAGAACCCCGATGCCAGGCCCGATTGTTCCCACTATCCACGTTCCCGCGAGACGAATCGCCACGGCCCTGCTTCTGGCCGCCCTGCTCGCAGCGACGCTTCAGCCCCTGCTGGCCGCCTCGCGGCCCGCCCTGCGCGCGCCCAACGGCATCGTCGTCGGCCCCGTGCCGCGGGCCTCGGCCATCGGGGCCGAGGTGCTGCGGGGCGGGGGCAACGCGATCGACGCCGGAGTCGCCGTGGCCTTTGCCCTGAGCGTGACCTATCCGCTGGCCGGCGGCCTCGGCGGCGGCGGATTCCTGCTCTACCGCGCAACCGGACCTCAATATCACGCGCTCGATTTCCGCGAGACGGCGCCTGCCGATCTGGGTCCCGAGCTCTTCCTCGACGAGGACGGACGGCCCGTGCCCGGTTTGAGCCTGCAGAGCGGTCTCGCCGTCGGCGTCCCGGGTACCGTCGCGGGCCTGGCCGAGGCACACCGGCGCTGGGGCAGCCGGCCCTGGGCGGAGCTGCTCGGGCCCGCGATCGCCCTTGCCGAAGAGGGTTTCCCGATCGATGCGTGGCTGGCCTTCACCCTCTCCGACTCGGCGGACAAGCTTCTCGCCGATCCGGAAGCGCGAAAAATATTCGCCCCGGCGGGTCGTGCGTTGCAGGAAGGCGAGCTACTGGTCCAAACCGAACTGGCGCAGACGCTGCGCCACGTCGCCGAAACCGGGGCCGAGGGGTTCTACGGCGGCCCCGTCGCCGATTCGATCGTCGCCACGGTGCGGCGCGCGGGCGGCGTGCTCGCGGTCGGGGATCTGGCGGGATACCAACCCAAGATGCGCGAGCCGATCGCCGGCTCCTATCGTGGCTACCGCGTGGTCACCTTCCCGCCGCCCAGCAGCGGCGGCGTTGCGCTGCTCCAGATGCTCGGCACGCTCGAGCGGTACGACCTGCGCTCCGCCGGGCCGGGCTCGTCGCTCGCGGTTCACCTGATGGCCGAGGTCGAGCGTCGCGCGTTCGCCGACCGCGCCCGCTGGCTGGGGGATCCCGATTTCATCGAGGTCCCGGTCTCCCGGCTGCTCGATCCGTCCTACCTGGCGCGCCGGGCGGCGACGATCCGCCCCGATCGCGCCACCCCTTCGCGCTCGATCGCTCCGGGGGACGTGCTTCCGGGTGGGTTGGGCGAGACCCTGCACTTCTCCGTTGCCGATCCGTCCGGAGGTGCCGCGGCCTTCACGATGACACTGAACCAGTGGTACGGCACCGGTATCGTCGCCCCCGGAACGGGAGTGCTTTTGAACAACGAGGTCGACGACTTCTCGATCGCGCCCGGCAGCCCCAACACCTACGGACTGACCGGCGGGGAGGCCAACGGGGTCTTCGCCGGAAAGCGTCCGCTGTCGTCGATGGCACCGACCATCGTCGAACGGCCCGGCGGCGGTCCGCGACCCGCGCTGGTCATCGGCACCCCAGGCGGATCCACGATTCCGACGACGATCCTGCAGGTGCTGGTCAACGTGATCGACCACGGAATGGAGATTCAGGAGGCCGTCGACGCGCCGCGCTTCCATCACCAGTGGCAGCCGGACAAGATCCGGCACGAGCGGCGAGCACTTCCGGCCGACGTGATGATCAACCTCGTGGTCAGGGGTCATTCGCTCGAGCCCAGCGAGCGCCCGCTGGGCAACGCCAACGTCATCGCGCTCGACGCGGACGGCGCCTGGCGCGGCGCGGCCGAT
>Ga0255055_10000490_pt1 | contig 30627 bp, 25 predicted proteins | sample JV7_2_27_MG_FD_188633 | JGI IMG/M metagenome (GOLD analysis project Ga0255055, IMG submission 188633) | Seawater microbial communities from Jervis Inlet, British Columbia, Canada - JV7_2_27 | ecosystem: Environmental > Aquatic > Marine > Inlet | place: Canada: British Columbia | collected...
TTTTTCTTCCGGCTGGGCTTTATGGCGTGCGATGATCCGCCGCCCCTCGCCCTCCGTGCCGACGCGCACCGCGGCCGCTGCACTCGGTACGCCCCTTTGCCGGTACGAAGGAAGAAGAGCTCCCCCCGAAAGTCCCCGGACGACGGCGGTCTCCAGGTTTGCATCCCTGGCGAAGGAGGAAAAATCTGCCCGATCGAACAGCCCGTTGAGGCCGGCGACCAGATGTCGATGGTCAAGAATGTCCTCCCGGAGCGACGCACCCTCCACATCGCTCTGGAGAAAGGAGGGATCGAATCGGAACAGGCGGCCGCTGTCGTTATCCCCGATCTGCGCGATGCGCCCGTCCGGCTTGGTGACATCGATGGTGAACTCCCCCATTTTCTCCAACCGCTCGAAATGCCCCAAGGGAAATGGAGCATTGCGGCCGTTTCCGGGAATGCGGTAAAGAGGCAGCGGCGCCGGCTGGAGGCCCGGCGGTACTCCGATCAACCGGCGGTCGTATTCCCGCCATGCGTTTTGCTTTTCCTCGGGGAGCCCGAGCAGGAGGGCGGTCCCGTAGAGGACAAGCTCCGCGGAAAGCCGGTGGTAGCTGGTCGACGCTTCGAAGTTGGTCCCTTCGGGGTGAAACTGCCCTTCCGTCTCCCTCACGAGTTCCTGGGCGCCGAAGGCGAGCCATGCGTCCGTCAGGCGTTCGCGGGGGAGGAATGCCGCCGCGAAGAGAAGACCGGAGATGTTGGAAAGGTAATGGTTGCTCCGCAGGTCGACGAACCACTCCAGGTTCCCCACGATATGAGCCGCATGGTCGAAGACGGCGCTGGCGAACTCCATGGTGAACCCGTCGTCGAACCGCTCCCCCGCCGCACGGAACAGGTCGAATGCGGTGATCCAGTTCGCCACACGGATCGCAACGTCCATCGTGCACGCCCAGTTGACCCCGAAACGGGGCGGATTCGCGGCGATGAAATCGAGTACCTGATTACGAAACTCGCGGGAGTATGCTTCGACGGTGAGGAAACCGGGCTGGCCGTCCCGGGAGAGGGTGAACGCCCAGGCCAGGTGGGGCAAGTGCTGCATCCGGGCCAATTCCCGGGGGATCTTGATGTCGACCCCGGGCAGGTGTCCGTACGGGATGTCCCTGTACCAGATCCTCTCGTCCCAGCGGTACCCGGATTTAAAGTCGAGGTGCCAGTCGATCGGGACATACTGTTCATCCACCAGGCACCATACGCGCCTCGCCTCGGGGAGATTGGGTGGGGTTACCCGCTCCGCAAGCCACTCCCCCTGGGGATCTACCCTCACCGTTCTCCCTGCCGGATACCGATGTCCCTCCAGGCCGGCGCACTCCATGCCGTGCCGCACCTGTACCCACCCCGCCCCCAGCAGGTCGAAGCGATGGTTCATGTAGTGGTCGGCGAGCGCCGCCAGCATCTTCGCCCGGGACCTCAAACCATCCGGGGGAACCGGGCGGAAGAGGGGAAAGAGCGCCGGGGGGTGCGAGACAAACCGGCGGGAGTACGTGGTGAGAAGCCTGTCCCGGCGCACGCGGTACCATGACGTCATCCCGCGCCGTGCTTTCTCCGACGCCTTTCGGAGGACGACGCGCGGAGGAAGGGTTGCCGCTTTCCGGACGTATTCGGCCAGTCTCACCGGCACCTCTCCTTCAACGCCTCGATAATCCTTCCTGTGTGTGCTTCCCAAGTGTACTTCCCTGCCACCTCCTCGCGGGCGCCCCGTCCTAACCGGTTCCGCAGCACTTCGTCGTCGATCATTCTCTTCAACCCTTCCGCCAGCGCATCGGGGTCACCCGGAGGAACCAGCCAGGCCGTTCGCTCGTGGTGCAGGACCTCTCCTATCTGGTCGAGGTCGGAAGCGACGATCCCCTTGCCGGAGGCCATGTACTCGAAGAGCTTCGTCGGCGAGCCGAAGAACGGCGTGCCGTCGGGATTGGGAACATGGGGGGAGACAAGGATGTCGCAGGCCGCGAGGTGGGCGGGACCCTCCTCCTGGGGGACCATCCCGGTAAGGACACAGAGTTCTTCCGCGCCGTTCAGCTCGATCCGGCGCCGGACTTCGGGCATCATGACGCCGTCCCCAATCATAAGGAGACGCACCCCGTCGCGAGAGGAGGGGAACTCCCGAAGCAATCGCCCGAACGCCTCGGCGAGCATCTCCGCGCCGTGCCACTTCCCGAAGGTCCCGATGAACCCGACAACGAGCTTTCCGTCCAGCCCGTATTTCTTCCGGATCCCCGATCCGTCCACGCCGGGAGAGTACCTGTCGGCATCGACGCCGTTCGGATTCACCAGGATCTTTTCGGCGTCGATGCCCCGCGACGCCAGCTCGTCCTTCATCGGCCGGCTGACCACCACCACCAGGTCGGCCGCCTTGAGGTTCAGCAACTCGATCCGTTCTGAGAGCGACTCGTATTTCAGCGGCCGCCCCCATTTCCGGTGGATCCAGATCTCGGACCCGTTGTACTCCAGCGCGAAGGGAACCCCCAGCCGCCGCGCGAGCTTCACCCCGGAGTAGTTGTTGAGGCTGTAGCGCTGGTAGACGAATGAAACCTTGCGGCCGGCCAGAACCTTTTCGACCTCCCGGTCGAATACCCCGACGAACCGGATCACAGGCAGCTCCCGGAAATCGGCAAACCGGCCGTCCGGCCTGATCACATGGGTCTCAATGTCCCCCCGAACAGTCGGAATCCGATCGGTCGTCAGGAAGACGGGTTGGGCCGCGAACCGGTCGAGGCGGTTCAGGACCCCCGCGATATGCGCAACCGATCCCCCAGAGCGAAGGCCGAAGACCAGGTCGGTCCGAAGATACACCGGGGCAGCGGATCCATCGATGCGGGGAGCCGTCCTTGCAGCGTCCGTCGCGTCGCGAAGGAGGGCCTCGGCTTCCCCGACCGCCCGGCGGAGGAGTCCTCCCTTTCCGGCCAGATCCGACAAGGCACGCCAGGAGAGCGCGGCAAGCATTCCCGGGCCGATCCTGCAAATGGTCCCCTCCTCGTCCTCGAAGAGGCAGGCGCCCCGACTCAACGCGCGCAGGATGAGCGCTGTGCTGAGCGGCTTGTTCATCAGCCCGATCCTGTACGTCAGCACCCTCGCTTCGCCGTATCGGAAGAAGTCCCGCACAATCTTTCCGCTGAGAATCCGGGACCGGAGCTCGGGAAACGGAATCACCGCCGTAGCCGGGGGAGGGGAGAAGGCCCGGTGGGTCTCGCGAAGGATCGTAAGGGAACTCCTGCTACCGGATCGCATCGGACCGTCGGCACCCAATGTAGAAATTCGAGGCCATCCCCTTCAGCCATCCCCCCAGAGCGCAGTTTATGCGCATCAGTGAAGGGACGCCGGTAAACAGCAGATTGCTGAAGGGGCCGCTGAACAGGACGGACCCCGTGGACTCAATCACAGTAAAACCTTCTTGGGCAAGGATGTTTCGTATCGAGTCGAGAGTGAACCGCCTGACGTGGGGAGACTCCGAGAGCGTGGAGGCCGTGTCGTGATAATGCTCCGCGATACCGGAACCGTACAGGGCGGCTTTGCCTTTCCTAACAGCCCAATCGATATGGAGAAACTTGATCACCCTTCCCAGCCCAGCCTTGAACCAGAAGAAGCTCTCCAGCTCGAACCAGCCATAGCCGTTGGGGACCGTGACGAGCAGTGCACCCCCCTCCTTGAGCTTTTCCCGGATGCCGGAAAGAACGCCGGGGAGATTTTCTTCCGGGATGTGCTCGAACACTTCCGCCGCAATGACGATATCCGCGAGCCCGTCGAACCGCGAGATCGGCCCCTCCCGGAGAATCTCCGGGTCCACACCGGCGGCGCGGCAGAGCTCCTGTCCGAACGCGATGCTCTTCGGGTCGATGTCGAGTCCCACCACCGTGTATCCCAAGCGCGCGAGGGGGATGGAAATCATCGAGCCGGTGCCGCAGCCGAACTCCAGGATGAGGTCATCCTTCCGGATGCGGGAGAGAATCCATTGCAGGCGTTTGGCGTGGCCATATATGTTTTCTTTCAGAACCCCGCACACCTCTTCCGGCACCTCTATTTCACTGCTTCCGCAACAAGATACCAGCCGAGCCGTGTTCCGACCCTGTCGAGGAACGGTACCGGCCTGTAACGGTCCTTGAAGAACCGAGAGAAAAACTCAATGTCGACGGGCAGGAGGTGCTTCACGTGGCAGTCGACCCGGCTGAATCCCCGGAACATCGCCTCGAACTCCGCCCGCGTGAACAGCCGGATCACCATGTTCTCGTTTGTGTTCGGGTACTCGATGAGGCTTAGCTGCTGCTCCAGGGTGCGTCGCTTTCGCCCCCCCTTCAACAGGTAGTTGAATAGATAGACGCTCCACCAGAAGAACATCGAACGCTTGTGGTAAACGGTGAGAAAGCATTTCCCTCCCGGCGCAAGAACCCGGCGGATCTCGGAGACGATCCCGCGGGTGTCCGGCGAGTGATGGATGACCCCGAAGGAATAAACGAAATCGAAATACCCGTCCGGGAAGGGAAGTTTCTCCGCGTCTCCGATAGAAAGATCGGATGCCATACCGAAGATCTCGAACCGCTTCCTTGTGACCTCGTAATTCATTGGGGTCAGGTCGATTCCGTACATCACCGCCCCACGCCTGGCCATTGCGAGGTGATCCGTCCCCATCCCGTACCCGATTTCCAGGACCTTCTTTCCCTCGATGTCGAACCCTTGGATGGCCTTGAGGATCCATGGATGGCTTGCATAGCGGTGCCGCTCGACCTCCTCGAAATATTCCTTCGTGAGGAACACCTTGTCCGAGTAGTTCGACCCGCAAGGATCGGCCCCCCAGTGCATCCGGGTCTGCCTCTTGTATTCTTCGGGAGACAACCTTGTGAACTTGTCGGTGTCCATTCCTTACACCCTCAGGCGACTTGCGGCCGGTCGAAGAGGTACTTCAACCGCATCCGCCAGTTTGCCCGCATCCTGTTGTACCGGCCCTTCCACCTGGCCGCCTCGTTGAACCTGCCGATATAGGCCCCATACACGTCCGGCGGAATTCCATCATTGAATATTTTACGCGCCTCGTAGATGGACGATATCTCATGCCACTCCTCCAGCGAAGGGACAATGCGTCCCTCCTTGACGAACTCCCTGTAGAAGGGACTCCCGGGGAGCGGCCTCATGATGTTGACGCCGGTGAATCCGATGTTGTGACGCTTCACAAACTCGATGGAGAGATCCAGATCCTCCTCGCGCTCTCCCGGGATGCCAAAGAGGAACGCGGAATTGATGTGGATCCCCAGCTTTTCGCAGATTTCGCAGGCCTTCCTGTTCTGTTGGGGAGTCGCTCTCTTGTTGATGATCGAAAGGACGCGAGGCGAATCGGACTCGAACCCGAAGGAGAGATAGAAGCAGCCCGCTTCCTTCATCAGCCGGACCTTTTCCTCGTCCACAACGTTTGCGGCCACGGTCGCCGCCCAACGGAAACGTCTGTGGAACCGATTCCGGATAAGCTCCCTGCAAAGCTCCTCGACCCGATCCCACCGGGCGAGGAACATGACGTCGAGGAAGTACAGGTAATCGATCTCCCCCCGCACGGTCAGGAGGTGTTCGATCTCATCCAGCACGCGCCCCGCGCTGTGGCAGCGGACCGCCTTCTGCATCATCTTTCCCGAGCAGAACCTGCAGGAGTAGGGGCAGCCGCGAGAGGACATCAGGGTGGCCGTCCTTCCGAAGACCCCCGCGATGACCCCCTCCTGAGGGAGGAAATAACGCCGGTCGTAGATCCTTCGGTCGGGGAAAGGGATGGTGTCGATATCCGTTATTGCCTCGACCGGATTTTCCTTGTAGATCCCGTCCTCGAGCCATGCCGCGTTGGGAAGATCCCTCCAGTTCGCCGATAGTGACGCGACGAAGGCCTCCCCCTCTCCCCGAGCCACGAAGTCGACCCCCGGGATCAGCCTCAAGGTAAGCTCCGGCTCGCTCGTCGGGTGATACCCCCCCGCGAACACCGGTGTGTCCGGATAACGCTCCTTCAGCAGGCGCGCAAGCGCTGCCACCCTCAGAACGGCGGACGAGGGAAAGGAGATCCCCACGAAATCCGGCATAATCTCCTCCATCTTTTGCAGCAGGAAAGCGTCCCGGTCCTCCGCGAAGTTCTCATCGTGGAGGTGAACGCGGTTTCCCGAGTAACGGTCCGCGTAGGCCTTGATGTAGCCCGCGCCAAGCGTCGGACTCGCCTGACGGTGTCCGTCGAAGGGGATGATGAGGAGAATCGTCTTCACGGGAGAAGGCCCTACACCGGTTGCACCGCATGCCGGTGCCGGATGGAGAACCATGCGATCAGGACCAGGAGAAGGAAGTTCGAAACGATGGATGCGTACATCGCCCCCGAAAGTCCCGTCGCCCCGATGAGCAGAACGTTGAGTGCAAGACTGATCGTGAGGATTGCAAGCCAGATCCACGTAATCGTGGAGGGATACCCGCTCGCCGCCATGTACTTCACGAGGATCCCCTGGATCGAGAGGAAGAAAACGGCCACCAGCGACAGGTGAAATAACGGGATCGAAGGGGCAAATGCCTTCCCGTAGAGAAGCAGAATCAGGGGTTTCGCGGTCAAGGCAGCCACTCCACATATCAAGACCATTTGCCACGCCATGGTTCGTGTCATCCTCTTTGTCAATTCCCACTTCTCATCGTCTCTGGGCAGGGCAGCCACGCGGGGGAAGAGGACCATCCCCACGACCACGGGGAACATATAGATCATATCCGTCATGGCAACTGCGATGGAATAATACCCTGCTCCCTCCGCGCCCACCATGTACTGAACGATTAGGAGATTCATGCGCAGCGCCACGAAGGCGAAGAAGTCGGTGAAGTAGGCCTTCACGCCGTAGCGGAGGTTCTCCTTGAAGACCGCCAGGGAGGGCACGGGGGCGCCAGGAAGGATGGAGCGGAGCAGTCCCACTATTATGACGATGCAGGCCGCTAGGGCGATCAGGCTCATCGTGAAGACCGTCTCGACGGTGACTGCCTCCAAGACAATGACGAGGACCACCAGGACGATGGCCAGGATCTTGTTGACCAGTTCGACGGTGTTGTAGGCTCGTATTTTCTGCACCCCGAGGAGGAGGTTCTGCAGGAGCATGTATCCGAGGCCGAGGGGGATGTAGAACAGCGCGATCAGGAGCAGCGTTCCATGGACAGGGGCCAAGCGGGGCCACTGAAGGAAGATCAGCCAAGCCGCCGTCGCGATGAACCCTCCGACCCCGAAACTCACGATCAAGGCATTGCCCAGCAGGGCTGGCAGGAGGCTTTGGTCCCGGGCCGCGTAGTACGTGTTCGACGCGTGCAGGCCCAGGTTACCGAACTGCACCCCCAAGGCTCCCACCGATGCGGCGACGGCGTAGAAACCGCGGCCCTCGGGCCCGAGAATCCTCGCTACGATCACGGAGGTCGCGAGGCCGACGAAGATGAGCAGGATTCTCGTTGCGAACGTCTCGGCGATCTTCCGAGCAAAATCGGACTGCACCGCCCTTCGCACGAGGCCGCGGCCGTGATCCAACACCGTCTCGACGCCCCGAATGGAGCTCATCCGATGAACTCCTTCCACCAGAGGGCGAGATTCAGGAGGAACCACATTTGGGGCCCTCGCCCCTGCTCCGCCATCCGGTTCACGGCGGCGGCATCGAGAAAATCGGTCCGGCGGCAGAAATCGTCGAGCTCCCGCCGCACCCTGTCCCCCAGCCTGTCGAAGAACCACTCGTGGACCGGAACCCCGAAACCCTGTTTCTCACGGTCGATGAGTTCGTCCGGGATCAGCCCGCGGACGGACTTCTTGAGGATGTACTTCAGGGTGCCGTTCCTCGTTTTCATCGCCGCGGGGATGCTCATCGCCAGCTCGACGAACTTATGGTCCAGAAAGGGGACACGGCCCTCCAGGGCGACCCCCATGCTCATCTTGTCGACCCGCATCAGGAGGAGCTCCGGGAGGCGGAGATTCAGGTCCAGGTGCGTCATCCAGTTCAGGTGCGACCGTTCCCAGGCCTTCTCCTCGAAGCTGGCGCGAATCGGCCGAAGCGCTTCCCAGGAAGTATAGCCGGCAAACGCTTTCCGCAGCCGCGGAGACAGAAGCCGCCGTTTCTGCCAGTCCGTGAACGCCTCCGCGCCGCCCCAGAAAATCGGCTGCCCGCATGCCGCTCTCCTCATCCGTTCGTAGCTGTTCGTTTCCTTCCTGCCTGCCAACCCGAGCGAAAGAAGACCGAGCTTCTTGGCCGCGCGAGGAACGGGGAGGTCGTCGTACTCCTGGAGACGCAGGGCCGTCTTCCAGCCGGGGTACCCCCAGAACAGCTCGTCCGCCCCCTCGCCCACCTGGCAGACAATGACGCCGTGGTCGCGGGCAAGCTTCGAGACGTAATAGAGCGGAACGCAGACCGGGTCGGCGATCGGCTCGTCCTGGAGGCGGACCATCTGGGGAAGAAAATCGATGAGATCGTCGATGCGGAGAAGGCGCTCCCGGTGCTCCGCCCCGACCTCGGCGGCCATCCGGCGGGCGAAGTGCAGTTCGTTCACGTAACTCGTGTACTCCCCTTCATACCCGATGGTGAACGTCCTGACGGGGGATCCTTCTCCCTCCGAAAACAGTGCGGCATTCGTGCTGGAATCGATGCCTCCGGAGAGGAACACCCCCACGGGGACGTCGCTCACCTTGCGCAGGCGGACCGATGTGCGCAGCTCGTCCAGGATCCTTAGGGCGATCTCCTCCTCGGATACGCCGTTCAGAGGGGTCGTATGGTCCCAAACGTCCCAATAGCGGCATTCCCTTACCTGCCCGCCCTTGCCGACCCGGAGCCAGGTCCCGGCCGGAAGCTTCCGGATTCCGTCAAACAAGGTCTGGGGAGCGGGGGTCGCCAGGAAGGAAAGGTAGTGGAAGAAGGCTTCCTCGTGAACCAACCGTTTTTGGTCCGGATCCGTAAGCAGCGCCTTGATCTCCGACGCAAAGACGATTCGGCCGTTATGGATGGAATAGTAGAGCGGCTTGATTCCGATCCGGTCCCGGACGAGCCAAAGCTCCCGGGCCCCGGCGTCCCAGAGGGCGATGGCGAACATCCCCCGGAACCGTTCCAGACAGGCGATCCCCCACTGCTCGAATGCGTGCAGGATGACTTCCGTGTCGGAATGGTCGGTCTTCCACCGGTGCTCTCCCGTCCGCTCCAGCTCCTCCCGGATCTCCGCATGGTTGTAGATCTCCCCGTTGAAGGAAATCCACAAGGTCCCGTCCTCGTTGCTCATCGGCTGTGCGGCGGCATCCGAAAGGTCGATGATGGAGAGACGCCGGTGCCCAAGCCCGACGCGGCCGTCCGGAGCAACCCAGGTTCCGGAACCGTCCGGTCCCCGGTGGGCCATCGTATCCCGCATCTTCGTGATGTAGCTCTCTGTGATGGAGAAGCTGCCGTTCGTGAACACCAGCGCTCCGGCGATGCCGCACAATTAACCGGCCCCTCCGAGCATGCCCTCGACCTTGAGCGCCACGTCGGTTGCCTGGATCTGCTGCCACAGGGGAATGGGCCATTCCCCTCCCTCCCGGATGACGCGCGCGAAGGCCACGAGCTCCTCCCTGTGCCCCTTCTCCGGCCGAGGGGTCTCCAATCCCTTTCCTTTCGCGCCGAACACGGAGAGCTTCCTGTAGTTGTCCAGGATGAGGACTTTTCCGTCCGCGAAGACCTCGAGCCTTTCCTTGGGGTATTCGTTCGACCCGAGGGCCGTATACACCAGCGAGGCGACCGAACCGTCGGCAAACGAGATCGTGGCGATGAAATTGTCGCGCCGGCCGTAATGCCCCATGGAGGGAGTGATGCTGCTGGCGGACACGGAATCGACCCTGCTGTCGGTCAGATACGTGAACAGGTCGTAGATATGGCACGCCTCTCCCAGATTCCGACCGCCTCCTTCCGGTGAATGAACCCAGTGGTCCGGGGGGATATGCCCCGCGTTCATCGTGTACTGGAGAACCATCGGGCTGCTGCGTTCCCTTGTCGCGTCCCGGATCGCCCGTGCGTACGGGGAGAAGCGCCGGTTGAACCCCGTCAGGAGGACCGCCGGAGGATCCGACGTCTTCGCGGATTCGAAGAACGCCTGAATCCGATCGAGCCCCTCCCGGTGGATCGCCAGGGGCTTTTCGACGAATGCATGCTTTCCGGACCCGAGCGCCTCGAGGACCATGGGGGCGTGCAAGTCGTGCCGCGTGGCGATGAGAACGGCATCCACCTCCGGGTCGGAGAGGACCTCCCGGTAATCGGTCGAGGCGAAATCGGCGCCCGACTGCCTCGCCGCGGCAACGGCGTTGCTCCCCGTGCGGCTCACGACCGCCCGGATATGGAAACGGTCCGCAAGCTCCTTGAGGTTCGGAAGGTGCGTGCCCTTGGCGAATCCGCCCGCTCCGACGAGAGCAACCCGGATGCGATCCTTCCCCGCAGGCCGCGCCAACGGATTCGCCACCTTGCGTACCGGAGGCACCCCTTCCTCGGCCCGTGGGTAGGAAAGAAGGATCATGACAGGTCGCTCGCTCTCCTGTTTGAGCGTCTCATAGGCTGCGTTCGCCTGGTCCACCGGATAGACGGCATGGACGAGGGCCGCGACGTTCACCTTCCCGTCCGCCACGAGCCTGAGGTACTCCGCCATGTTCCGGTTCTCCGTCCAGCGAACGTAGGCAACCGGGTAATCCAACCCTTCTTCTTCGTACCTGTCGTCGTATCGCCCCGGTCCGTAGGATGTGGATATGAAAAAATCCAGCTCATTCCTGTAAAAATCGGCGCGGTTGAGGTTGAGGCCCACGTCGCCGACCAGCACAACGCGCCCTTTTTTCCGGCACATTCGAAAAGCCGAGGATATGACCTCGTCCGAGGGCGTCGCTGCGGTAATGATTACTCCATCCGCACCGATCCCATCCGTCCGACGAGTCACCTCCTCGATTCCGTGACCGTCGTCGGGATGGATGCCGAACTCCGCCCCCAACTCCCGCGCCAAGGCGATCCGCTTCCGTTCCAGGTCGATGACGATCACGCGGCAGCCGTTTGCCCGGAGAAGCTGCGACGTGAGCTGGCCGAGAACCCCGAGCCCGATGACCACGAACGTTTCCCCGAGAGTCGGCTGCGCCCGTCTGACCCCCTGCAGCGCGATGGCTCCCAGCGTAACCGTGCTGGCATCGGCCAGGTTGACACCCTCCGGCACGGGAACGGCGAGGTTGCGCGGAACCCGGAGAATCTCCGCGTGGTGGGCATACTGGGCGCCTCCGCAGGCGATCCTGATGCCCGGGGTCAGATCCCGAATGCCTTCGCCGACCTCCATCACCACGCCCGAGGCGGAATACCCGGTCGGATTTCCCGCCTGAAGCTTTCCTTCCAGCACGCTGCGGGTGTGCGCGACGCCCTTCGTGGCAACCATTCCCAGGGCCTTCCTGACTTTCTCCGGCTCCCTCAAGGCGCGCTTCCAAAGGGGGATTCCACTTCCCTGCACGCCGCTCATCTCCGTGCCGACGGAGATGCAGGAATGGCTCACCCGAATGAGGACCGTACCGGGTTCGACCAGAGGGGCGGGAACTTCCTCGACAGTTGCCTGCCCCTGTCGGATCAAGACCTGTTTCACCGATATCCCTCCACCGGGGTCGAGTCCCTTTTTCCGATTTCCTATAGTACCATCTGACCTATGCACGCTCGACGAGAGAGTTGGACCGGCTGCCGTCGGGGGCCTCGGCCATCCTATTATCTATCGGCACGGGGGAGGATATTCTTCACAATTCGGGCCTTTCCGCCCTTCCGCGATCGGATCCCCGCAAGGAAGCGGCCATGTGCGGCATAGCCGGGTTCGTTTCCTTCCCGGGAGGAGGGGCGGGAGAAGGGGGAGAAATCGTCCTGAAGAGGATGAACGATGTCCTTTCCCACCGGGGCCCCGACGCGGAAGGGATCTTCCTCGAGAAGGACGGGATGGTCGGCCTGGCTCACCGCCGGCTCGCCGTCATCGACCTTACGGAAACCGGCGCCCAGCCCATGCACGGACAGGGCGATTCCCACGTCATCGCGTTCAACGGCGAAATCTACAACTACGCGGAGATGAAAACCGATCTCGCATCCCGGGGAGTCCGCTTTCGGGGAGATTCCGACACGGAAGTCATCCTGGCGGCCTACCGGGAGTGGGGCGCAGACTGCATCCGGCGCTTCATCGGGATGTTCGCGTTCGCCCTGTGGGACCGCGAAAGGAAAACCCTCCTGTTGGCCCGCGACCGGCTCGGGAAAAAACCGTTGTTCCTCTACCGGAAAGGGAACCTGTTCCTGTTCGCCTCCGAGCTGAAGGCATTCTTCTGCCATCCCGATTTCTCCGCCGAGATCGATCACGAGGCGCTCCGGTACTACCTGCGATTCGGATACGTCCCCGCGCCCTATTGCATCCTGAAGGGGTGCCGGAAGCTCCTCCCCGGTCACGCGGCGGTTCTTTCCGCCGACGGGGAATGGGCTGAGCACCGGTATTGGAACCCGGAACCGTTTTTCCACGAACCGTCCCCCTTCGGTTCCGAGAGAGAGGCGGAAGAGGAACTTGACGCCCTGATCCGGTCCTCGGTGAAATACCGGATGGTCAGCGACGTGCCGCTCGGAGCGTTCCTGTCCGGGGGAATCGACTCCTCCCTGATCGTCGCGGTGATGCAGTCCCTCTCCCCGCAGCCCGTCAAGACGTTCACGATCCGGTTCCGGGAGGATCGGTATGACGAGGGGGATCACGCCCGGCAGGTCGCATTGCACCTGGGTACGGACCACCGGGAACAGTTCTGCACCCGGGAGGAAGCCCTGCCCGTCCTTCGTCGAATCCCGACCTATTACGACGAGCCGTTCGCCGATTCCTCCTCGATCCCCACGATCATGGTGTCGGAATTCACCAGGCAGCATGTCACCGTGTCTCTTTCCGGCGACGGAGGGGACGAACTGTTCTGCGGGTATAACCGGTATGCCTGGCTGCAACTCGCGGAGAAATTCGGATGGATGCCTGTTTCCGCGCGGAAAGCGCTTTCCGCTGCTCTCGGGCACCTTCCGTTCCGGTCCGCCAGACGCGCGGGAACCGTATTCCGCTATCACAGCACCGAGGAGATCTATTTCCCCATGGTGGGAATCTTCGAGGAGGACCGTCTGCTGAGGGTCCTTCCGGGCGACCGCGGCGGGGACGGGCAGCTTCCTTTCTTCCAAGCCTTCCACGGTCACCGGGACATCCCGCCGGTGAAGCGGGCGATGCTTTGCGACCTGCTCACCTATCTGCCGGACGACATCCTGACGAAGGTGGACCGCGCCAGCATGTCGGTCGGACTGGAGGCGAGAATTCCGCTGCTGGATCACCGGATCGTCGAGTTCGCGGCCCGTTTGCCGCTTCGACTCAGCTTCCGCGACGGGACACAGAAACGGCTCCTGAAACAGGTCCTTTACCGGTACGTTCCGAAGAAGATCGTGGAACGGCCCAAGATGGGTTTCGGCGTCCCGCTGGAAGCGTGGTTCCGGCAGGACTGGGAATCGATTCTCCGGGAATATCTGAACCCGGGTCGCATGCGCAAAGAACGGTTCTTTCTCGAGGGAGGGGTCCGGGAACTGGTGGAGGAGCATCTGTCGGGCCGGCGGAACCACTTTTCCCGCCTCTGGGCCCTCGTCATGTTCGGGATGTGGCGGGAACGGTACCTGCCGAATTCCGTCGGAGAAGCTCCTCGATCCAGCTGACCGTTTCCTCAAGTTCCCGCTCCGCCGAGAACTCCCGGATCATCCTCAAGCGCGCATTTCTTCCCAGGCGCCTTCCATCCTCCGGCCGGTCGATGATTTTCCGTATTCCTCCCGCAAGGGCGGCGGGGGCCGCAGGGGGAACGAGGATCCCGGCCTCCCCGTCCACGACGGCCTCGCGGGTCCCCCCCACGTCGGTGGCCACACAGGGAAGCCCCGAGGCCATGGCGGCAAGAAGAGCGTTCGACAGCCCCTCCCGGATGGAGGACTGCACGTAGATGTCCGCATCCCGCAGATACGGAAGGATGTCCGCCGCGTGGCCGGGCAAAAAGATCCTGCCGGAAAGCGCCGCGACACGAATTTGTTCTTCGAGGACCTCCCGGGCCGGACCGTCGCCAAGGATCGTCAGCTCGACGCTTCCGTCCCCGAGGAGTTTCAGCGCCTCGACCAGTGTCCCGAACGACTTTTCGGGAGAAAGCGAGCCCATGGCGAGGAGGCGGATCCGGTCCCGCGAGGCAAGGACATCGGTCCGCTCGGGGAAGCGCGTTGCGTCCACCCCGTTCCGGATCGTCCGGACCCGGTCGATGGGAACACCCAGAACGTTGATCATATCCGCCCGGACGGCATCGGAGACGGCCGTGTAGCCGTGAGGGAGAAACGCCGACCATCTCCGGACGAGGGACCGGAATGCCATGCCCCCCCCGGGGACGGATCGTTCCCCGTTGATCACCAGGCAGAGGCCGGCAAGCCTTCCCACCACCCGCGCAACGACGTTGGGATGGAAAAGGAAAGAGTAGAGTACGTCGACTTTTTCATCGAGCACTTTCGCACGAAGGGCCAGGATGGCGGTGGAAAGGGAACGGACGGAGGTCAGTCCGAGAGAGGACAGGCGCTCGAAGCCTTCCTCTTCGGCCCGGAACCTCAGCCGGCCCGACCCTTCCTTGAGGGCGAGAATCTCAGGCAGGTAGCCGCCGGTACGCTCCAGCCCGACGGCCAGCCGGAGGGCGGCGTTTTCCGTCCCCCGGTCCTCCAGCGACGTGATCAGGAACAGGATTTTCCGGCGTATCTCCAAAGGGTCAGAACACCACCTTGTCGCCGTTGCCCAGGTACAGATCGCTCTTGCTGCCGTGCTTGCCCAAGCCCCGCACGACGGGCATCCCGCGCTCGAGCATCTTCTGGACGGTCAGAACCCCCGTGCAGTGGTTGCAGGCCAGGCGCTGGAGACGGAAGGCCTGGAGCCTGTCCAGGAGTTCCTCCTGCGCGGGGCCCCATTCCTCGAACGGGGAGATGTGCAGACCGCCGTAGACCCCGTGAAACTCCGCGAACCCGTCGAGGTTCTCCTTGGCGTATTCCAGGAGCCCGAGGACCCCTGGATGGCAGCACCCCGTGACGGTGATCATTCCCCGCCCCTCCACGTGGAAGTAGAGAACCTGCTCCCCGCGGGTCTTGAGGAAGATCGGAATGTCGAACGTGACCGAGGCGCAGCCGGGAAACAGGACGTGCGGGACCTCGGGGCCGAGTTCCACCACCTCTCCTGCGTGGCCCGACTCCCGGATGACCCCCTTGCTCTTCTCCGAGAAACCGGTAGGAAGGAGGATCTTCACGTCGGGACGGTACCGCAAGGCCGCGGGAAGACCCCACAAGTGGTCGACGTGCTCGTGGGTGATGTACAGGAAGTCGATCTCGCCGGCGGCAAGCATCCGGTCTACCCCTTCGCGGCGGAACACCCGGTCCATGTACTCGACGTCCCACCCCACGTCCATCAGGAGTTTCCGGCTTCGCCCCTCCCCGTCCACGGACTCGACGAGAGACGAGACCCCCGCGGCGTTCTCCGGCGCCCACTTGACATCGAACTGGTCGACCCCCAGCCCCCCGGCCTCGCGGACGTCCTGCCGCATCCTGTCGTTGTCGTGCCAGGAGATCTCCGAAAGGCACTTGATGGAGAGCGACCTCGCGCGCCCGATGTCCACCTTGCTCATCTTCTCCCCTCCCCGCAGGCTGGCGTAGAGTAATTTGCCCAACGATTTCCCATAGTATCATCCTCCCCCGGATTATCCTTGCCTACCTCTTCCTCCGGAGCAGAGCGAACCCGCCCCCTCCCGCCGCAAGGATGGCGACCAGGCCACCCATGATCGCCACGTTCTTGGAGAACTGGATGATCTGGCCGGGACTGGCGAAATCCCGGTGGAAGACGACCGTCGTCGGGACGAGGAACAGGAGAAGGGCAAGCGCGCCCAGGCGCGGGAAATACCCCAGGAGGACAGAGAGCCCCCCTCCTACCTCGAAGAGAATGGCGAGAATCAGGAACAGCCCCGTCATCTTCATCCCGTATTGCCCCATGTGGGCCTGTGTCGCGGAGAACGCGAAGACCTTCTTCACACCGGAGAAGAGGAAGATGCTCGACAGGAGGACGCGCGCAACCAGCATCCCGGACGAGGAGAGACGATCCATGAGGCCACCTCCTGGGGAAGGGTCTTGACGGCTTGGGAAAGTATACCCCGATCAGATGACCGTGAGGCAGGGAACCCCGGTCCCCGGCAACGCGTGGGTGCGTCCGATCACCCACGTCCCCTCGCCCTCGCTTTCCAGGGCGCGCACAAGCGCCTCGACGCGCTCCTGGGGGACGAACATGAGAAGCCCTCCCGATGTCTGGGGGTCGGCGAGCAGAAGGACTTCCTCCTTCGGCAGCAGGGGCGGGATGCGTACCTTGGCGATCTGGCAGGAGATGTTGTCGTGTGCCCCCCGGGGGATGGGCGGGGACCCGAACCGGGCGTGGAGGAAGGAGGAGCCCGGAAAGTTCCCGCGCGCGGAGAGCGCCGCCACGGTGCGCCGCCTCATGAGGTCGCGCACCCCCGGGAACACCGGCACGTCCTTGAGCCGAATCTCGGCGGCGAGGCCGCTCCCCTCAAGCACTTCGATCAGGTGGCCGAGAAGGCCGAACCCGGTGATGTCGGTGGCCGTGTGGATCCCCGTCTTGCGTCCCGCGCGCGCGGCCCCGGCGGAAAGCCTGGCCATCGACCGGATCGCCGCATCCGTCGTTTCCCCGGGGGAGATCCCCCACTTGATCGCCGTCGTGATGATGCCCGTCCCGATCGGCTTGGTCAGCACGATGGCATCCCCGGGCTTCGCCCCCCGGTTGTTCCACACCTTCTCCGGGTGGACCCTCCCCGTGACCGAAAGCCCGAACTTGGGCTCCTTGTCCCGGACCGTGTGCCCTCCGATGATGCAGATGCCCGCTTCCCTCGCCTTGTCGGCGGCCCCGGCCATAACGTCGGCCAGCAGGGGGAGGATTTTCTCGTCGTCCGGGAACGCCGCGACGGCCAGGGCGAAGAGCGGCTCTCCTCCCATGGCGTAGACATCGCTTAAGGAATTGGCGGCCGCGATGGCGCCGTACAGGTACGGGTCGTCGACCACCGGAGTGAAAAAATCCACGGTGGCCACCAGCGCTTCCTCGGGGGAGAGGAGGAACACCCCCGCATCATCCGCCTGGGAGGTTCCCACCAGCACACGCGGGTCGTCCGGCGGCGGAACGGCGGCCAATATCCGGGCAAGGACCCCCTGCCCCAGTTTGGACGCTCAACCGGCGCAGGAGGAGAGATGGGTGAGGAAGATCTTCTCGCGGTCGGTCAAAAGGGTGGTGTCGCCTCCTTACTTATAGGACGCCTCTTGGACCTGTCCCGTCGATCCGTAGACCGGGCTTTCGCCCGGCCGTCACGCGGCCCTGCGGACTTGTCCCCCGTAGCTCGGGCGATTCGATGGTTTCATTGCATCGCCTACGCTACGGCGGATCGGGACCTGGATCTCCGTAAGCATGTCGTCCTGGGTTCCTCCTGAATGCGGTTCAGGAGCGACGAAAAAGACCTCGCGGGGATCCCCGGCTACTTCATACCGGTTCTCCCCAAGCCAGTCCAGCACTTTTTCGTAGGTGCACGGAATCCAATGGTAGGGACCGCGGTGGACGAAGGAGGCCATCTCCTGCTCGGGGAGCTCCATCACGTCCGCCCCGGGAATCGGCCCTCCGGGGTCGGCGGTCAGGGGAAACATGACCTCGTAGTCGGCGTGGAACGGCTCGGGGACCCGGACGCCGTCGTGACGAATCCCGATGGCTGGCTGACGGAACAGGAGCCTCTGTTCCACCGCCTTGTCGTACAGCCGGGAGAACGCAGTATCGATTCCCCACACGGAGACGTCCCCCCTCCATGCTATGACCTTCATCGCGGGCACTTTCTTGATCTCCTGAAACGGGGTCATCATCTTCACCTCGCACGTAAATTCCGAACCTCGTTCATAAGATGCACGGGGCGACCCGGAAGGATTCCCCCTGGGGACTCATTCCTATGGCTGCATATAACCAATCGAAAATAATGGCTTTTCTTCTCCGCCTTCCAGGCACATTTTCTCTCCCCTCCCTGAAACGTCCCGCCCGGAATCCCAATAAAACGAGGTTTATAATATTCTTGACACTGGTTTCCGGGATGAGGTAAAAATATGGGAACCGATTATTTTAGTGTGTAAAACTGTGCTTTCGAGAAAGGAGGTGGTCGGGTAGCGTTTCCAAACGTAGAGGGGGTTTGGTTTTTCGAGAGGAATAGATAAACCAAGAAGGAGGGGAATGATGGCTGAAAAGGTAAATCGGTGGAAATTCGTTTATGCCGCCTTGGTCATGCAATTGTGCCTCGGCGTGCTCTATTCCTGGTCTGTTTTCCGCGGACCGCTCGAAGCAACCAATCAATGGTCCAAGGTTGTTTCGATCGCTCCCTACCGGTATTCGGTTCTCTTCTTCACAATCTCGATGATCATCGCCGGGTTCTGGCAGGACAAGAGTGGGCCAAAACTCGTCGGATCGGTCGGGGGAGCGCTGATGGGAACCGGCGTTCTTCTTTCCGCGTTCATGTGGCAGAGCGAGTGGGGACTCAAATTCGCCTACGGGATCCTCGGCGGCTTGGGCGTCGGGTTCGCGTACGTTACCCCGATCGCCACCTGCGTGAAGTGGTTCCCGGACAAGCGCGGGACGATCGTCGGCCTGGCGGTCCTCGGGTTCGGCGCGGGCTCGCTCATCTTCGCGCCCCTCATCGAGAAGTTGCTGGGAACTGACCCTGCGATGTGGGCAACAACCATTCCGCGGACCTTCATGATCCTGTCCGCCATATTCTTCGTCTGCGTCATCGGAGCGGCACAGGTGTACACGGTTCCTCCCGCCGGGTGGAAACCCGAAGGGTGGGCCCCACCGGCGGCGGCGACGACAGCGGCCGGAGTGGCCGTCAAGGCCGAGTTCGCCCCGGGCGAAATGGTAAAGACTTGGCAGTTCTACGCGCTGTGGGTCATCTACTTCCTGGGAACCAGCGTCGGGATCACCGCCATCGGACAGGCAAAACCGATCATCGTGGAGCTTGCGGCAGCCACGGCGGTCATGACGGGAGGGACGGCCTTAGGCATCATGAGCGCCTTCAACGGCGTGGGGCGGCTTGCCTGGGGCGCCACGTCGGACAAGATCGGCCGGAAGAACACGACGATGTGCATGTTCGTAGGCTACATCATCGCGTGCATGTTCCTCCTCCGCAACGTCGCCAACTTCAACCAGGCGCTGCTCGGCCTGTGCGTGGTGGGCTTCTGCTACGGCGGATACCTGGCCATGATGCCGTCGTTCACGGCCGACTTCTTCGGCGCGAAGAACATCGGCGCCAACTACGGGATCATTTTTACCGCCTGGGGTGTCTGCGGGTTCACGGTTCCCAAGTACTTCGCCGGGATCGTGGGAGCGGCGAAGGCGGCCGGAAACGTCGCCGCAGGGTACAACCAGGTCTACTTCACCCTGGCGGGCATGTGCGTCCTCGGAATTATCGTGGTGCTGGCCGTGAAGGCACCGACACAAGCGACGTAAAGCGACGGTCGGACGTCGACAGGCAACCAACCAAACGGCCGCCGGGAGAAAATCCCGGCGGCCTTTTTCTTTTCCGCCGGAGGAGATTCAAGGGGGGAAAACCGATGAGCGAACCGGGAGGAAGGGGGGAGGCAAACCAGCGGCGGGAGCAGGTCACCGTCACGCTGCCTGTCGAACTTCACGAGAAACTGTCGGAGTTCTGTCGGGAAATGAAGGTATCGCCGGACCTGGTGGTAGAACGCGCCCTCACGGATTACTTCCGCGAGGGCGACATGAGCCACTGACTTTCCTACCCTTGCGCGGTAAGCCCCGACTCGGAGATTAGGGCTTCCGTCTTCTCGCGCCGCTCCGCATCGCGCGCGCTGACGATCCCGGCCATCCGCTCTTTCCACGCCTCCATGCGGAACGAAGAGCGGTCGCCGAGGTAGGAATCGATGAGGTCGCGATAGAACCTGACCATCTGCCCCACGAGGGAGACGGAATACTCGCGTCCCTGGATCTTGATGGTGGATACCCCCAGATCGATGAGGCCGGGGATGTCGTCGACCAGGAAGTACGCGAGGTTGGGCAGCACGACCCTGCCGGCCTCCACGGACCCGTCCTCCCCCCGCTGGCCCCACCCGGTCAGGCAGATCCGGTAGCACAACCCCCCCCGGTTGGGACTGCCGAGGAAGTGGTTCTTCCCCTCTCCGTCGATCCGCCACTCCTGGCGGGCGTAGCTGCTCATCGTGCAACGGCCGAGGTAGGTGTAGCAGGTGGTGGCGTGCACGAGGACCTCGATCCCCACACCCACCTCCTGCCGGATCCTCCGCATCTCCTCCCGGTCCATCCGGCACTCGGTCACGACCTGGGTTGCGCCGGATTCCTTGTAGAACCGCGCATCCTCCGCGTTGACGATGGTGCACCCGATGCTCGCGTGGATCTGCACCCCCGGAAAACGCTCCGTCAGGGCCTTCATCGCCCCGACGTCCGTGAGAATGAAGTCGCGGATCCCCTCCCCGACGAACTTCTCGGCCTTTGCGAGCAGGAGGGGGATCTCGTTCGACGCGGGAAGGGTATTGAAGGCCACGCGCAGGACTTTCCCGAAAGAGCGGGCGTACCGTGCGGAGGCGATCACCTCCTCGTCGTCCATTTCGTACTGCTCCCGGCGCCGGCTCCATCCCTTCGCGCCGACGTAAACAGCGTCCGCCCCGTTGTCGAGGACGACCCGGACCATTTCGACCGTACCCCCGGAGGCCAGAAGCTCAGCCATCGGTTTGTACCTCCTCAAAGATGACTATCCGGAAGAATTTCATATTATACCCGGGAGTTGTCCCCCTGTAAAACGGTCCCGACGTAAGAATGCCCGCTCCCCCCGAAGTAGTACCCGTTGCAAAACCCGTATCGGGAGTGTTTTCGCAAGGTTTGTAACCACTCGGGCCGAACGGCGTACTCCTTTCCCGTCGCCGCCAGGGAAAACGCCTCCCGGTACACGGCCCCCACCTCCGACCGGTATGCCGCCGTTTCGTAGAGGCCCTCCACCTTGAAGATGCGAAAACCCTCGGAAAGAAGCCGCGGCAGGTGCTCGAGCACGCACATGTCCTTCCCGCTCAGGATTCCCTTTCCGACATTCTTCAGCGTCCACGCGCCCGCGCCGGATTTCCCGCTACCGGCCGTGAGCCAATGCGCCTCCCCGCACGCGGCCGGGCAATGCGGGTCTTCTCCTTCCGGGCCCTCGAGGAGGAAGCACTTTTCGGTGATCCCCAGCGGGATCTTCCCGTGGGCCAGAACTTCCACCTCGACTTCCGCATCCCGACCGATGACCGCCATCTCCGCCAGGCTCACCTCCGCGTTGGGACGGACACGGACGGCCCCGTAGTCCCGCATCACCTTTGCCGCAAGGTGGGTGTACACGTTCGCGAAAGCCCCCACGTGTGCCGGGAGAGGGTTCCCCCTCTCGCGAAGGACACGCAGCACCCCCATGTTGTGTACCTCGAAAGCGTCCGCGCCGGCCTTTGCTGCGGCGTCGATGAGGCGCTCCACCTGGGACATGTCGCGCCCCCGGGGAGCGGCAGGGGAGGTGACGTAGACCTTTTTCCCCGCCGCGTGGAGGGAGGCCACTGCGCCTGGAAGCAGGCCAAGATCCTCCGCGAAGTTCTCTTCGATCCGCCGACAGTAGGTATTCCCGAGACACACCCCGTCGTAGGGGGAAAGATCGGTGTCCGCGAGTTCCCGCGGGGACGCCACGGTCAGGACGAGTTCCAGGAGGAGGGACGATCCGCTGGGCACGGGAACGGGGTTACCTGCCGCCCTTCTTGAGGTCGATCAGGACCAGCTTGATGATTGCCTTGAGCGTCTCGAAAACGCCCACCCCTGTCGTGGCAACGGACTCGAATTCGGGTACGTTGCGGTAATTCAGCAGTGCGTGGAGTTCGGCGACGGAGGCCACTCCGTTTACGTCCCGCTTGTTGTACTGCAAGACCAACGGGACCCGGTCCGGGTCGTACCCCTGCTCCTTCATGTTGATCTTCAGATTCTCGATAGACTCCACGTTGGAATCCATCCTCGTCAGCTGGGAGTCGGCGCAGAACACCACGCCGTCCACCCCCCGCAGGATGAGCCTGCGGCTGGCGTCGTAGAACACCTGCCCCGGGACCGTGTAGAGGTGAAAGCGGGTCTTGAACCCGCGGATCTCCCCCATCGACACGGGGAGAAAATCGAAAAAAAGGGTCCGCTCGGTCTCCGTCGCCAGGGAGATCATCTTCCCCCGTGACTCCGGGTTCATCCGCTTGAAAATATACTGGAGGTTCGTCGTCTTTCCGCAGAGACCGGGGCCGTAGTAGACGATCTTGCAGTTGATCTCCCGGGAAGAGTAGTTGATAAAGGACATGAGCTACTTGAATAGAGTTTCGATGTCGGCTTCTGTCAGCTCTTCGATCACTCCCTCTCCCTCCTCTTCCCCACGCGCCGTCTCATCGACTGCCTTGAGGACCCTTGCCAGGTCTTCGCTCGCACGGCGCACGCGGAGACGAACGAGCCCGACCGAGGATCGCTGGTCGAAGATCACCACGAGGATGAGCCGGTCCCCCACCACCGACAGGTGCATGTTGTCCCGTTCCCCTTCGTGGAAGAGGATCGAGAACTCCTTCTCCCCGATCAGCGTCGCGAGCCCCCCCGTGGCGGCGATGTTCCCGGCGGCCAGAGAGGCAAGCGAGGTGGTGTCGAAGTCCGCCGTCTCCCCCGCGGAAGAAAGAAGGGAACCGTTCTTGTCGATCAGGAAGACCACCTTCGCATAGGAGTCGGTCAGGAGCTTCTTCAAAACCGACTGGAATTCGTTGAATTCCTTCACGTGAAGGATGAAATGACCCTGGCCCATAGCCGCAAAGATACCACAGCAATCCGAGAAGGAAAAGATATCAAGCAAGGGGGGGGGCGGCTCCGGGAAAACGCCATGGGGAAGTCAGATCTTGTCTCGATCAACCCGAACGGTCGCCGTGGAGGTCCCCTGCCGATCAACCTTCTCCGGGAGGGAAGACGGATCCCGGTACACGCAGATCCAGTGCCCTTCGCGCCTGATGTACACCTGGTCCTCCGTGATCTTGATTGCGTTCTCCCCATGGTAGCGCATGATCTGCCTGGCCTTCTCCTTCGAGAGCCAGGATGTTACATACGGATCCTCCTGATAATCGTCGGATGCCTGCTGGTAGCCAGGCGCCGCAAAAAGGACGCAGATCAGGAGGAAGGCTCCGAGCAGCCAGAATTCCGGAAAACTTCTTTTTCCCGGCTTCGGCAAGCAAATCAACTCATAGCGCATGTAACGCATAATTTTATCATTCCCGCACAAGATATTGTGTGTATGCTCCCTCTGAAAGGAGCAATTTCGGTACCATCCGGGAAGAGATTCAATGTGCCTGTTTTCATGGCTGTTTCCGAAGAGGCTCCACGGGACGCCCCCCCCTGTGCACCGAAAGTGAGGAAATTTTTTCCCAAAAGAGGAAAATGCCCGGGAGGCTACTTCTCCCGGGCATCTCAATCAAAAACGATCTTTGTGTACGTTACAGCAGCGGGTTCTTGTGCATCTCCTTCAGGCGTGCCCACCGCCGGTCCACCTCGACCTGGATCGCCTCGAGCTCCGGCTTGCACTCCGTCTTGAGCAGGTGCCTGGTTTTCCCCATCTGCTTCACCCAGTCGGCCACCGGGATCTTTTTCCCCTTCTCCTCCGGGTCGTAGTTGATCGTCGTGATCCCCCGCTCGATCTCGTAGAGAGGGAAGAAGCAGGAGTCGACCGCCGCCTGGATGATGGGGACCGAGATCCGCTCCTCGGTTCGCCAGGCAAGCGGGCACATGGAGATGAGCTTGCCGAACACCAGCCCCTCTTCCGCGTACTTCTGCGCCTTGACCGCCTTCCGGATCATGTCACGGTGGTTGTTCTCCGCCGCCGTGAAGACGTACGGGATATGGCAGGAGGAAAAGATCTGCGCCGTGTCCTTGTGGTGGGTGGATTTGCCGTGCTGGTACGGCCCAAAATTCGAGGTGGACGTCACGTGCCCCATCGGGACCGTGAACGATAGCTGGGAGCCCGTATTCTGGTACCCCTGGTTGTCGTATTCGATGATGATCATCCGGTGCCCGCGCATCGCCGCCCCGATCGAGGGACCCATCCCGATGTCGTGGCCACCGTCGCCGGTCACCATGAGGAAAGTGATCTTCTCCTCCTTCGGGATCTCGCCGCGTTTCTTCCGCTCCTCGAACATCTCGACGACGCCCGAGAGGGTCGCGGCGCCGTTCTGGAAAAGATTGTGGATGTAGGTGACCTTGTGCGACGTGTAAGGGTACCCCGTCGTCACCACCATCCCGCAACCGGTGTGGAACAGGACGGTCACGAACCCCTCGATCCCCTTCAGGAACTGGTTGAGGTTGACGAAGATGCCGCAGCCGGGGCAGGCGCCGTGGCCGGGGGCCAGCCGCTTCGGTCGCTCGGTGAGGGCCCGGACGTTTATCCCCCGCACTTCCATCTTCCCCTCCGGGGACACCTCGACCCGGGTGATGCCCGACGACTCCGATTCGGTGATGGGCGCGAAGGCGACCGCGGGCGTGAACCCCGCCTCCCCGGGGTTGGCACCGAAGTAGTCGTACGGGGTCTTGACCTTTCCCGTCTTCGCGATCTCGACCGCCTCCCGGAGCATCGCCTCGGCGTCCTCTACGAAGAACTCCTTCCCTCCGATGCCGAAGATCCGCGAAGCGACCATCGTCTTGTTGTCTTTCTCGCCCTGGATCGCCGCCTTGACCTCGAGCGCCATCGCACCTCCGTAGGCGCCGAAGTTGTCCTGCCGGTCTGCCACCACCAGTCCTTTTACCTTGCGCAAGGCCTGCCGGACCTCCTCCAGCGGAAAGGGCCGAATGACGTTCGCACGAATGAGGCCCACCTTCTTCCCCTGCTTCCGAAGGGCGTCCACCGCCTCCTTGGCGGTCTCCGCCGCGGAGTTGAGGATGAACAGCGCGGCCTCGGCGTCCTCCATCCGGTACAGGTCGAGGAAATCGTACCTCCTGCCGGAGAGCGCCTCGAACTCGGCAAAGACCTTGCGGATCACCGCATGCGACCGGATGATCGCATCGGACTGCTGCTTCTTGTTGTTGATGAGGTCGGGATCGTTCATGTACGGACCGATCGTCACCGGCTTTCCCGGGTCGACAGACGTGACCGTCGGGACGAAGGGGCCGAGAAAGTCCTGTACAACCTGCATGTCGGAGAAGATCTCGACGCGTCGCTTCTGGTGGGAAGTGAAAAACCCGTCGAAGGCCACCATCACCGGGAGCCTGACAGACATCTCCTCGCCGATCCGGGGCGCCATGATGTTCATGTCGTAGACCGCCTGCACGTCGGAGGCCATCAGGACGATCCAGCCGGTGTTCATCGCCAGCATGATGTCGCTGTGGTCGCCGCGGATGTCGAGGGGCCCCGAAACCGACCGGGTGACGATGTTGAACACCATGGGGAACCGCGTGCCCGACTGGACCGGCAACTGCTCGAAGGCGAACAGGAGACCGTTCGCCGAGGTGGCGTTGAAGACCCGGCCTCCCGCCGTGGTCGCGCCGAAACAGATCCCCGCCGCGCCGTGCTCCCCGTCGCCCGGGATCATCCGGATGGTATGTTCCCCTTCCGCCTTCATCGCGTCGAGCGTCTCGGCGATCTCGGTGGAGGGGGTGATGGGGTAGTACCCCATGATGTGGTAGTTGACATGCTTGGCCGCCATCGCCGCGATCTCATTGCCGCTCTGGACAACCACTTCCTGCGCCGGCCGCGCAGCCCTCTTTTTCGCCGTCTCGGGCATCTCCCTCTCCTTCGGTGCTTATTTCAGGGCTTTATGTTTCGCAGTGATCGCTTCCATGTCCTGCTCCGATTCCTTCGCGGGGACGAGGGCGCCGAACTTGCAGATGTGCGTGCAGCGCAGGCACCCCTTGCAGTACTGGTAGTCGATCCCCAAAAGCACCATCCCGTCCTTGCCGCTCTTCGGGTCCTTGCCGCGCTCCCAGACGAAGCAGTAGTCCGGGCAGGTGATGTCGCACTCGCCGCACCGGGTGCACTTGTCCAGCAGGAGGAGGGGGATCATGCCCGTCCGGCTCGTGGACAGGTCCTTGAACCGCATGTTCCCCACCTCGTAAATCGTTCCCCCCATCGGCGCATTCTCGTACCCGAGTTTGGGCTCCTCGCGCCGGAACGGCGTCGCCGGGTACTTCCCGTCGGGGGGGATCTCTTCCATCTTCACCTCGTCGAAGCCTCGCTTGAGCGCCTCGAGGTTCCCCTTCATCAGTACCGGGTACTTCTTCCCGAACGCCTCCTGGACCGCGCCCTCCAGCGCCTTCCACTCGAAGAACCCCGCCGCCTTGGTAATCGCCCCCATCATGACCATGTTGACGCGGGAGCCGGTGGCCATCGCGATCTCCATCGCGTCCACCACGCCGACCTTCCCGCCCTCGAGCTTGAGAAAGTCCCTCGCCTCCTGCGGTGTCTTCCGGGTGTTCAGAATGACGGTCGTCTTGCCGGGCACCGCACCCGCCGTCACCGGCACCGACTTGGCCAGCGCCTCGTGGAAGATCGCCAGCACGTGCGGCTCCTCGATCGGACTGTTGATGCGGACCTTTTGATCGGCCTCGCATAGTCGAATGAACGCCTTGACCGGGGTCCCCTTCTTTTCCGACCCGTACGAGGCGAACCCCGCGCCGTTGAGTCCCATCCCGATGATAGCGGCCTCGGTCAGGATCTTCCCCGCCACGTTCGCCCCCAGCCCTCCGATGCTCTCCATCCGGATCTCGAAAAACCCGAGGTCGTTTTTCACAGGCAGTTTTCCCGCCGTCATGCTCTTGGTCATGATAGTCCAGCCCCTTTTCCCTGGTTTTTCCTTGCCTTCCCGGCCCGAATCCGACTCAGACCGACAATACCGCAGGTAGCCCCGATTTCGCCTTGATCCCCGTCAAGCTGCCCGAGGGAAATGCGAAGGACTTACACGTCCCTCCGACCCTTGATCGCCCGGCCCACAGTGATCTCGTCGGTGTACTCGAGATCCGCCCCAACGGGCATCCCGTAGGCGATACGGGTAACGCGGATGTTCAGTGACTTGATGGTGCCGGCAAGGTAGGTGGCGGTTGCCTCCCCTTCGGCCGTGAGGTTCGTGGCAAGAATAACTTCTGCAACCTCTCCTCGCGAAAGCCTTCCGAGCAGTTCCCCCACCCGGAGGTCTTCCGGCATCACCCCGTCGATCGGGGAAATCGCCCCCCCCAGAACGTGGTATCTCCCCCTGAATTCCCCGCTTTTCTCAATAGGCACAAGATCCGTCGGGCTTTCCACGACGCACAGAAGATCGTCACGCCGCGCCGGGTCAGCGCAGATTACGCACGGATCGTTGTCCGCAATATTGAAACAACTGGAGCAGCGTATCATAGCTTCCGGGATCGCGACAATAGCTTCTCCCAGTTCCCTCAAGGACGGCGCGGACATCTTGAGCATGTGAAGGGCGAGGCGCGTCGCCGTCTTTTCCCCCACCCCGGGAAGCTTCGCCAGCAGGGCGATCAGCCTTCGCAGTGAATTCGGGTACGACATTCGTCAGAACAGCCCCGGCAAATTCAATCCGCCGGTGATCTTCGCCATCTCGTCGGCCATCATCTTGCGCGATCGGGATATCGCCTCGTTTATCGCACCCGCGACAAGGTCCTGGAGCAGGTCCACGTCATCCGGCGAGACGACCTCCTTCTCGATCCGAACCGACACGACATCCTGCCGGCCGTTCACGACGACGGTCACCATTCCGCCTCCTGCCGACGCCTCAACGGTTTTTCCGGCAAGCTCCTCCTGGACCCGGGCGATGCGCTCCTGCATCTGCTGGGCCTGCCGGAGAATTCCCTGCATGTCCTTCATTCCGGTTCCTCCGCTTCTTCCGCCCCCTCATCGGGCTCCTGTCCCTCGGCGTCCGCCACCGCGGGGATCGGCATCCGCCGGGGGCCAGGCCGGACCTCGAGGACCGTCGCTCCTTCGAACTCCCGCAGGACCTCCGCGAGCAGCGGATCTGCAAGCGCCATCTTCTCCGGGTTGCTCTTCCCGCCTACCGGGCCGTCACCCGCCGGGCTTTTTTTTTCCGGCTCGGCCAGAAGCCGTACAGGAGTCCTGCTCCCCACGACCTCTTCCACGGCCTGCAACAGCACGGGCCACTTATCCTCCTCCCGGAGCCGGTCCAGCTGCATCTGGTGCGGGCAGGTGATGACCATCTCGCCGCCTTCAAGCCTACCCCTCATCTGATGGAGAAGGGCCAGGAGGAGGGGCTTTTTCTTCTCCTCCAGGGTCCGCCGGATTCCCTCCCAGACGTCCTCCTTCGCCCCGCGGGCTTCGGAGGACAGGTCGGAGGACAAGTCCAATTCCGCACTTCGGGCTTCCGTGGATTGCCGACCCCCCGTCTGCGGCGGGGGCCCGGCCGCCAGGACGCTCTTCGAAACGGTCGTCCGGGCCTTCTGTGAGGCGGCGGCGGGCGGGGAAGCCGCTGCAACGGATGGAGAGCGGGCGGGGACGGCGGTCGACTCCTCCCCCGCAAGCCCCTCGACAGCCAGCAGTCCGGGGGCGTTGACGAGACGCAGCAGCAAGAGCTCGAACCCCAGTCGGGGGAACTCCGTGCCGAGCACATCCCTTTCCGACCGGAAAGCGATATCCAGGAGAAACATCCACTCCTCCCGGGCACGGAGGGCGCAAAGTTCCTTCATCCTCGCAAGGGAGGACGGAGAGTGGCGAAAGAGGAGTTCGTCCTTCTCCGTGAATTTCCACACGGCGGCGTCCCTCAGAACGTCCACGAGCGAAAGAAACAGGAACTTGAGGTCCGCCCCCCGGGACAGAAGCGAGGCGAATTTGCGTATCGCCTCCTCCATCCCTTCCGCCACGACGGCGTGCACGAGGTCGATCGCCGCCTCGGTGCCCACGAGCCCGAGCATCTCCTCCACGAGGGACGCCTGGATCCTCCCGTCTCCCGAAACCGCCGCCTGCTCGATGATCGACTGGCCGTCCCGCATCGACCCGAAGGCATACTGCGCAACGAGGTGCAGCGCCTCTTCCTCGAAGGCGATCGATTCCGCTTCCGCCATTTCCCTGAGGCGCGTGAAGATCTCCTCCTCCGTGAGCATGCGGAAATCGAAACGCTGCACCCGGGACAGGATCGTGTCCGGGATCCGGTTCGGTTCGGTGGTGGCGAACACGAAAACGACGTGGGCGGGGGGCTCCTCCAGGATCTTGAGCAACCCGTTGAAGGCGGCTTTCGACAGCATGTGCACTTCGTCGATGATGTAGACCTTGTACCGGGAGCGTGCGGGCGCGTAGGCGGCGTTTTCCCGGAGCCGGCGGACGTCGTCGATCCCCGTGTTCGACGCCCCGTCGATCTCCTGAACGTCCACGCTGGCCCCGGCGAGGATCTCGACGCACGCGGGACAGGACAGGCAAGGGGAGGGCGTCGGCCCTTCCTCGCAGTTCAGAGCACGTGCGAGGATCCGGGCGAAAGTGGTCTTTCCCACCCCCCGTGTTCCCGTGAACATGTAGGCGTGGTGAATCTTCCCCCGGGAGAGAGCATTGGCAAGCGCACGGGTCACGTGCCTCTGCCCCACGATCTCGCCGAACGTTTTCGGGCGCCACTTCCTCGAAAGCGCCTCGTACGCCATCTTCCCTCCTGCAGGCAACGATTTCCTGCCCGGACTCTCCGACGCGATCACACCGTCTGCCCGCTCCCAAGCCCCGGCATGCCCCCTTCGGGGGTCCGTCGGCGGCCAGGGGAACCGTCGGCACACGGAGTCATGCGGCTACCGCTGCTTCCTTCCGGACCTGACGGAGTTCGCCGCCTTCCGTTGCGACGGGCCTGGCCGCCGGCGCACACCCGTCGGCGGCTCCGGTTCGAATCCTATGATCCTCCGGTGTCAAACATCATGGCGGAGGGGGTGGGATTCGACCGATGAGGCATCGGCGGTTCACGCCATCGCCCTCCCGGCCTCGTCCCCGCCTGACGCGCTCCTGAAGTCGCGCTATTCCTCCTGCTCGTCGGCGGCGGCTCCGGTTCGAATCCTATGATCCTCCGGTGTCAAACATCATGGCGGAGGGGGTGGGATTCGAACCCACGTGGCGGCTCGCACCGCCAAGTCGATTTCGAGTCGACCCCGTTACGGCCACTTCGGTACCCCTCCGCGCGTAAGAGAAGTATTATAGGGTGTCGGGGGAGGCTCCTTCAACGAAAACATCGGCAATCCTGTCAGGGACGGGATCGATGAGCCGGCATGAAGTTCTTAGGAACGTCCCTGTTCTTAGGAGGAACTTTTGCAAGACGGTTGGCGAATCGCCGCGCTGGCTCTGTCCACGGTCGGGTACATCTTCGCCCTCCTCCTTATTCCACGCATCATTCTCGAGAGGCGTCAACCCGCGGCGACGATCGCCTGGGTGCTCTCCATCGCCCTGCTGCCGGTGGTCGGAGTCCCCCTGTACTACCTCGTGGGGGAACGGCGTATCCGGCGGCACATCCGGGCGAAGATCAGC
>Ga0255055_10000491_pt1 | contig 30507 bp, 28 predicted proteins | sample JV7_2_27_MG_FD_188633 | JGI IMG/M metagenome (GOLD analysis project Ga0255055, IMG submission 188633) | Seawater microbial communities from Jervis Inlet, British Columbia, Canada - JV7_2_27 | ecosystem: Environmental > Aquatic > Marine > Inlet | place: Canada: British Columbia | collected...
AGTATGAGAGTGACTAAAGTATAATTTCTATTTCAAGTCGAAAAAAATATTTTTTCTCTTAATTGATTAATATTTAATTAATTACACGATTTATTACTTAAAACATTTGGACAGTAGTGATATTGTAACACTAGTGTAACGATTTAGCGGAAACTCGGTTCGCTGAAGTGACCCGCTCCTCAAGCACGGGTACACTTTCAAAGTGAGAGAATAACTGTAATCCTATTCACAGGGTAGACACAAATGACAGGAAAACGATTCACTGCAGAGAAGATCATCAACATGTTAAGGGAAGTGGAAGTGCTTGTGGAGCGATTGAGGGAAGAATACAATACGTATTGATAAGGAGAGAGATATGAAGAAGTATCTGTTAATTCTCATCGTTTTGGTTTTGATAATTCCATTTACTGCATTTGCCGAGGAGAAAACACTTGTTGGTGAGGGAGTTGACCATGGGGGATACGGTGGTTTAGTCGTAAAATTCATGTCCATAGGCGGAGATTTGGGAGTTATAGTCGGTGGACGTGGTGGCTGGATAATTAACCATACCTTTGTGATCGGTGGCGGAGGCTATGGTCTAGCAAACGACATAACGATTAATGGAAATAATCTGAATTTGGACTATGGTGGGTTCGAACTTGAGTACATATGGCGATCAGACTCGGTCCTGCATTTCACGATTCATTTCGGCATAGGAGGCGGCAAAGTCGAAATGATTGATGGCGCGTATGTTTCAGACGAGTTTTTCTATATGGAGCCCACTTTCAATGGCGAACTCAATTTATTGAAATGGTTTAGGATAAACGCAGGGGTTGGCTACTTTTGGGTGGATAATATACAAGGCATGCCTGGATTGAGCAGTAGTGACGTGAGAGGAATTACTGGAACCATTGTGTTCAAGTTTGGGTGGTTTTAGTCAAATCATAGAGGTAATTATCCCATTGGTTGCGCAGGTATTCCGCTTTACTCCACCTCAAACCTACGCATAGAGGACTAAATATCGAAGTGGTACAAAATATGGGGGCAGGTCAATAATTACTATCCATTTGATCAAAGGGTAAAGGAATGAACACTAATAAGATATTCGAGTTTAATCATGTGATTATAGACGGTGAAGGTCCCGAGGACCCGCATATTAAAGCGGTTGGAGATATTAATGGTAATGGACTAACTGATGTTATAACTGCCAGCAGCAAGGGTGGGCCTTTGGTCTGGTATGAAGCTCCAAACTGGGTCAAGCATGAGATTGCCTTATCAGGAAAATGGAGCTGTGATGCAATGCTCGTTGATATGGATGGTGATGGCGATTATGACATACTCATCTCTGAATGGTTTACCCACCATCGGCTGGAATGGTATGAAAATCCGTTTCCCGATGGTGATCCAGCGGTTGACCCGTGGAAGTGTCATATTATAGGAAGCCCTGCAGCCCATGACATTGAAGCCTGCGATATTGATGGCGATGGTAACCTTGAAATCGTAACACGTAAGCAGTTTGATGAGGGAAACAAAATTTTTATTTGGAAGCGGTTTAGTAAAAAGTGGAATCAACAAACTTTTGGCTGCCCCGCTGGAGAAGGATTAGCTGTCGCAGATATAAATCAGGATGGTATCCTTGATGTGGTTATCGGCGGTCGTTGGTATGAAGGGCCAAAAAATATCCTAAATGGTATTTGGAAGGAACATACTTTTTCTGAGTGGCCAAATGATGCTGTTGTTCGAGTGGCTGATATGAATAAAAATGGACGTCTTGATATTATTCTTGCAAGATCAGAGGGACCTCACCATAGACTATCCTGGTTTGAAGCGCCTTCGGACCCTGTGAATGGCGGATGGACAGAACATATAATAGAGAATTCCATTGATTATGCTCATAGTATGAGGGTTTGTGATATAAATAACGATGGAAACCTTGACATTGTGGTCGCAGAAATGCATCGATCAGGAGAAATGCCTCAGCCCTCCAGGAAACGTGTCATGATATATCATAATGAAGGAGAAGCTATAAATTGGAGTAAACAGGTGCTTGCGACTTCAGGTTCTCATGGAATTTGTGTGGGCGATACCAACGGTAACGGTAAACTGGATATAATTGGTGCGAACTGGGGTGATAGTTACCAACCTATCGAGATGTGGGAAAGTTTGTGAGAAAACCAAACTCCCCCAAGTGGTATGAGAACGAGACCACGTATTGCTTTGACAAGTTCATAAAAAACAAAGGAGGATATAATAGTGAAGATTGGAATTATGAGTGCGGCATTTCCAAACCTGTCTCTCAAAGAGGTGGTAAAGTTTGCCTCGGAAAACGGATTTCACACACTTGAAGTGGTATGCTGGCCGGCAGGTGAAGAAAAAGATCGAAAATATGGAGGAGTTGTCCACATTGATGTGGACTCGCTGACTCTTGTAAAAATTTCAGAAATCAAGGGTATGCTTTCAGATGCAGGAGTGGAGATTACAGCCCTTGGTTACTATCCCAATCCTCTCCATCCTGATCTCGCACATAGAAGGTATGTTATCGAACATTTGAAAAAAGTAATAATCGGTGCTGAAAAACTCGGTGTAGGCATCGTTGGTACACTTGTGGGGCGAAGCTGCAATACTGAACTTACGGGACGCGATTGGAAGAAGGACCTTAATTATAACTTCCAGCAGTTTAATGAGGTATGGCCCGATATAGTGAGATTTTCAGCAGACCACAATGTGATGATAGCTATAGAGCATTGTCCAATGCTCTTTACAGACACGTGGCCGGGTGGAGACAACTTGCCCTATTCTCCTTCAATTATTCACCGGATGTTTGAAGCATTACCTGAAAAGAATTTCGGCATTATGTTTGATCCGTCTCATTTTATCTGGTTAAAGATCGACTATATCCGCTTTATTTACGATTTCGCTGACCGCATATTTGCCGTTCATGCCCAAGATATGGTTATAGATGATGAGACATTGTATCAGGAGGGGATTATGGGTTGTGATTATGACTGGAAGATACCGCGGCTACCGGGACAGGGTTCTGTAAGCTGGAAAAAGCTCATAACCGCTCTCTATGATATAGGGTACGATAATACACTGAATATAGAGCATGAAGATGCGAATTGGGAAGGGAGTACCGAGTTTGTCAAGCGCGGATTTCTACTTGCCAAAAAGACCCTCGAGTCCTACATAGTATAAAAACCTGTCCGGTTTCTTATTCTGAATTAACTTTTTTAAGAATAATACAATTGATTGTTGGTGCTATTAAGTAAAGGGGACAAGCCTTTTTCTTAATTAGAAATTTAACTCAAAGAGTTGCTGATATTAAGCTACTAATTATGATATCCAAACAGAAGAATTCCCCGTGTATAATCCATCTAATCTCTATGACCTGTATAATAATTTAACTTCTTGATAAGTGGTTTCAGATAGCTGATTGCCTCAACATACCGCCTGTCAATCTCAGCTATGTCGCCAAGCTTATGGCCCTTCACGATAATAGGTGAACACTGCTCATGGGACAGGTATCCATCATAACCGATTTCCTTGCAGGATTCCAGAAACACTTCCCAGTTGCAGGTGTCCTTTTCGCTTCCCGGTGTTACTTCTTCCCAGGAGTAAGGAACTCCTCCTACAGTTTTATTAGAGCTTATTGAAATTGAATGAGAATGAACCATAAAGCCTTTCATGTTGTGAACCATCTTACGTATAAAGTCAGGGTCCTGAGATTCAAATAAGGGAAGATCGAGCCCGACCTTGAGACTGTCGACTCCGACCTCATCGATCAGCTCCAATGTTTCTTCGTTGTTTCCGGTAATTTCAGGATGTGTCTGCAACGCCAGTGTTATGCCCTGGTCCTTCGCATATAGTGCAACTTCTCTTAAACCTTCCTTTACCTGATGCCATGCTTCCAGCCAGTCCTCATTCCGTGAAACTCTTCGGGAACGGGATTCAAATGCGGGTCCGCCATAGCCCTGGTTTCCATAGGGGTTCCGAAAGTATCCAAAAAAAGCAGCGAGAACTCTAACAATCTTCATATCTAAATCTTTAGCCAAATCAATGCATTCATTTACATAGAGTATTTCCTTTTCCTGGTGATATAGAAGAACATGGTTCGCTTCCAGAAAATTTGTACAGCAGATGATCGCCCCCAGTTCCAGTTCCAGTGATTTTACTAAATCTTTCAGTTTTTTCCTTCTATCCTGATCTAAATCGAGAGGAAAGCCGAGAGGACGGTGTGCGTAGATGCATGCCGCGTCATAACCGAACTTTGCGGTTCTCTTGACTGCCTCCTCAAGTGACAGCCTTTCCCCGGGCGCGGTGAAATATCCACCATAGCCGATTGTATCCAGACTTAATTTCATTGCATCCTCCTTTGTGTTGATAAGGTTTTACTGAAACACATGCAACCAATATATTCCCACCGCCTTTCTTGCATTCTAAATGGAAAAGGATATTGTTTCAAGGCATATGAAATAGCTTGAAGCTGCCTGAGTATTTCTGTTGAAAATTCAGGGTGCTTCGAATTGTCCTTAAATGATCGCATAATCTTTCAATGATTGAATCCTGGAATAGAGTTTCCAAAATTGTAAAATAGATAATTTCATATTTGCAAAAAAGTAATTAGGGTTTCCTGAATAAGTTGTAACTTGTTTTATTATAATGAAATAGATTAAGTTTTCATGTAGGAATAGTGCAAGGGTTTTCCACAAAACCCCCAAAAAGCCTTGCATCTGGGAGGGGGGCAATCTACCGAAAAACAATGCCACAACAGCCAGAGTTCGAAGAGTTCTATCTAGGGATTTGATTGGACAGATCGAGGGATACAGGAAACGGTTTGGGTATTACCCTGAGTCGGTGCATGCGGACAGGATATATCGAAGCAGGGAGAATCTGAGATACTGTGAGGAGCATGGGATACGGTTATCGGGGCCGAAGCTGGGTCGACCACAAAAAGAGATTGAGAAAGAAGAGAAGAAGCAAGCGCGTCAAGATGAGCTTTGAGCGCAATGCGATAGAGGGGAAGTTTGGTCAGGACAAAAGGCGATACCGGCTGGCTTGCATACGAGGGAAGCTTCCTGAGACAAGTGGCTCGATGATCGTGCTGGTATTCCTGGTGATGAACCTGGAGAAACTTCTGAAAGAAGTTTTTTTACGCTTTCTGTGGGAGTGGATCCTATTGGGTCTTTGCCGTTATCGGAGGCCCTTTGCATACACAATAGTAGAATTAAGACTTTTTCAGGAAACCCTAATTAAAGGTTTATAAATTTTAAAGCCGGATAGCAGAATCGAATGTACTATTGAGTTAATTAAAAATTTGGGCTAAGCCCTGTTTATTTATTTAATACTCGGTGTGGAAAGAGCTGCTGTAAGTACCGACAGGGTGGAGTGATAAATTAGGGGCTGCCCCCATGTCTTTTCACCACTTTACTTCCACCCATTGCCTTGATTGGGCACTCTTTAGTGCTGCCTCAAGTATAATCATTTCGTTATAGCCTGTCTGAAAAACGGGCCTTGAAATAGGAGTTGTTTCTTTTTTGGTTTTTACCACACCGTAAAAATCCTCAAAAAGGTTTAATATGGCATCAAGGTAGCCCATCGGGTGTCCTGCCGGAAGCGCCGCAAATTTTGACGTGCTTGGGTCCTGTAGTATAGGATTTTCTATCAATATTTCATTAGGTTTTTCCCTGTAGCCTATCCAGAGCTCATTTGACCTTTTATGGTTCCAGGCCAGGGAACATTTATCACCGTATATTTGAAACTCTGTGTCGGATTTTCTGCCGGCGCATGTCTGAGATGTTATAAATGAGCCCGGTGCGCCGTTTGAAAGCCTGAAAAGAATCGCGGAATAGTCTTCAACCTCTACTTTGAAGTCCTCTGTGTCTTCCTTCCCTACGTTTTCAAAAGCAAGCACCTGTCTTTTTGGCTTTTTTCGAACAGGTATAATTGTGGAAAATTCTGCCAGAACTTCGGTAATTTTCAGCCCTGTAGAAAACTGTACAAGATCAAACCAGTGGCTTCCGAGGTCTGCTGTAATGTTTGAATCTCCACTCTCCGATTTTTCCAGACGCCAGGAGTAATCCGTGGGATTTGAAAGCCAATCCTGAAAATATGTGCCGGCAACGATTCTGACTTTACCCAGAGAGCCTATTTTTATCCTTACGGCCATCTCCTGGACAACCGGGTAGTACCTGTAACAAAAGTCTACCCCTGTAACGAGGCCTTTTTTTTCAGCAAGCTCAACAAGTTCGCCGGCTTCTTTTAAATTCATTGCAAGAGGTTTTTCTGAAAGAACATGCTTATCCCTTTCAAGCGCTGCCTTTGTTATTCCGTAATGAAACCTGTTTGTAGCGCAGTTGTGGATCACATGAATGTCATCATCGTTGATTATGTCCATGTGATTCTTGCACCATTTTGGTATGTTGTACTTTTTAGCTGTTCTTTCCGCAAGAGTTTCATTTACATCGCAGACCGCTTTAACGCTGATGCCTTCAATCCGTGAAAGAGCATCAAGATGAATAGGACCAATATAGCCCGCGCCTATAAGACCGACGTTTATCATTTTATATCTCTCATTCTTTCTTTGGTTATTTTGGAATTGTAAGACTTTTTACAATAATGTAAAGGTAAAAACACAGTGAAAAGATCAATTCAATTTACGGACCGAGCCTCGCACTACTATATGAGGTTCAAAACCGATATTTTTAACTTCTTTTTTGTCGCTCTCAATTTTACTAAGCAATATACTTACGCTTTCCCGGCCTATTCTTTTTCGCGGCTGGTGTATTGTGGTCAGAGGTGGTGACAGAGCGCTTGTAATTTCAATATTGTCATAACCAATAAGGCTGTAATTCCCGGGAATGCTGAAACCCAGCTCGTTTGCTACTTTGTATATACCAACAGCAAGAAGATCACTTATTGTGATGATCCCGGTAAAGTGTTTTTTTATGCCCTGACCCGAAGTGAGCAAAGACCTGAAGGTTTCATATCCGCTTTCAATTGACAGCTCATCGCATCTGATGATAAAATCTTCATGCACCTTCATATTGTACTTTTTTAACATGTGAATATACCCCCTGATAAAATGTTTGGCCAGCAGGCTATCAGTGGGGCCGCTGAGCAACAGAATATCTTTGTGGCCGTTATTTATGAGATATTCAGTCGCGATTTCAGCGCCTTTACCATGCTCGGTGTAGACATAACATTTTTCATTAAAATACGGGTAGCAGTCGATCAGAACAGTTTCAATGGCGTTTTTTGACAATATATCTATGTTTTCACTCTTGTCGTTTATAGGTGAAATAATCACACCGTCAACTCGTTTTGATAATAAAGAAATTATATTTTTCTTTTCGCGACCAAAGTCGTAATTTGAGTAACAGATAATCATTGAATAATTTTTTTCATTAAGAATTTCGCCTATCTCACTCAATATCTCTGTGTAAAAAGGATTATTAAGGTCGTTGAAAATTATTCCGATTGTGTTGGTCTTTTTTTGTCTTAAGCTCTTTGCAAGGGAGTCGGGGTAATAGTTGAGTTTTTCAGCAATATTAAGAATCCTCGTAACGGTTTTAGGGCTTGCGGCGGGGTCATTCCTCAATGACCTGGAAACTGTCGACACAGAAACGCCGGCGACTTTGGCAATATGCTTAATAGTGACTTTTATTGGGATTTTTTGATTTTCCATGTCCAATAGAGTAATAATAATATAACGCTTTGAAAACGTTAACACTTTTTATATACTATCGTATTTATTTTCAGTTTTTAAATACATCTCTTTGTGTATAATTTTCAGGTTTTTGAACCCAGGCTCATAAAAGTTTAATTTCATTTATTCACAAATAAATAAAAAATTATTAGCAATCAATTGTTTTGATATGGCACTGTAAATAACAGTATATAATATATTAGCTGATTTAAACTCAATTCTACAAATAGTGCCAGGTATAAAATTATAGAATAAATTGAGAAATTATTTGATAAGCAATCAAAATAAAATATTCTGTAAAAATATTAAAAAAAATCTTGACTTAAAATAGATAATAATCCAGGATAACGACAACGTTCCCATTAAATTGCTTAAAATCGTTTAAGTTATTATATATTTTGGGAATGTTGCCAAAATTAGCTGATTTTGTCGTGGGAAATGACGGCAGTATAAAAAACAGTGTAAAATGTCAAAAAGGAAGTCCGTACTTTGATAATGATATTGAAAACAGGTTTTTTTATTTAAATCAGTAAATCAGGACGACTTTGCTGTAATGGAAACACAGGACACAGTTATGGATATTTACTCACTTTAAGACAATACTGATAAATCAGCCGATCAAAATCTGGAGATTAATATGCTTATAGAAAATTATCAACTGGAAGGGGGCATTTCGGAGCAGCAGATCGAAGTTATGAAGGAAAAAGCGCTCGATCTGGTCGGGAAAGTCGGGATACATGTGCCTCATAAGGGTATTTTAAAGCTCCTGTCAAATTATGACGGGGTGACGATTGAAAAGGAAGATGTGAAGTTTAAAAGTGAGCTGGTGTTAAAAGCCTTAAATGAAGCAAAATATCCCCTGCCGGATTATGTCGAAAACAACTGGATTGTGTCCGCGGGGGCTCATCAGACAAAATTATTTGACCTAGATTCAGCTGTGATCAGGGACGCAACACTCAGTGATCTGGTGGACATGATAAAACTCGGAGACGCCCTTAATACCGTAGGGTCAGCACCTCTCGTGCCGCTGGACGTGCCTTATTATGTCACGGAGATCTTAATGCACAAGATTGCCTGGGAACATTCCAGATATAGGGCCAACGATATGTTTGAACATGATCCCAAACCGACAGTAGAATCCGCAAATTATATTTATGAAATGTCGAAAGTTGCTGAAAAATGGTTCGCAATGGGACTTTACATGATCAGCCCGCGTATGTTTGACAGAAAAGAGCTGGATGTAATATACCATTTTCTAGACAAAGGTGTCCCGATGTGGGCCGGAACATTGCCAATAGCAGGTATTAATTCCCCGATCACGATGAAAGCAGCCGTTGTGCAGAGCATGTTTGAGACCTTCGGCTGCCTGACCATGTTAAATCTGCTGAATACAAAAGCATATTCATACATACAAGTCATTGACAGTTTTGTGGCCCACCCTTTTGACATGAAATACACAACCTTTGTTTACGGCTCTGCGGAGGATATACTGGGAGGTATGGACCACATTGCTCTTCATAAATATTTTAATATTCCATTCTCCGTAAAATCTCTGCTCACATCCGGCAAGGAGCCAGATGCTCATGCAGCCTTTGAGATCGGAGTGTTTACACTGATGGCGGCCCTAGCCGGAGCCCGGATATTTCGCTGTGGAGGTCTTTTAACAAGTGCGGAAGTGTATTCAGCGGAAATGCTCGTAATAGTTACTGAGATAATCGAATTCATAAAACATCTCCTGGAGGAAGAAGATTTTAGTGAAGAAAGGCTCATGGTAGATGAGATAGCCGCAGTTGGACCCGGGCAGAGTTTTATCGGGAGACCCAGCACTCTTAAAAATTTTAGAAAGGAACAGTGGGAGCCTGCACTATTCTTGCATTCGAATCTCGGACAATGGCGGGAGATGGGGTCGAAATCTACGAGGCAGCTTGCTAACGAGATAGCTAAAAAGAAAATACAAAATCACACATATATGATCGATGCTGACAGAAAAAAAGAGCTCGATAAGATCTATGAACGCGCCCTGAAGGACGAAAAGCTCATGGACTCATATAAATAGGGCGTTTGAGGTATCATTGTTTTAATATCTATTGAAGTATTATGGTGTTTGCGAGTAAGGAAAGATGAAACTGTTAATTATGTATATGTTAAGGGGACAATATGTTTATTGAAGAATTTACATTAAAAGGGGGGCTGAACAAAGAACAGATAGAAGTGATGAATGAAAAAGCTCTCTACCTTATTGAAAATAGCGGAGTAAGTATTCCCCACGAAGGGATTTTAAAGCTTCTCGCGGATTACGACGGAGTGAAAATTGAAAAGGGATTGGTGAAATTCAGGAGTGACCTGGTCCTAAAAGCTTTGAAAGAAGCAAAATATGATGTTCCGGAATACGCAAAAGACAACTGGATCATTTCAGCAGGGGCCCATCAAACTGCTTTTTACGATTGGGATACAGGAAAATTAAGGGAACCAACCTCGAAGGACCTCGTTGATCTTATAAAGCTCGGCGACGCTCTTGATACAGTCGGCTCAGCGCCCGTAGTACCGCTGGATGTCCCGGTACACCTCCAGCATATATTGATGCACAAAATTTCTTATGAGAATTCACGGTTCAGGTGTAACGACATATTTGAGCATATGGATAAACCGTCTTTTGAGTGCGCTAATATTGTGCAAGAAATGGCCAAGGTTGCCGGAAAAAGGTTTACCTTCGGTATCTGGATGATAAGCCCCAAGTCCTTTGATAAAAACGGTCTTGATGTCGCCTACCGTTTACTGGATAAAGGGGTACCGATGTGGGTTGCTACCATGCCCGTTGCTGGTGTCGCGGCCCCGATTACAATGATAGGAGCGGTGCTTCAGAGTATTTATGAGCATTTTGCCGGTCTAACCATGCTGAGCCTTATAAACACAAAGGCCAATAATTATATTTCACCGAATGACGCATTTGAAGCCGATCATTTCGACATGAAATTTTCAACTTTTGTGTACGGTTCGGTTGAATACATAAAACATACACTTTTCCAGCTTCCACTGTGCAGGCATTATGAGATACCAATAATAGCTAAAAGTCTTCTGACGACATCAAAGGAGCCCGACTCTCATATGGCGGCAGAAATCGGCATACACACGCTTATTGCTGCATTGGGCGGAGCCAGGGCATTCAGGTGCGGCGGTCTTCTGTCCACAGGTGAGATATATTGTGCGGAGCAGCTCATGATAGTGCACGAGATGGTGGAATATATCAAAAACCTGTTTGCAAAGGAAGAATTCAGTGAAGCTAGGCTGATGGCTGATGAAATTGCTTCGGTGGGACCCGGGCAGAGTTTTGCAGGGAGAAAGAGTACCCTGGAGCTTTTCAGGAAGGAGTACTGGGAGCCCGAACTGTTCATCCACTCGAATTTAGGGCAGTGGAAGGAGATGGGCTCAAAGTCGGTCAGGCAGTACGCGAGAGAGCTGGTGAAGAAGAAGATCAAAGAGCATACATACAGGATTGATGATACTGTTAAGAAAGAGCTCGACAAGATCTGGGATAGCGCGAAGAACGATAAAAACCTTGACGATTCATTCAAGTTCAGAAAATAAAAAGAAAGTTTATGGAGGAGTCTATATGTATGAAGAATTAAAAGAATTAATTATTGTCGGTGATGAAGATAAAGCGAAAGAATTAACGCAAAAGTTTTTAAGTGAGGGAAAAAGTGCTGATGAGATTTTAAAAGGTGGTCTGGTAGCGGGTATGGATGTTGTGGGGCAGCGATTTAAAGAGTATGAAATGTATTTACCGGAAGTAATAATGTCCGCGACCGCGATGAAAACATCAATGGAGCTGCTGAAACCTCACCTTTCAAAATCTGAAGCATCATCTATGGGCACCGTTTTAATAGCAACGGTAGAAGGTGATGTACATGATATAGGTAAAAATCTTGTATCCATGATGCTGGGGGGCGCCGGGTTCAGGGTCATGGATCTGGGTGTGGACGTTCAGGTAGAAAAGCTCATTGAAGTGGCTGAAAAGGAAAATGGGGATGTGATCGGGTTATCCGCTCTGTTAACAACTACAATGCTGGCATTAGAGCCGTCTATCAAGATGGTCAAGGAAAAAATAAGCGGTATGAAGGTAATGGTCGGTGGTTCTCCGCTTACACAGGAGTTTGCGGATAAGATAGGTGCCGACGGTTTCGCCCCCGATGCACTCAGGGCAATTAACCTTACAAAAAAGCTGGTGGGAAAACAATAAATAAAAATAGCTAGGGTTGTTTGAGAGATAAAAGGTGCTTTGATAAACAAAGGATCCTTAGTTACAGGAATCCGAAGTCATAATATATATGATAGTTATTTGTCTCAAAGGGCAGAGGTCTTTTATAAAGCTTTAACTGCAGGAGTATTAAAAAGATAATAAATCTGTTATAACCCGGTGAAAAGGGGTAAAAATAAAATGGTTAATGATAATTCAAGGCACAATGAAGTACTGGATAAAATTACTAGGGTCAGGGAAATAATTGAAAGCGAAAGACTTTCCGGAATCTTAATTACGCAGCAGTCCAATGTCTGCTGGCTAACTGCCGGTGCGAATAACCATGTTCTCTTCGACTACCAGGACAGTTTAGTCGGCGTTCTGGTAACTTTGAATGATACATTTGTTATTGCCGAGAATGGAGACCACGACAGGATAATGGCTGAAGAATTTTCCCACTGCCCCTTCGAGTACAGGAGAATATACTGGCCGTCCGGCGGGATAGGGGTTGAGGTGTCTAAACTGATCAAGGGCAAAGTGGGGGTTGATGCAGCAGTGCACGGAATTGAGGATCAGATCAACATCGACGGACATTTAATGCAGTACCGTTCGGTGTTTACGGATTCAGAAATTCTGAGGCTGAAAGTTTATGGAAAAGAAGCAGCTGAAATTATCACTCTAGTGGCCAAAAAAACCAAACCTGGTGTAAGCGAAAGGCAAATCGCGGCTATGCTTTCCAAAGAGTTTGTCCTCAACGGGTTTAACGTATCTGTAATCCTTATCGGAGGTGATGAGCGATCTTTGAACTTCAGGCACCAGGTGGTCACCGATTACGAAATTAAAATGCACTACTGTTTATGCGGTGTGGGTAAAAAGGGAGGTCTTGCATTCCCTATAAATCGGGTTGTCTCCTTTGGTCATCCTCCGAAAGAGCTTGCTGAAAATCAGACAAAAATAGAGACTGTGTATGTGTATCTTAATTCACTTGCTATAGTGGGGAACAGCCTGGAGAATATTTACAGTAAACTTCCTGATATTTACAGTAGTCTTGATCTGGACAGCAACGAGTGGGAAAGACATACACAGGGAGGCATAATGGGCTATCATCCAAGGGAGCTGACAGTATCTGATTCCGTTAGATACACTCTGCGTGAACACAATGTCGTCGGGTGGAACCCTTCGCTTCCCGGTGTAATGGCGGAAGATGTATACCTGTTGGAAAGTGACGGTCTTGATTATATCACCAATGACAGCAACTTTCCGCACAGGGAGCTGAGCGCCAACGGCATTACCCAGGTGAGGCCATCCATACTTGAGATATAGGTACGTTTGTTTGAAAAAACCGGAAGGTAGCTGGGAAAATCGGAACTAGGCTGACAAAAAAGGTAATTAATAAAAAGAAAAAAATATTGTTTGACTAAAATGGTGCACTTGTGTAGTATGAACGATTGAGAACGTTGCCAACATCCTTTTGATTATATCATGAAATCTTGATTTAAAAAAAGATGTCGGGAAAATAAAGATGTAAAGGGGGTGATTAGGGTACTTTTAACATGTTTTAAATAAAGGATTTAAAAAATTTATTTAATAAGGGGGAGTTTGAAATGAAAAAGTTGAATTTTTATTTGACATTGCTGCTTGCGGTCAGTCTCATTTTTTCTGCTTCAATTGTATTTGCAGGAAAGAAGGACAAAGAGCCGGAGCCGGCAATGGAGAAGGCCGTCGAAAAAGAGGAGCCGAAGCCCATGGAGGAAGAATATATGGGAAAAGAGGCTCCGATGCTTGCGGAGATGGTAAAAGCAGGGAAGCTTCCACCGCTTGAAGAACGGCTGCCGGACAAGCCCCTGGTTATAGAGCCTTTTGAGGAAATCGGCAAGTATAGCGACACCTTTCGAAGGGGTACAGGATTTTTTATGCCTGATGAGTGGCTTATCTCCCATCATACAAATGAATCTTTATTTGCATTTACCTGGCCGATTCCCGGGGAGGGCCCGATCCTGCCAAACCTGGCTGAACGGTGGGAGTTCAACTCAGATGGTACTGAAATGACCGTACACCTCAGGAAGGGCACAAAATGGTCGGACGGAGAGCCTTTTACCGTGGATGATATACTGTTTTTTCTGTTCGACATACTGGGCAATGAAAAAGCGGCATATACATGGTATCACGCTGATAACTTGTACATAGAGGGTAAATTACCCGAGGTGAAAAAAATAGATGACTACACCTTAAAATTTATCTACCCCAAGACCAATTTTTTTACAGAGATATCTTATGCGGCTTTATCTGAAATTGCCCTCCCAAAACATTATCTAAGCCAGTTCCATCCGGACTACAACTCGAGCGCGACCTATGAGGATCTCAACGCGAACATTCCCTGGAGGAGCGGTCGCGGAAAGGTAACGCTGCAGGCGTGGATGCTTGAGAGTTTTGACCCGGACTCAAAAATGGTAATTGTCCGGAACCCTTATTACTTTAAAGTTGACACGGATGGAAAGCAGCTGCCCTATTTTGACAGGTGTGAGATATATGTGGCCGGCGACAGGCAGGGCGTTGCGCTCGGCAACATTACCGGCTTGTATGACCTTGATAATATGTGGGTCGGTATTCAGCATCTTTCACTGTTTCTCGAAGAAGAGGACAAGAGAGATTTTGCAATTGGCCACTCAATTCTGAGCAGCATGGGGATATTCTTTAACATGGATGCTAAAGACAGGGATGCAAGAAAGGTAATAAGAAGCGTTGACGTCCGAAGGGCGGTTTCACTTGCAATAAACCGGCCTGAGATCGGCAGGGTATTGTTTTATGACCAGCTTGTTCCCATGGGTGCTTCGTTCTCTCCCGACTCTCCTTATTTTGAGGAAAGTGCGGGAAAACTCTATTCGGAGTATGATCCTGAAAGGGCCAAAAAGATGCTTGATAATGCCGGAATAACCGACCGGGATGGAGACGGAGTACGTGAGCTGCCGACAGGTGAAAAATGTCAAGTAGTCTGGGACGTGTATGAACACGATCTCTACTCCCCGCTCAGTGAGATGGTGGTCGAAGACATAGAAAAAATCGGGATTAAATTCGTGTTGAATATTCAGCATCAAAACCTGATTGAGACCCGCCGTGACGGAGGGGATTTTCAAATTTCCACTTATGATTATACAAGTACAGTCGAACCGCTTGCCGCACTTGAGTGGTGGGTCCCTGTTGTAGATGGCACACCTTTCTGGCACACAAATGCGTTCAACAAGCCTTTCAGCAAAGAATATGCCGAATTTTCCGACCTATTACAGAAAGCTATAACCCTGCCTTATGAAGATCGTGTAATGGCGGTTAAAAAAGCTAATAAAATAATGGCCGAGAATGTTTTCGGGATACACATAGGATGGTATAAGCGTCCGAATATTGTAAGCAACCGGCTTGGAAACGCACCAAAAGTGGTATCGCGTGTTGATGAGTTCGGAAGCGCCGGACCGGAATTTATGTATTATCAAATTTACGAAAAATATAAACCCGGTGAAAAACCGTAACAGATGTATCTGTTCTTGATTGAAGAATTTAGCAGATATTATATATAAAAAAGTATCTGCTGAAAAATATCAAGGGCGAATTTAATGAAAGCAAATGGGAAGGTCGTTTTTAAAATCACCTTCCCATTTGAATTTTCGTCATATTTATTTTCACTACTGTCCGGTTATAATTCAAATAATACCAAATTAAGGCGGTTCTGATAATAGCAAGCAGAACCTAAACGTTGATAGCTATCCAAACTTGAGTCTTTACTTCATTTTCTGAGGTGCCGTAAAATGATTTTATCATAAGGTTTTGTTTGATCCATTTGAAAAAAATCTACTTTCCAGCGACATTTGAAAAGTTGAGCAATTGTTTGAGCAGAGAGTTAAAAATTATTGGCGAGAAATTAATATTTCCTATATGTATCGGCCACTCCTTTGAAATGATTGAAAATAGAGTGGCCATAGTATAATATCGATTTCAAATCGATAACGATCATTTTCACTCTAATATATTGATATTAAAGAAATTATATGATTTATAAGATCGGTTAACCAGACAGTAGTGATTTATTTTAATGTGTAGCGGCTTGTAACAATGGGCCTTTCATTGCCAAGGGGGTGTATTAGACGGGGATGCTGACTTATATCCTGCGCAGAGTTTTACTTGCTATCCCTATGATCATTTTACTATCGATAATTTGTTTCTTAATTATACAGCTGCCCCCGGGAGATTATATTACGAGTTATGCAGCGTTGGTGGCAAACAGAGGCGGTGTAGCATCACAGCAGCTTTTAGATGTACTGCGCAGCCGCTACGGTCTGGGGCAGCCTGTATACGTTATGTACTGGAAATGGATTGTAGGTTTTCCAAAAGGTGATTTCGGCATTGCTATGAGTCTAAGCGATACCCCGGTAAGAGATCTCATTCGGCAAAGGCTTCCATTGACGCTTATACTTAATTTCCTGGCGTTCCTTTTTGCTGTCGGGATTGCCATTCCGATAGGTGTGTACTCTGCTACCCATAAATACACTTTCATGGACTATTTTTTAACATTTCTTGCTTTCATAGGGATATCGGTTCCAGGCTTCTTGCTGGCTCTGTTGATAATATTTGTATCCGTCTTCTATTTCGATTCCACATATATAGGATCGTTGTTTTCTCCCGAATTTATTTCCGCTCCCTGGTCCTGGGCCCGCGTGCTCGATTTTTTAAAACATTTACCAGCGCCGATTGTTGCAATTGGTTTAGCGGGAACATCAAACACAATGCGGATCGTCAGGGGGAACATGCTGGATATTTTAAATCAGCAATACATCCAGACTGCCAGGGCCAAAGGCTTGAAAGAGCGGCGGGTACTGACCAGGCACGCTTTACGAATTGCAATAAATCCTATTATCAGCCGTGTAGGTGTTTATTTACCTGAGATACTCGCTACCGAAATGCTTGTTTCAATCGTTTTAAACCTTCGTACGATCGGACCTCTGTTCTATCAGGCCTTAATTGCACAGGATATGTATCTGGCAGGCACGATACTGCTGGTAATTTCGGTCCTCCTGATTACAGGTAATTTGCTGGCGGATATTGCACTTGCCTGGTCGGATCCTCGAATACGTTATGACTGATCTGAATAATAGGAATAGTTGATAAAATAATAATATTTCATAGGGCATTGATAGATGATTTTAATGAAGAGGGAAAAAGCTGCAAAAGACTTAAGCAAAACTCTACGTTCAAAAAATGAAGAAGAATATAAAATACTAACTCCAGTGCAGCTTATGTACAGGAAATTTATTAATCACCGTGTGGCTGTAGCATCTACCATAGTATTAATAATTCTTTATCTCATGATACTTTTTGCAGAGTTTTTTGCCCCATATGATATGACCAAGCCTCAATCTGCATACCTTGCGGCAAATCCTGACCGTATACGGTTTTTTGACAGTGAAGGTAAACTCCATTTCAGACCTTTTGTTTATAGAAGGACAGGTGAACGTGACTTAAAAACTTTAAGATATATCTACCCTCAAGACAAAAATACAAAAGATTTTATCTATATGTTTGTCCGTGGTGACGAATATAATATGTTCGGGTTTATCAAAAGCGATATACACTTCTTCGGGGTCAAAGAGGGTGGACTTTTTTTGTTTGGCACCGATCAGAGAGGACGAGACCTTCTGTCGAGGATAATTTTTGGAGGGCGTATTTCTCTTTCAATAGGCTTTATCGGTGTACTTATAATTGTTTTTTTAGGATCCTTTATTGGGACAGTTTCAGGCTACTATGGAGGGTGGGTGGATAACGGCATCCAGCGTTTCATTGAATTACTGCGTACCATACCCCAGATTGCTCTGTGGATGGCCCTGGCTGCAACTTTACCGCCTGGTTTGCCTTCAACCTATGTTTACCTGGGTATTGTGATTATTTTAGGATTGATCGGGTGGACCGGTTTGGCCAGGGAAGTAAGGGGTAAAGTACTTGCAATACGTGATTCTGATTTTGTTTATGCGGCCGAGATTTCGGGCGCCAGTGCAAAGAGGATTTTTTTTGTTCATTTGATTCCGAATATATCGAGCCACATAATTGTTACTGCAACCTTAACAGTACCTTTGATGATTCTGGGTGAGAGCGCGTTGAGTTTTCTCGGCCTAGGTATAAAACCCCCTATGACAAGCTGGGGACTGCTATTAAACCAGGTCCGAGAAGTGCAGGTTTTAAAATACTATCCCTGGCTATTGACACCAGCTCTGTTTATAATTCTTTCTGTTTTATGTTTTAATTTTATGGGTGATGCTTTGCGTGATGTGATAGACCCTTATTCGAAATAATTTTTTTGGACAAACTAATCTTAATAATTTTTAATAAATAGACTTATTTTTAAAGAGATAATCTCTTATATATATCAAGTTGGAGGACGAATAAAGTGTCAGACAGCAAGTTGCTGGAGGTGGATGATCTAAAGGTATATTTTTACATCGAACAGGGTATCGTAAGGGCGGTTGACGGGGTCAGTTTCGATTTAAAGCGGGGCCAGTCACTTGGGGTTGTCGGAGAAAGCGGCTGCGGTAAAAGTGTTACAGCCCTTTCAACAATGCTTCTGCATCCGCAGCCGGAAGGAAGAATTGCTGGAGGCAGGATTTTTTATTATAAAAACGATATTAATTCGGTTGATATAACCAAAATGGACCTTCGCGGTGATGAAATAAGGGGTATACGGGGTAATGAAATTGCTATGGTCTTTCAGGAGCCGATGACTTCCTTAAATCCGGTTTACACTATTGGCGAGCAGTTGATGGAGGCAATCCAGTTGCACCAGAATGTCGAAAAAGCCGAGGCCAGGGAGCGGGCAATTGAAATGCTGAACCGCGTAAGAATATCTGCTCCAGAGCAGCGGGTGGATGAATACCCTCATCAATTGAGCGGCGGGATGAGACAGAGGGCGATGATTGCTATGGCACTCTCATGCAATCCTGCTCTGCTTATTGCAGATGAGCCTACAACCGCGCTGGATGTCACGATTGAGGCACAAATTTTAGCGCTGATCAATGATATCCAGCAGGATTTCGGAATGTCTCTAATGATAATTACGCACGACCTAGGCGTTATAGGAGAGATGGCTGATCATGTAATCGTTATGTATTTGGGAAAAGTAGTTGAAGAAGCAATAACAAGGGACATTTTCGAATATCCAAAGCATCCGTACACTTACGGGCTTCTAAAGTCTTTACCGAAAATCGGGAGTAAAGCCAGGCTGCTTTCAATCAGCGGCTCTGTCCCCAATCTATGGATGGTGCTCACAGGGTGCGGTTTTGAGCCGCGCTGCCCTGTGGCAATGGACATTTGTAAAAAAAATGAACCTCCATTATTCAATATTGAAAAAGACCATTATGTAAAATGCTGGGTCTTCAAGGACGATGGAGATGCAGTGTCTTAATATTAGCTCATTAATATTACTCAATTCATTTGAATACTGCCTTAAAACAGAATGAATCTGGAACGATTACAGTTATGGCTGTAAGGGGTATGTTGTGGAAACTAAGATAAACGATGGTTCAAACATATTATGCGTAAAAGGTTTAAAAAAGTACTTTCCCATACAAAAAGGCTTCTTCAAACATGTTGTTGGACACACAAAGGCAGTGGACGGCGTGGATTTTTATATCCAAAAAGGTGAAACAGTGGGTCTTGTCGGAGAAAGCGGTTCGGGAAAAACCACAGTCGGCCGCTGCATAGTACGATTATATGAACCTACGGACGGGAGGGTGGAATTTTGTGTGAATGGTGAAATGAAAAACCTGTTCGATTTAGATAAAAAAGAACTGAAGGATGTCCGGAAATCGATCCAGATGCTTTTTCAGGATCCATATTCTTCATTGAACTCTAGATTGAGGATAGGAGATATAATTACTGAGCCTCTTGTGATACATGAAATCGGTACCCCGAAAGAAAGGCTTGAGAGGGCAAAAGAACTCCTGGAAACCGTAGGGATCATAGCCGACAATGTAAATAAATTTCCCCACCAGTTCAGTGGCGGACAGAGGCAAAGAATTGGTATAGCTAGGGCGCTGAGCATAAACCCGGAGCTGATTATATGTGACGAGCCGGTTTCGGCTCTCGATGTTTCAGTTCAGGCGCAGATGCTGAATCTGCTTTACGATCTGCAGAAGAAGATGAATCTGTCTTACCTTTTTATTGCCCATGATTTGAGCGTGGTCGAGTACATAAGCGACAGAGTTATGGTGATGTACCTTGGTAAAATTGTGGAAATTGCACTTTCAGAAACTATTTATCAAGATCCAAAACATCCGTATACAGAAGCTCTGCTCTCCTCGATTTCGAAATACCAGGCCGGCAGTAAAAGGCGTATTCTCATTAAAGGGTCCATACCGGACCCGTCTAATCCGCCGACAGGATGTGTTTTTCACCCAAGATGTCTGTATGTCGAAGATATCTGCAGGATGGAAATTCCGGAATTAAAAGCTACAGATGGTGCAGCTGAATCCTTTGTCGCCTGTCACCGGTATAAAGAGCTAGATCTAAAAGGATATATCTGACATTGGTTAAATAAAATTATTATTTTGCCCAATCTGTCCCATTAGGATGGACAAAGGCTTTAACATCCTCCCCTGAACGCAGGTTTGCGAAGGCTTTCTCCCATTCCTCAAGAGTGTACCTGTTTGTCATAAGTGAGTCGAGGTCCAATTTTCCGCTGGATATGATCGACACTGCCCGCTCCCAGCTGTCCGAACCGTTCCAGCTCCAACCGCCGTGAATGGAAAGCTGATAGAGAGAAATTTTATCGGCGTTTATTGTAATAGGCTTCCCCCAGAGACTGGCGGAAGTGATTACTCCCTTTCCGCCCGGACCTTCAGGCGCTCTTTTTGCGCAGTCAATCGCATTCTGGAAACCTTTTTCTGAGGCCGAGCATTCCAGTATGAAGTCGGCCCCCCGGCCGTTATTCAGGTCCCTTACAGCTTCTTCAGGGTGCTCCTCAGAATACAGGGTATAATCGGCCCCCACCTTTTTTCCGATCTGCAGCCGTTTTTGATCTTTTTTCAGGCCGATAAGGGCGACTGCTCTCGCGCCCCTCAGCTTGGCAAACTGGACGCCAAGCAATCCCATGGGGCCCGGCCCAACGATCAAAACAAAATCACCTGCCCGAATCTGGTTCCTTTCCTGCATACAGTGCGTGATACCCACAAGCTGTTCTGTAAAACAAGCGTGGTCCAGAGAAACAGTGTCCGGATAAACATATACCTGTGCTTCTGGAACTGCCATGTATGCGGCATAAGCACCGTCCCTGGTTACACCAAGCCAGCCCTCCCTTGTCTCAATATCCGAAACTATCTTATCCCCAACGTGCACTCTGGAAACCTTCGGGCCGATCTTATCCGCAATTCCCGAATATTCATGGCCCAATGTTACAGGTGCCTCATAAAAGTGTTTGTCCTCCTGAATCAGCAAATCACTGCCGCAAATACCTGCCGCCCAGACTTTCATCAGGACCTCGTCATCCTTGATCTCGGGGACATCCACTTCCATCAATTCAACATTCCCCACTCCTGATTTTGTTTTCCTTAGAGCCAACATTTTCCTGAACCCTCCTTAGAAATTATTTGATGATTTGTTGTCAGTATTTCATAGATAATAGATATTAAAATCACAATACTTTTTAAAACCAAGCCTCCTGTAGATTTTTTCACCAATCTCAGTCGCAAATAGTCCTCCGATTTTGTAACCCAGATGTTTTGCATCCAGCAAAGGGGCCAAAGTGATTTTTTTCCCAATACCCATATTTCTGTATTCCGGCAGGGTTGATATCAGATATAGTCCTGCAATACCCGCAGAAGTAAACAATAACGATGTAGTGACCGGTTTTTATCGAGAAATGCCAAGTACAAATGAATGTTTTCATCGCCATGAAGGCCAGCAATTAGGTCCATACCTAATAATCCTCCGCCGAACATTGCTGCGCTGACAACTTTTTTAAATTGGTAAAGGCCATTTTTGTCTGATATATCTTCTACCCTCAGGCCATTGGGTACGGGAAAATTCATGTTTGCTTTTTCAAGCTCAATCGCCATACCCGGCCAACTCCCTATCCTGACAAAACCGTTTTTGTCCATTGTTTTTTTCAGTTCAGAGGTAATCGAACCTGATTCTAAAAACCATTGTGAAGGTGCAATTCCGAATTTGACCTGCATTTTAATAAAATCAAATTATTATTTCCGGATCTTTACAGTGAGTGTCAAACAGATAATTGGGCCACATTGAAGGGGCCGCTTTAATCCATTTGATCCTACTGCCGGTATGAAGAGTACGGTCTGTCTTTTCACCTATCAAGATAAAAATATTATAAATATTACTTTCGACAGCGGAAATCACCGCACCCTTGGAGGGAGTTTCTAAAATTAATGATTTTATTTTTCACTCCCATCTATATTCAGCATATCTGTATTTTTATGGTGGAAAAACATGTTTTCCAAGATCAACACAAATTTTATGTTTGTCCCTGGCGCTACGTCCAGTTTCGCTTGGTGGTGTCGACTATGTTCTGGTTTAATCACTAGCTAGCCCATTACAATCTCTGGAACATTATGAGAATGCCGGAAAGTAACGACGATTAAAGCTTATATCATGGAAATATTTAATTTACAAGACTTTTTACCCATATCATTGGTTTTATCGTACAAACCCGGGGTGATACATGGTACTGAATCAAAGAAGCGTACAAGGCATATTAATATTTCGACGAGTTCAACGAATAGAGCAAAACTGGATAATGACACAGATTTCTGTCGCGAAGTGTAAAATATTACTTGACATAAAGAACCAAAAAAATAATAATGGAAACGTTACCAAAATATTAATCTAAATGAGCAGTAACTTTCTTAATATTGAATATATACTTGTTATGGGAGCAGTTTAAAAAGGGACATCCATGAAAGAAAACAAAACAGTTGAGCTTATTGAATTAGACGAAAAAAGAAGATGGGAGTATTTAAAAAGATATTATGAAGTCTCTGCTGAATTTTTCAATGCAGGGGGAAAAGTCATCCATGATGAGGAAATCGATGTATGTTTAAAGAATTTTAAAGAGAAACCTTCCCCGGTTTTCAGAAAGAAAATAAAACTGGATGAGTGGAAATTTAATTTTGATAAAAATAAAAACGGTATTAGGAGGGGATATTATTCCAGAATTTATGATGAAAATCAATGGGAAGATGTAAAAATACCTCATTCTTATAGACATGTGCCTGACGATCCTGTCAGGTTTGGCAAATTTGGGGAAATGCTTTATGGGGAGCCAAACCCTGAGCATGCAAACCCGGCGCAGGGCAATATATGGAAATCTGAGTATCATACCTGGTATAAGAAAAGGCTTGCACTTGATAAGCCTAGAGAGGATGAGGTTGTCTACCTGACCTTTGACAGCGTGAATCTGGTCTGCGATGTTTGGGTGAATGAAAGCCCGGTAATGATAGATCATCTGGGATTGTTCCCGTTTAAAATGGAAGTAACTGAAGAAATGTGCTCCAAAGTGTGTACGAACAGGGAAACTGTGATCGCATTAAAGATTGTGAACGTTGTTTCCAACACCCCATGTTTCTTTTATAATGGCTTCCAGTATACCTACTGCAACCCACCCTATGTGGATGAGTCGTCGAACAAGGACTGGTACGATGAAGCCTGGTCAGGGATAGCAGATAATGCTTCTATTCTGGTTTTAAACAGAATTCATCTTGAAGATATATTTATATTCACGGAAAATATTACGGCCGATGAAGCGTTCGTTATCGGCAAAACAAAGACACGAAATAATGATTGGGAAAAATTTAAAGGAAAAATAATCATAGAACTTTCATAGTGGCACCCCGATGAAAGAGAAATAATTAAAAAGATTGAAAAATCTGTTTCGTGCCTTCCAATGAACGAGGAGGAAACAGAAATAAGTATCAAGATAGAAAACCCTGAATTATGGACGATTGCCGAGCCTAACCTGTATCTGGCCCATTTCATACTAGTAAATGAAAAGGGTAATGAAATAGACGATATGTACGAGACTTTCGGTGTAAGGACCATAAAGATGATTGGTTCGAACTTTTACCTGAACAATAAAAAGATCGTACCCAGAGGAACACATAACGCTATCAGCTATCTCAAAGAATCGGAGATCTGTCCGACAGACAGGTCTATTGTAAAGGATATACTTCTGCACAAGAAAATGGGAGCTAACTGTTCGAGGTGGCCGAGCGATATAAAGATGCATTATAAAAAAATTGCGCAATATTGCGATCAGATGGGATTTATGCTAGTATGGACCGGTTTTTTTGAAGTATAGATGGTTCACCCAGAGCTTGAACTTTATTCGGTAAGGGACGCCAGTGCCATGGTCAGGTCATTGAGAAATTGTCCAAGTATCATTATGTGGGAGATGGGTGATGAACCGTTAATGCTCATCCATAGTTTCAGGAGGTTTAAATGGTATGAGCGATTTATAATCTGGTTAAAAAAGAAGATAAAACCCGGCCAAACGTGCCTGCAGGTTCTTTCTGCCTGGAATTGGTGGATCTAATAGAAAATTTTAAAGATAAAAGTCTAAGCCACGGAGAAAAAGGAAGAAAAGTTCTTGAAGATTTGCCTGTATATGGGCTTGACATGGCAGTTTGGGACTACCATTACTGCCCGGAGGTTCCTCCAATTGTTCCCTGTTATACTATTGTAAACAAAGTAAAAGAGGCACTGGGCGGTGAGAGACCGACTGTTTTCACGGAATTTGGTTTTGACGGAATGCCCGAACCCACTCTAGAACTTATCGAGGCTTATGAAGGGAAATTCAGGTGGGCGACGGACGCGATGTGGGGTTTCGACAGAAAAACAGCGGACATCAACTATTTCGGCAGAGAGCTGGACAGTAACGATTGGAGGGAAACCCAGGCCTGCCAGGCAATAGTGTTGAGTAACATCGTGTGTTATTTGAGGGGAAGCCCCGATGAGTTTGCTGCGTTTTATTTTATGACAATGTTCGATATATGGACTTTTTACTGGGGTCTTGTGGATATTAGTGATAATCCGAAGCTGGCCTATTATGTCGCGGGCAACAGCCTGCAGCCGGTCTGCATTACGGGTCTTCACGGCAGCACAGTGGTACAGGAACAAAGTTCAATTGAAGTAATGTTGAGCAATTTTGACAATCCTGTACCGGATGCCGAATTGAATGTTAATCTAAAGAATATTGATAACGAAATTATCATGCACAGAGAATTTTCAGGCATCATGATCAAAGGAAACGTAAGTGTTACTTCCGCTTGTATGCTGGAACTTACAGGAATCACTAAAGGATTGTACAGCATAGAATATTTTCTATTTGATAAAAATGAAAAGGAACTGGCAAAAAACATTGAGCTTTTTTATATTGCGTGAGCATGTTTATTGAGATGCACCATCGATACAGTAACAGTGATCCAGTATTGTTTAAAAAGGAAAATATTGTTGCTGAAGGAGGAAGCGTGAAGATAATAACAAAAAATTATTTAAGGAAAAAAAGTGTCTTTCATCCGTATGAGAACAATCCGGACTATAGTGCACGGATAAATACTTTTTATTACTCAAAAGATGAAAAACTGATTGCAGGATACTGGGAGGCTCCTGAAGGGTGGTTCGAAGCAGAAATAGGTGAGCAATCCGAAATAAATTATGTTATTGAAGGTGAGATAGAGCTTATCTGCGGCGGGAAAAAAATAACAGCGAAAAAAGGCGACTGTTTTTTAGTTGAAAGTGGCGAAAAACTGAAATGGATTGTAAAAAAGCTGATAAAAACTATCTTCTTTATTTATCCTGCAAATGAAGAGATCGTTAAGTTTTTTAAAGGATTGGAAAAATAAAAGCCGGAAACGATAATATGAATATTCGGTTCTTGGGGCAACACAGGTCTTACACACTTTGATTAAGCGGAACAAATAAAACAAAGTAGTGAGAAACAGGTACGATCAATGGATAATTCCTCTATCGATATCAGTGAGCTGGAAAAAATCGGGAAAAAGCAGTTAAACCGTGATAATCTGGATAAAGCTAAAGAGACGTTCGAGAAGATCCTGCAATTGGACCCAGAAAATCTTTTAGCCTTGAACAAAACAGGAGTAATATTCGCCCGGAAGGGCTGTCTCGACACAGCGGAGCAGTATTTTAATAAAATACTGTCAATAGACCCCGCATATAAAACAGCGCTCAACAATCTGGGTAATGTTTACTTGGAAAGGGGCGAGATAGGACATGCGAAAATTTGTTTTAAAAAATCAATTGAGATAGATTTTGAATATTCAAGGGCATATCATAATCTTTCAATTGCATATAAAAGAGAAGGGGACATCTCCAATTATGTAAAAAACCTGAAAAGAAGTGTAAAACTTGAGAAACGCGCGGGATTTAGAAAAGTAGTTTCGTTGTTTAAAGCTCATCATGATTGAATACGAGGTGGATCTGTTAAGATAAGGTAGATAACCTTTAAAAGGTCGTTCAATTAGATGACCGGGGGTATAAAGTGAAGAAAAACAGTGGAATTGATAGTAATTTTCTTGACAGGTTTAATTTTATATTAGATTATTATGGTAACGTTTCCATAAATACCCATTTATCGGAACTTATTTTATTTAAATATTGGAAATGTTACCATAAGGGTAGCTTTGTGAAGGATGGCTCTATAATGAAGGACATATCAAATTGACTTAAGGGGGTCGTATGCACAGTTTAAAGGAGTTTGATAAAAATATAGTGCTAGGATTGTATGAAACTATTTTGAAAATCAGGCTGTTTGAGGAAACACAGTCAAGAGTATTTAAAGCCGGAGAGCAGGAAGGCTTTACGCATCTCTATCTTGGTGCGGAAGCTGTTGCGGCAGGTGTTTGTTCAAATTTGAATAAAGATGATTTTATAACAAGCACACACAGAGGGCATGGCCACATGATAGCAAAGGGTGGAGATTTAAAAAAGATGATGGCCGAGCTTTATGGCAGAAGCACGGGCACATGCCAGGGAAGAAGCGGTTCCCTACACATTGCGGATAGAAGTATTGGTGTTCTAGGTGCTAACGGTATTGTCGGGGACGGCAATCCTATAGCAGTTGGCGCCGGGTATTCCATAAAGCTTCGTAAAACCAAACAGGTTGCTGTATCATTTTTTGGAGATGGTGCGACAAATCAGGGTACGTTTCATGAATCTGTTAACATGGCAGCGTCATTTGATCTGCCTGTAATTTTTGTAATTGAAAATAACCAGCTGAGCTGCGGAGTTCCAACCGGAACAGTATGCAAAGTGCTCGAAAATTTAGGTGACAGGGCAGCGGCGTACGGAATTCCGGGAGAGAACATAGACGGGACCGATGTACTGGAGGTTTACACCGTGACAAAAAAAGCAGTGGAAAGGGCCAGGAGTGGAGAGGGACCGACTTTGATTAATTGTAAAATAACCAGACATCATGGACATTTTGAAGGTGATATCGACATACGTACAAAAGAGGAAGTTGAGAAAGACCTAAAAATAGATCCTGTTGATAAAATTGAAACCCGCATGCTGGAAGTTAATATGATCACAAAAGATGGAATAAAGTCATACAGGGAAAAAACCCAGAAAATGATAGATGAGGCAGTTGATTTCGCAAGGGAAAGCCCTGTACCGAAACCGGAAGAAGCAATGAAGTATGTTTATGCATAATAAAAACAATATACATAAATGAAAACTGGGGGTGATTCCATGAGAAAGATTATGTACCGGGAAGCTTTAAGAGAGGCAATGACAGAGGAGATGAAAAAAGACGACAATCTTTTTATGATAGGATATGACGTGGGTAAATACGGAGGAGAACACGGGATAAGCGGAAACATGTTCGATTTATTCGGTGACGCCAGGGTAAAAAATGCACCGATATCGGAGCAGGCAATAGTAGGGTGTGCTATTGGGGCTTCGATTACAGGATGCAGGTCCATTGCTGAAATACCGTTTGGTGATTTCCTCCCGATGTGTATGGACATGATAGTGAACCAGGCCGCTAAGTTTCATTATACTTTCAGCGGGCAGATGAATGTTCCAATGGTTATACTGACCGCAATGGGGGGATATATACGGGCTGCTGAGCAGCATTCACAGTGTCTGGAGGCATGGTTCATGCACGTACCGGGACTTAAAACAGTTATCCCCTCTACTCCCTATGATGCAAAGGGAATGATGAAAACGGCTATAAACGACCCGAATCCTGTAATGTTTATTGAACATAAAAAACTGCTGCCAATGAAAGGGAATGTCCCTGAAGAAGAGTATACAATACCCTTTGGTGTGGCGGACATTAAAAAAGAAGGGAATGATGTGACACTGATCACAATCTCCTATGTGGTCCATCTGGCCTTGAAGGTGGCAGAAGAGTTGGAAAAGGAGGGGATTTCGGTTGAGGTTGTAGACCTGCGCAGCTTGTATCCCTTGGATAAAGAGACAGTTCTGAACTCCGTAAAAAAAACGGGGAGGGTCGTAATTGCGCATGAAGCGTATGTGACCGGGGGAGTTGGCGCAGAAATAGCCGCGATAATAGCTGATGAAGCCTTCGGATATCTTGATTCTCCGATAAAGAGGGTTGGTGCGAAATGGGCGCCTATACCGTTTCCTTCTGTTCTCGAAGATTATGTCCTTCCGGGCACGGACGACATTAAAAAAGCAGTTAACGAAGTTCTGGAGTAAGATATTACCCGTTTGGATAGGTAATTTTGTTATTGGAGGAAATGAATTAATGATTAAGGAAGTAATACTCGCAAAAATCGGTCTAACCATGGAAACAGGGACCATTATAAAATGGCTTAAAAAAGAGGGAGATTATGTTGAGCAGGGTGATCTGATGTTAGAAGTTGAGACAGACAAGGTTGCCACTGTTGTAGAAGCCTTTCACCCCGGATTTCTGAAGAAAATTGTACAGAAAGAGGGCAGCGAAGTGCCCGTTAATGCAGTGATAGCCTATGTAGGTGAAAAAGATGATGATTTAGATTCTTTTCTCAAAGACAAGGGCAGTAGAGACTCTTTTGAACAGGCTTCTCTTTCTTCCACGGATGCAGAAAAAGGAAAAAATAAAGCAAAGGGAACAGCTCGTGTGAGAGTCAATGCTTCACCTCTTGCGAAACGGCTTGCTTCGGAACTTGGAGTGGATCTTTTTCTTTTAAAAGGAACAGGGCCCGATAGCAGAATAGGTAAAGAAGATGTACAGGCAGCTGCAAAAAAACTTGCATCAGGAGGGCGGCAGGAGTATACAATCCCAATAGATTCTAATGTTAAGATTCATTCAGAAATAAAATTGACTGGAATAAAAAAGGTGGTTGCGGGTAGAATGAAGGCAAGCTACAATGACGCGCCGCACATTCATCTTGAACTGACGGTCGAAATGACTAATTCTTCACTGCTGCGTGACAGGCTGAACAAAAAAGCGGATAAATCAAAACACATCACCTATACGGACATAATTGTCAAAACTGCAGCTGAGGTGCTTAAAGAGAACCGACTGTTGAATGCTACTTTTAAGGAGGATACTGTTTTTATATTTGACGACATCAATATAGGAATTGCTGTATCAACAGATAAAGGACTTGTCGTACCGGTTATTAAGAATGCAGATAAGTTAAACTTCGCTGAAATATCTCTTGCTTCAAGAAATCTGATAGATAGAGTCAGGAACAGAAAACAAAGCATGGACGATGTGAGTGGAGGTACTTTTACTATTACAAATCTGGGCATGTTTGGTGTAGAATCGTTTAAACCGATATTGAATCCGGGCCAGTCGGCGATTCTTGCGGTAGGAGTGATAAAAGAAACTGCGGTTGCCGGTGGATCGGAAAAGGTGGTTTTCAGGCCAATGATGAATTTATCATTGGCCTGCGATCACAGGGTCGTTGATGGGTCGGAGGGTGCGAAATTTCTATCAGAATTAAAAGGGCTTCTCGAAAATCCTCCTAACGGCCTTTAATGTGTGAATAAATCTGCGAGCTTTTTGCTGTTATTTCTTCTAGGATGATTCCCCGGGCGATTAATATTAACGAGTGACCGGGAACCGGAAAATGGCTGACGGGTGGAAAAGGGGGGATATTTCTTTCATGTCACATAATGAAAAATTACGGCTCACAGTGCTGTCTGAAGAACAGATTAAAAGTCTTCATGAAGCAACAGTAGACGTCCTTGAAAACACAGGTGTGATCGTTGACACACCTGAAGCAATTGATCTTCTGCACGCGAATGGGGCCAAGGTAAAAGGTAGTAATGTATGCCTTTCGGAAGACCTAATAAATACAGCGCTTAAGACATCCCCTGACCGGATTTATTTATATGATAGAAAGGGTGAAAACTGTCTTACGGTCGGCGGTGACAATGTATACTTCGGTGGCTGGGTCGAAAACCTGTATATCTACGATCCCAAGAGTGGATCATTGAGGCCTCCTGTTCTTGACGATCTGGAATATACCGCATCTGTCTGTGATCGCGCGGCCAATATTGACTGGCTGAGTTGGGCCGGTCAGGTTTCCGATGTACCTCCTCCCATACGCGATTCAATGATCTTCAG
>Ga0255055_10000492_pt1 | contig 30484 bp, 19 predicted proteins | sample JV7_2_27_MG_FD_188633 | JGI IMG/M metagenome (GOLD analysis project Ga0255055, IMG submission 188633) | Seawater microbial communities from Jervis Inlet, British Columbia, Canada - JV7_2_27 | ecosystem: Environmental > Aquatic > Marine > Inlet | place: Canada: British Columbia | collected...
AAAGCAGGATCAGCAGCAGGATCATCGTCGCCAGCGGCCAGATCCAGACCAGATCGCCCGGTCCCCCTCGGCCGGTGAGCCCGTGGCTTCGCGTGATGCGGAGCAGCCGATACTCCTCCGTCAGCGCGGCGAGCCTCTGGTCCGAATCGGTCCTCGGTCGGATTCCCGCCAGCCAGGCAGCGAATCCGCTGGCGATGAGGACCTCCCGCAATCGCTCGATTCTCGTGTCCGAGCCGCTGATGTCGCTGGCGCTTCCCGCCCACCAGCCGTCGGGGAGCCAGATCTCCACCTCCGGATTCGCGAGGATGTTGCGATACCAGTCCGATCCGCTGCCGAAGCCGGCGGTGCAGTAGACGTCGCCGTCCAGGACGACGTAGTTGAGAGGGGTTCGCCTCCTGAACCCAGTCTTGCGGCCCACCTGGGTGAGCACCATGATGCGGCCACCGACGCTCGGCCACGCGTTGACCGACCCGCCCAGACCCAGGCGCCAGAGAGCCAGCATGAACCGGTTCAGGGTTCTGAAGAACCCGAGGAGTCGCTGGTCGGCTTCCCGTGTCGCGTCGCTCATGGGAGGGTCGTGATCTCCATCTGTGAGTCGCCCTGGCGGCCGAGCTCCTCCACCTGGATTCCGACGGCGCTGGGAGCGATCTCGATTCGGTGCTTCCCACGCGCGGCTGTGTAGCGGACCGGGATGCGCTCGTCGTTCACCGGCACCGTGAAGGTGGATTCACCGTCGCCTGAGAAGGGCGCCACGCGGAGGGTGATCTCCACCACGGGGAATTCCCCTACGTGATTCATCACTGGCCCGATCGGGATGATGGCGCCCTCCCGTACGTAGAGGGGAAGTGTCTCCAAATCGGCCTCCACGCGGATCCAGCGGCGTCCCGCAAGACGGGCGCCGGTCCACCAGTCCCTCCAATCTCCGGCGGGCAGGTAGACCTCGCGGGAGCCGCTCTCGTCGAAGATCGGCGCCACCAGGATCCCATCTCCCAGGAGCCATTGGTCGCCGATGTTCCAGACGTTGGGGTCGTCCTGAAACTCCACCACCAGGGCTCGCGCCATGGGGAGGCTTCGCTCGACACAGTCGAAGGCCGAGCCGTATAAGTATGGAAGCAGCCGGTACCGCAGGCGGATGTAATCGCGGCAGATGCGCAGCACCTCGGGATCGAACTTGTAGAGCTCGCGGTCGCCGACACCGTGAATGCGCGCGTGGGAGAGGAAGAGGCCCGCCTGCATCCAGCGCACCAGCAGCGGGCCGCCGGTCGTGCCCAGAAAGCCGCCGATGTCCTGGCTCCAGAACTGGAAGCCCGAGAGCCCGAGGGAGAGGCCTCCCTCGATCTGCGGGATCAGGTTCGACCAGTTCGCGCTGCTGTCCCCACCCCAGTGGAGCGGGTAGCGCTGGCTTCCCGCCCAGGCGGAGCGGGCCCAGATGATCTGCTCGCCGGTGGCATCGCGGGTGACCTCGGAGAGGGCCTGGTTGTAGAGCAGCGGGTAGAGGTTGTGGGCCCGGTGTCCCGGGGTGCCGTCGTGGTAGACGCCGTCGATGGGCGCCTGCTCGCCGAAGTCGACCTTGATCACCTTGGCGCCCATCTCGAAGAGGCGCCGGAAGTGCTCCTGGTGCACGCGGCGGCCCTCGGGGTGGGTGTAGTCCACACAGCCCACCACACCCTCGAAGCCCGGCACCATGCAGATGCCCACGTCGTAGATCCCACCCTCGGCCGTCTTCACGAAGCCGCCCACGGCGGCGAGGTCGTCGAAGAGCTTCGACCCCTCCGGGATGTAGGGGAGCTGCCAGAGGGAGAGCTTCACCCCCATCCGCGCGAGCTCCGCGATGAATCCCTCGGGATCGGGGAAGCGCTCGCGATCGAACTCCAGGTCGCAGTACCAGTCCTCCTTGAACCAGTGGGTATCCAGGTGGAGGACGTCCATGGGCACCTCCGCCTCGCGCATCTTGCGCGCCACCTCGAGGGCCTCGTCGGCGGCGCGGTAGGAGATCTTGCTCTGCCAGTAGCCGAAGCTCCAGAGAGGGGGGACGTGCCCCTTGCCGGTGATGTCGGTGTAGCGGGAGAGGATCTCTTTCATGTCGCCGACGATCACGTAGTAGTCGAGGAAGTCGTCCTCCACTGCGACCTGGACGTCCGGCGCGCAGAGGCTTCCCACCCAGCAGGTGATGCGGCTCGAGTGATTGAGGAAGACCCCATACCCCCGAGTGCTCATGAAGAAGGGGACGTTCTTGTAGCTGCGCGGCGTCGTCGTTCCCAGGGACTCGAGCATGTTGAGGTCGAGGGTCTGTCCGACCTTGTTGAGCTTGATGAACTGCTCCCCCATCCCGTAGATGGCTTCCTGGGGCCGCAGGGCGAAGCACTCGGCGGCGATGGGGGCGGCGTCCACTACGCTTCGGCAGATGCCGGTGTTGTAGGAGTCCCAGGTGTGGAAGTGGTTCTTTTCAAAGCCGCCGATGGCGCAGACCTCGCGCCCCTCGCCTTTGCCCCCTTCTTCGGGACTCGTGATCCGGAGTGTGAAGGGCCTGAGGCCGACTTCGATGCGCAGATTCGGGGTCGCGTAGAGGACCCGGTCGTTCTCCCTCCGGGCGTCGCTCGCCGAAGGACCTTTGAACTGCCCGATCACCATCGGGGTGGCGTTTTCGGGGATCTCGTCGGCCTCGGCGTAGCGCACCCGAAGGATCGCGTCGCTGACGAGATCGACCTGGAGGCTTCCGGAGACGGTCTCTCCCGCTCCTACGCGCGCGGCGAACTCGGCCGCGTCGCACCCGTCCGGGAGCCTCGTCCTCGCCGTCGTCGTCTCGGCCTCGGTGCGCAGCAGAAGCCGGCTCGCGGCGGCGTCGACCACCTCGGCGTGCTTCACGAAGCTGCGGATCACCTCCCGGGTCTCGAGGCGGCGCGTATCCAGTTGGTCGAGGACGGGAGGATCGCCCATGCTTCCCCCTTGTACCTGCCGCGAAGGCTGCGACACCAAAGGGGGAAAGTATAACCCTCGGGCACGGAGCCGAGGCCTCGCGCCGAGCTTCCACAGATTGCGCTGGACTCGGGGGAGCTTGCGCTGACTTTCAGAGGCCGGGGGCTTCGAAGAGCCCGCGTTCGCTTCCGAGCTCCCGCAGCCTGGCGATGGCGCCCGCCTGGATCTGCCGGACGCGCTCGCGCGAGAGGCCGAGGTGGGTGGCGATCTCCTGAAGTGTGTGGCTGCTTCTGCCGGCGAGCCCGAACCGCCGGGTCAGGACGTCCCGCTCGCGCTCGTTCAGCCGGACCAGCAATGAGTCCAGGGCCCCGGTCAGCCGCTCCCGATGCATCTCTTCGACCGGGTCGGGGGCGTCCGTATCCTCGAGGAGGTCACCCATCGACTCCTCTTCGGAGTTGCGGACCGGAGCGTCGAGGGAGGCCGGCTTCTGGCGGACCCGGCCCAGCAGCTCGACCTGATTCTCGCTGGTCCCGAGTGCCTCGGCGAGCTCCTTGGTCGTCGGTATGCGTCCGAGCGACGTGGATAGCTGCTTGTGGACGCGGTGGAAGCGCATGGTCCGGTCGTAGACGTGGGAGGGCAGGCGGATGGTGCGCGACTGGTTCTGGATGGCGCGGATCATCGCCTGACGGATCCACCACACCGCATAGGTCGAGAACTTGAAGCCTCGGGCGTGTTCGAACTTACCGACGGCGTGGATCAGGCCCAGATTCCCCTCTTGCACCAGGTCCGGCAGCGAGATGCCCATGCCGCGGAATTCCTTGGCGACTCGGATCACGAGCTTCAGGTTGTGATGGGTGAATTCGTTGCGCGCCTGGTGGAGGGCGTGCTCCTCCCGATCGATCTTCCGCATTCGCGCGCGGAACTCCGCCGCCGGGAGGCCGACCTCCGCTTCCAGCTGGTCGTGGGACGTCCGGGCTCTCGACCGGGACCTGCGCCGCGAGAAGAGCGCCTTGCGCTCGCGCAGCGCTCCCAGGATCTCTTCGTGCAGGGCGGGGGAGAGGTTCGCCCGGATCAGCCCGCGCTGCATCTCCTCGTCGACCTGCGCGAGCTTCTTCTGAGAGGGGGGAGCCTGGTAGTTGCCGGACAGCTTGTCGCGGCGATCGAGAAGCAGGGCGACGCGCCGGAGCGCCCGATTCATCCGGGCACTCGCGTCCGGTCCGCGGCGATCGGCCGGCACCGCGCTCATCGTCGCCGTCACCCGTTCGGCGTCCCGAAGCTCGCTCCAGCGCTCGACGACGAACCGCGCCGCGAACGGGACTCCGAGGATCTCACGCCGGAGGCCCGCGGTGTGGGCGTCGACCCGCTTCGCCAGGGCGACCTCCTGTTCCGCGGTGAGCGTCTCGATGGGACCGATCTCCCGAAAGTACGGACGCAGCATCTCGAAGGTGTCGTCCTTGACGGTCCGCTTGCTCTCCTGTTCCGCGTGCTGGTTCTCGGCGCCGTGAAGATCGCCCTCTCGCTGAAACATCGTTCCCTCCGCACGAATCCGGGCCTCCCCGGCTTCTCTGAACCCGCCCAGGTAGAGGGGAGGAGCCCCCTGGGGGGAAGGGATCTCGATCAAGGCAAGGTCCAGATTATGGACCTTTTAACGACAAAGTCAATATTAATCTTTAATTAGTTGTTTTATTCTTGCCGCAGACGAGCGGCGAGGAGAGGGGGTCGTCCGGAAACAGCCGGCGCCAGGCGCCGTCCCCGAAGCGGAGTCGGAGACCCGGCCCGGATCGCGCGCCCGAGCAACTCGGGGTGGCGCGACCCGGGCCGGACCCGCTCGGCTACATCCGGTAGGAGCCGCCCCCGGGCGCGATGGGCGGCAGGAGCGCCTCCGGGACGGGCTGCGGAATTGCGCTCGTCCGAGCCTCCTCAGCAGTGGCGTTGGCCGCAGTCACTCCCGCGATTTCGGTCGCGGCGAAGCCAGCGCCGATGGCGAATGTCGATGCGATCAGCAAAGCGATGAGTCGTTTCCTGGGAGTGGACATGATCTCCCTCCTCGATCGGGTGTCCGTGGTTTCCTGATGGAGATGTCGGGCGAGCGCCCGAGATCGGATCAAATCGGATCGAGAAAGATGCGCGTGGGCGGCGCGCAAGCGCCTCGGGGCCCGGAATCCCTCCTCCCCGTGTGATCTTCGGCCACGGGCTGCCGTTGCCCACAGTGGTCCGATCTCGGCCTGTGGCACGACTGCATCCATGTGGGCCGGAAACGGCGCTTCTCGAGAACGAGGTAGAAGGCGATGAGTTTCAAGGCAATCCTCTCAGCTCTCTTGGTGCCTGGGGGAACAGCGGCGGGAACCCACCGCGGCACCGCGTCAGACACGGGAGGCAACTCCTACGATTTCGCATTGTCAGGGTCTCTCGATCACCGATCCGCCCCCAGCATCAGGAAGGTGATGTTCGAGGAAGCGCTACGCCATCGAGAGATCCGAATCGACTTGTCGGGTTTGCAGCTCATCGATACCGCTGGATTGGCGACTCTCGTTGAAGCCTTCGCCGCTGCCCAGCGTGGCGGCGTGGCTATGGCTTTTCACAGTCCCAGCGAGCCCATTCGCCGCGTACTTCGGTTCACTCGCCTCGACCAGGTGTTCCCGATTTTCGATTCGGTCGCTCCGCCGAACCCGCCTGCGATGGCGCCCGTACGCCGCGGAGGTAGCTTCACCGGGAGAACACGTCTGCGACTGTCGCCGACCAGCGCTTGAATCCCTCGCCAAGGGAGGGATCGAGGAAGGGCACCTGCAGCCGGATCATGTGCCGGGACGGAGCCAACAACGATCTGGGCCAGGATCCGAACCCCGGGCATATCGACTACGACGCAGCCTACTCCGCCAATGGCTCTCCGAATCCCAACGGGCCCGACCCCCAGTGCGCCGGCAAGCCGTGGAAGAACCAGGAGAGGAAGCCGAGGAGGTGTCGCGGTCTTGGCATGGAGCTGGCGCTCCTCCTGCCGCTGTTGTGGCTATGCGTGCGACGGGAGCGCCTGCTCGACTGACTAGGCGGTCTTGAGCAGCCTCATGCACAGCATCTTCGAGATGTTGAGGAGCAGGTTGGCAGCGACGCGGGGCTCGCCCTCGATCATCTTGCGGAGCTCGCTCTCGCTGAGGCTCAGCACGCGGACGCCGTCGGTGGCGGCGTACACGTCCATCGACCGCGGCTGCTCCAGCAGGAAGGCCATCTCCCCGAAGACGTCCCCCTTGCTGAGGACCCGCACCAGTCTGTCGCCGTCGCGCACCTCGAGGGTGCCGTCGAGGAGGACGAAGAGGTTCCGGGCTACGCCGCCCTTCTTCAGCACGCGATCGCCGGCCCCGCACTCGATGATGTTGATCTTCGCCAGGCAGCGAGACGCGTCGCCCTCGCCGAGACCGTCGAAGGCGGAGATCCGATTGGATTCGAGCTCGCTCAACGCCCCGTAGACGCGTCCCCAGTACGCCTCCGAGGAGGTGAGGCGGCTGCTCAGGACGGCGCTGCCGTCGGTCATGATCCGCCGCACGCAGGCCGGGATGCGGGCGTCCTCGCCGAAGTCCTTCACGTAGTCGGCGAGAGGGGAGTTCAGGCTTCTCAGATAGGCGACGTCCTCTGGCACGAACATGATCGGGATCAGGTAGCCGGCCTCGGGGCTGTTCACGTTCCGCTTCGAGTAGGTGCGGTGGCCCAGCCCGAGATAGAGGCTGAGGAGATGGGGCTCGCAGTTGCCGAAAGTGAGCTGGATGCGGTTCTCGTTCACGAACGCGAGCGACCGCTGCATCATGCGCAGTAGCAGATTGGTGCCGCGGAGCCGAGGCGTCACCATGCCGCGTTCGCCCACGCCGATCGTCTCCGGCGGCAGCTCGGCCAGAAAGGGCTCGAGGCCGTATTGGCGGATCTGGCGCTCGGGCAGCGGGCCATGGCCGCCCCAGGTGAACCGGCCGGTGGCGACCACCTCGCCGTTCTCGAGGGCGTATCCGATCCGGCTGTGGTCGTCGCAGGGCTCCCAGAGGCGGCGGTTGTCGTGATCCGCCGTCTCCCGGTAGCGGCTCATCTCCTCCACGTAGACCTGGTAGCGGAAGCGGTAGACCGCCTCCCGCTCCTGCTCCGTCTCGGCCAGGTAGATCCCGTCGGGCTTGGACAGCGGCATGAGATGTCTCCTGTCGTCCTCGAACGCCCAAGGGAGATTCGATCATACTTCGGTGCGACCTGTCCACGCGCACTGCGAGCCACTTTCCCGCCAACTCCGAAAAGTCGAGTATTTTCGGCAAGAAGGAGCATTGGGAAGGGAGCGTGTCCGATGAAGGCTGGCGCATTCAGCGGGAGACAGTCCCGCCAGGGTCGTCGACGGATGTCTATCGTACCCGCGCGGTGATCGCGACGAGTCGATCGCCCAGGATCTTGCTCAGGTTCCGATAGAGTTGTGCTCCGATGCGCGGGTAGCGTCGCATCAGACGATCGAGTTCTCGGCTGGTGATGCGCACCAGGCGCACGTCGGTCAGTGCCTGGACATCCGCGGTGCGGCGTCCGTGGAAGAATGCCACCTCGCCGACCGTGTCTCCACGCTCGTGCGTGGTCAACTGGACTCAGCCCTCCTCGGTCTCAGTCTTCCGTTCCGGCTGATTCATCGGGTCGCCTTCGACCGCTCGAGCCAGGCCAGATTCGAGCTGATTCCGCGACTCTCCGAGCGGCTCCGCACTGGCTCACGGCGGGCCGCGGCGCGCGGGGCCCGGCGAAGGCGCCGATGGGCCCCGGGGCCCTCTTTCGCCGCCCCGGAGGGTATAATGGGCGCCGAGCAGCCCAGCGGACCGCACAGACGATCGGCTCGAGGAGCGCAGGGGCCGCCTGCGCTCCGGGGGCGGCGGGGCAAGACCAGATGGATCCGAGCCAGCGAACCAGCGAGACGGAACGCCGGTGGGCGACCATCCTCTTTGCGGACATCACCGGCTTCACCGGGCTGAACGAGCGTTTCGACATCGAGGACGCCTATTCGATCGTGTCCGCCAGCCTGAAGCTGCTCGACGGCATTGCCCGGAAGCACGGGGGCACCGTCGACAAGTATCTGGGCGACTGCATCATGGCCATGTTCGGCGTTCCGCTTGCGGTGGAGGACGCGCCCAAGGCCGCCATCAACGCCGCCATCGAGATGCACAACCGCATCCAAGAGTTCAATCGCGAGCAGGGACTGGTCGAGCCACTCGACATCCACACGGGAATCAACAGCGGAAAGGTGGTCTCCGGTGACATCAGCGGGCCGGTGATCCGCGAGTTCTCCGTGATGGGCGACGCCGTCAACATCGCCGCCCGGCTCAAGGATCTGGCGCCGAAGGGGCAGATCTGGATCGCCGAAGAGACACACCGACACACCAGGGACACCTTCGAATTCAGGCCCCTCGACGCCCTCGCCCTCAAGGGGAAGAGCCGAAAGGTCGGTGTGTACGAGGTCGTCTCTCGCCGCGAACACCTCTACCGCGACGTGGCTCGCTCGCACAAGTGGGTGAGCTCGGAGCTGGTGGGACGCGATCGGGAGTTGGAGCGGCTCCGGCGCGCGGTAACCGAGCTCGACTCGGGGACGGGGGGCGTGGTCTCGGTGGTGGGGGAGGCCGGGATCGGAAAGTCCCGCCTCCTGGATGAGCTTCGCCAGAGCGACGCGGTCCAGCAGGCGACCTGGCTAGAGGGGCGTTCCCTCTCGATCGGGTCGAAGCTGAGCTACCACCCCTTCGCTGACCTGCTGCGCGCATGGGCCGGAATTGCGGATGGTGAGGAGGAAGCGACCGCCGACGGCCAGCTCCGGCGCAGCCTCGCCGAGCTCTTCGGCGCAGAGGCGGAGGATCTGGTCTCCCCCCTCGCCACCGTGCTCGGCTTCCTCCCGTCCCTGCAGCGCCGACGAGCCCCCGCTGGACTCGGCGGGGACGCCACGGAGAAGTTGATCATCCGGGCGCTCGGACTACTGCTCCGCCGCCTCGCCGATCGGCAGCCGCTGGTGGTCTTCCTCGACGATCTTCACTGGGCCGACACCTCTTCCGTCGAGCTGCTCGGCGCGCTGATCGGGCTGGCCACCCGGTACCCGATTCTCTTTCTGCTGGCCTATCGCCCCGAGGTGAGCGACTCACTCGTTTCGACCCTCGCCGAGGCGATGGGCGAGGCGGAGATCACCGGCGACGAGGCCCGTCTCCAGCCGCTCGATCGGGGCGCCGCCGAGCTGATGCTCGAGAGTCTCTTCAGCGGTGGAAGCCTTCCGCACGGGATGCGGACGCTGATCGAGGAACGCGCCTCGGGCAACCCCTTCTACATCGAGCAGGTCGTCCAGTCGTTGATCGACAGCGCCCACGTAGAGGTCCGGGACGGAAGCCTCTGTGCCACCGGTCGGCCCGAGGCGATGGTGATTCCGGCCACCGTGGAAGAGCTGCTGATGGTCCGGATCGACCGGCTCGCGCTTCCCGCCCGCCAGGTGCTTCACATCGCGTCGATCGTGGGCCGCAGCTCCCACCAGCGGATCCTCGCATCCGTCGCCGAGGACCCGGAGCTCGAGAGCCACCTCGAGACGCTCAAGGCCGCGGAGCTGCTCACGCGTTGGGAGCGCGCCGCGGAGATCGTCTGGGAGTTCAAGCACCCGCTGATCCAGGAGGTGGCCTACGAGGCGATCACCCGGGCCAAGCGCCGCGATTACCACCGGCGCATCGCCGAGAGCATCGAAGCGAGCTTCCCGGAAGGTCGCCCCGGAAGGAACGGAATGCTCGCCTACCACTTCAGCCTCGGCCGCGACGTGGAGCGGGCGGAGAGGTACCTCTTCCTCGCCGGAGACGAGGCGGTGGGTCTGGCCGCCTCCAGCGAAGCGCTCCACTTCTTCCAGGAGGCCTCGAAGCTTTATTTCGAGATGCACGGGGACGGGGGCGACCCCGCCAAGAAGGCGGCTCTCGAGGGCAACATCGGGCAGGCGCAGTCCAATCGCGGTCAGTTCCTGGAGGCCGTCGATCACTACAATCGCGCCCTCGAGTACCTGGGGGAGCACGTGCCGCGGAGTCAGCTGGAGGTCAAGCTGCGCCTGGCGCCGACGCTGCTGGCGGTGCTGGCCCGTCTCTACCGGCCGCCGCGGCGTCCTCCCCAGGCGACTCCCCAGGACCGTGAGGTGATCCGGCTGATGTTTGCGCGCGCCCATGCTCAGACGACGACGGATCCCGCCCGCTTCGTCTTCGACGGGTTGGACACGCTCCGCCGCCTGCAGCGGGTGGACCCGCACAGCGTGGAGCACGCCGCAGCCATGTACTCGGGGACCGTGGGCCCCTTTGCCTACGGCGGCCTACCGTTCGCAATCAGCCGGAGGTTCCTCGAGGCTACGGTGCCGCTGGTGCCGTGGGACGACCCGGGCGAGCTCCTCGCCTATCGGTTCTTCAACTTCCTGCATCACCACCTCGAGGGGGACTGGTCCGACGAGCACCGCGTGGACGAGGCCCTCCTCGAAGAGGGCCTGCGTCTGGGTCAGCTCTGGGACGTCGTCATGTACCTCGATCTCGATACCGAGCGCCGCCTCTACCGGGGCGAGTTTTCGAAGGTGCGAGAACGCATCGAGGAGATTGCCAAGATCGCAGACCTCTACCAGTACGACCTCGCCAAGTCGAGCGCCGGGGCGCTCACCACCTTCCTCCTTCTCGAGCGGAGAGACCTCGAAGCCGCCCTGGAGGCGGCCGACCGCTACTACAGCGAGCACCCCGAGGACTCCTTCCACGTCTCCGCGCTGGGGACCAAGGCCAAGGCGCTGACGCTCCTCGGTGATCTGGACGCCGCCGAGACCATGCTGGAGCGGTGCACCCGCGTGATCCAGCGATCGGGGACCCTGCTGCCCTTTCATCTCTCCAGCTACGCGCGTTCGCGACTGATGCTCGACGTGGCGCTCCTCGAAGCGGGGGGCAAGAGGGCGGTGCGCCGCCGCGCGCGGAGCAGCGTGCGGCAGGCGGTGCGCCTGGCGGGCAAGGTCTCCTGGCGTCGCCCCGAGGTCTTCAAGCTGGCCGGTCACCTGGACTGGGTCCGAGGACGGCGGCGCCGCGCCCTCGGCTGGTGGCGCCAGAGCCTGGCCGCGGGCGAGGCGCTGGGAGTCCGCCCGGAGCTCGCGCGGATCCGCCTGGAGGTGGGCCTGCGGCTGGCCGGTGCCCCCGGTGGTTCCGGGTCACTCGATAAAGTGTCGGCCGCGGAGCTCATCGACCGGGGACGCGCCGAGCTCGAAGCGCTGGATCTCGGCTGGGATCTGGAGCAGCTCGCAGAGCGGGGAGAGGCGCACCGTTGAGCCCGGCCCCGACTGCCCCCGGGCGCCGGCTGGTGCGGGCGCTGTCGCCGATTCTCGCAACCGGGGTGTCGTCGCTGCTCTTCGCGGCGAGCTTTCCCGCTCTCGGGATCCAGCCCCTGGCCTGGATCGCGCTGGTTCCCTTCCTGGTGGCGCTGCGCGGTGTCGGCCCGGGGGGCGTGCTCTGGCTCTCCCTGCTCTGGGGTCTCTGCGCGGCCTATGCGACCGGGACCTGGTTCGTGGGCTCGGTCGCGGTCTACTTCGATCAGCCCTACCTGGTGGGAGTGGGGTTCTTCCTCTTCACCGTCGCCACCACGGCGGGCCCCTACTACATGGTGTTCGGCGCCGCCTACGCGCGGCTCGCCCGCCGGTTCAGCAAAGCCCTGCCGCTGCTGGCGGCGTGCGCGTGGGTGATGATCGAGCTCGGCCGCGGTCGCCTCTTCACCGGCTCCCCCTTCCTGGTCGGAAATCCCTGGGGCCTGATCGGATACTCGCAGGTGGGCTTCGATCCGCTGATGCAGATCGCCTCCGTCACCGGCATCTACGGGGTGAGCTTCGCCGTCGTCGCGGTCAACGCCGGGCTCGCGGAGCTCTGGCTCGCGGTGCGGGGCCGCGGACCGCAGCTGCGCCAGGCGCTGGCCGGGCTCCTGCTCGGCATCGCCCCGGCGGGTGTGGTGCTCGTTCACGGCTTGGTCGCGCTCTCCGGAGCGGTGGAGACCGACTCCGAGCGGGCGGTTCCGGTGGCGGTGGTACAGGGGAACATCGACAGCGGGAGCCGCTGGCGTTCCGACCTCTACGGCGCCAACCTCGAGCTCTACCTGCGCCTCACGCTCGACGCCTTCGAGAAGGGATCACCCGAGATCGTCTTCTGGCCGGAGGCGGCGATGACCTTCTTCGTCGACGACGAGCCGCTCTACCGAAAAGCGTTGGGACGCGTGCTCGGGCGAGGCGGGGTGGAGCTGGTGGCGGGCGCGCCCCGGTACGAGAAGCGCCCCAATGGACCGATCTACTACAACAGCATCTTCCTGTTCTCCGAGGCAGGCGAGATTCGGGGGCGCTACGACAAGCAGTACCCGGTCCCTTTCACCGAGTACTTCCCGCTGCGTGTCGATTTCTTGCGGCGGCGCTTCGGAAGGGCGCGCGAGCTCACCTCAGGTGGCCCCGCGCGCCCCCTGGAGACGCGCGCCGGACCGGCCGGTGTCGTCACCTGCAACGAGGGGATGCTCCCCGAGGTCGTCTCGCGTCGGGTGGACGAGGGCGCCGCCTACCTGGTGAATCCCTCCAACGACACCTGGGTCGGCGATCGCGGCTTCTCGGAGATGCAGTTCGACGTGGTCCTGGTGCGGGCGATCGAGCAGCGGCGCTACCTGGTCCGGGTCTCCACCTCCGGTCCGTCGGCGATCGTCGACCCCTGGGGCCGTGTGCAGGTGCGTACCCAGCCGCTCTCGCGCGACCTGCTCGCCGGTACGGTCCGGCCCCGCCGCGAGCGCTCCATCTACAACCGAATCGGCGACGGATTCGCCTTCTTGTGTATCGCGATCACGGTGGTGGCCGTCTTCAGCGCTCGGCGTCGGTGACCGGCCGCGGGCCGAGCCCCGCCACCACGTGGTAGGCCTGGGTGCGGTTCTGCATCAGGAAGTGGTAGGAGCCGCCCAGGAAGACCAGGAAAGCCCGCACTGCGGGCTCGCCGAATTGCTCGGCCAGGGCCTTGCGGTTCGCCACCAGGGCCCGGTGCCAGTCCTGCACCGTGAAGGCGTAGGAGAGGGTGTCGTCCTCCATCTCATAGATGTTGAACCCCTCGCGGACGAAGTCCCGCACCCAGCGGTACGGGTTCACGTAGGTCACCGGGCCGGGCCAGAGGTAGCGCTTCATGAATCGCCCGATGGTGAAGTTGCTTCGCTGGGCGCAGAAGTCGGTCCAGATCCGGCCGCCGGGCTCGAGGTGGCGGGCCAGGAACCGCGCGGCGCTCTGGTAGTCGGGGTTGTGCTCGAAGGTCCCCATGAAGACGGCGCCCTGGAAGCGGGTTCGAGGCTTGTAGGCGCGCAGGTTCACCAGCTCGCTGGTGCAGGGAAGCTCCTTCTCCCGGATCAGCTTCTCGACGAAGCGGTGCTGCTCCTGGGAGATGGTGATCGAGTGGACGCGGATCCCCTGGAGGCCCGCGTACTCGGTGAAGCAGCCCCAGCCACCGCCCATGTCGAAGACATCCATGCCCGGCTGCAGCCCGAGGGCGTCGATCGCGCGCTGCATCTTGCGGGCCATGGCGTCGCCGATCTCGTCGTCGGGTGAGCCGTAGATCCCGTGGGAGTAGCAGCGCCAGCGATCCAGCCAGGGGAGGAAGAAGGCGGGTGGCCGGTCGTAGTGGAAGGCGACCGACTCGCGTTCGTAGCGGACGCGACTGCGCGTCACCAGCCGCAGCCAGAGGCGGAGGCGATCCAGGGGACCGGGGACCGGCAGGATGTCTCCCACCACCGTGAGCGCCTCCAGAAGGTCCCCCTCGATGTCGATGCTTCCCTCGAGGTGGGCCTCGGCGAGGGCCAGGTGGTCGCGCCGGACCAGCGGATCCAGCGCCTCCTCGGTCTTGAAGACCACCCGCGCGGCGTCCGGCCGCGCTCCGATCCGGAGTGGATCGATCCCGGGGGCGACGAGGGTCAGGTTGGCGGAGGCCTCCGCCAACCTGGCGGCGACGGCGCCAAGCGCCGCCTTGCGCGCGCGGGGGCTGGAGCGCATCAGAGTCCTCTCGGCGACAGTGGCTGCACGGGTCAGTGTACCACGTCGATTCCGGAGCTAGCGATGGTGCTTTCCGGTTGCCAGGAAGGCGACTCCCGCGATCAGGGTTCCGACCACCGTCCCGGTGGTCAGGTTGTCCCGCATTCACAAGAAGCCGCAGTTCGGGATTCCCAGAGCGACCAAGGTCACGGGAAGCATGGTGAGCAGTCCGTAGAGCGGACCCCGCAAATACCAGCGCGGCGGCCAGGTGCCGACCCCCACCCAGAATCCGATCAGCATGCGCGACGCGTAGAACGCCCAGACGATGATCGAGCCGTTGAGGAAGTAGTAGTCGAACTTCTCGGGGATCGGCCCGTGCACCAGCTTGGGAAGCCAGCCCATCGCCAGCCCGAGCGCGATGCAGAGAAGGGTGTAAGGAACCCGCCCCGGCCATTGCCTCAGCCGGAATTCCTGCTCAGCTTCCACGTCTTCCGTCCCGCCTACCTGACTCTCCAGGCTGGGCGCGCGCGCTCCGGGCGCGCACCCTACCACTCAGCCGCGGCGGCGTCGCCGCAGGACCGCGAGAAGCGGTAGCAGAAGGACGAGTTCCACGCCGGTGCCGCAGCGCCGCTCCACGGCCGGATTCGTCGTCTTGATGGCGTTGCAGCCCGAGAACGGCAGCCCGCCGATCTCCCCTTGCAGGCATGCGCTCTCGTCGCCGAAGACGATCCCCGTCTCCCGGGTCGGGTAGTGAGAGACCAGATCCCAGGAGCCGTCGAAGTTCACGTTCTGGACATGGTCCGCGTAGACCATGGAGTCCAGGAGGTCGTGCGCAGGCATCGCCCCGGCGGGCCCGAAGCTCAGCGTGGTCACGTCCACGTCCGCCACGTCCACGTCGAAGGAGCCGAGGATTGCCACCGGGATCAGGCCCTTGCCCTTCACGTTGATCGGGTTGGTCGTGCTGTCGGGCTTGATGTCGATCTCGACGATGGCGGTCACCGCCTCGCAGAGAGCAGCGTCCTCGGCCTCCACCCATCCGTCCCCGTCGGTGTCCCGCGGATCGGACTCGCGGGCCTCCATGCCCGAGTCCGCGACGATGATGTTGTAGTCGGCCTGGTCGATGTCGCCGTCGAGGTCCACGTCGCAGAGCACGCCCTCCCCGGGGAGGACGGTGTCGGTGTGGTCGTCGCAGGCGGTATCGCCCAGCTGGTCATCGTCCCCGTCCGTCTGCTCGGGATTGGGATCCTCCTGGCAGTTGTCGCCGATGGTGGTCGACGTGTCCAGCGTTTCGTCGTCGTCCACGTCTCCCACGATCTTCGACTGCCCGTCCGGACTCCGCAGGCTCAGCACCGTCTGGTCGATCACCGTCTTGGGGAAGGGGTTCTCCTCCCCCGGGTCGGCGCCGTCGATCTCGAAGATCTGCACCCTCCAGCTGACCAGGTTCACCACCGTGATCACCGTGTCAAAGTTGTCCCCGTCCCCGGTAAGGTCGCACTCGTCCATCAGGGAGAGCGGCCCGCAGCCCACCCCTCCGATCACGCCCCCATGGTTCCCCGCGTCGGGCCCGCTCTGGGCCGCCTCGGTGCTCACGAACGAGACCGTCTCCCCGCGAATCCGGTAGGGCTCGTAGAAGGGATCGCAGCCATCGAAGTCGCAGATCTCCGCGGCGCGCTCGGTGTTGATGAGCTTGGGGTGGGGCTCGGAGAAGTCCACCAGCTGCATCACGCAGTCCAGCTTGTCCCCGTCCTGGTTGAGGTCCGTCCCTCCCGCTCCCTCGTCCGCCTCGCAGGTCCGGAACGCCACCAGGTCCGGGTTGTCCCCCACCACGAACTCCGCCGCCGCGCGCGGCACGATCCCTCCCAGTTCCGGCGTCAGCGGGTAGGAATTCGAGGCCGCGTCCCATGCCTGCACCACCAGGTCGTCCGCATCGCTGTCCGCGTTGAAGTCCGTACCGAGGCCGGAAGTGCCCCCCTGCGCCGCCTCGGAGAGCAGGAACACGCACCGCGAGCCCAGCGCCGCCACCGCCTCCAGCGCCAGTGTCCCCACCATCGGCGACGGTGGGTCCTGCGTCAGCAGGCTCGCGACCAGCCCGCCTCCGATGACATCGTCGTCCGGGTCTCCGTCCGAGTTGCGGTCCTCGCCGAGCAGACCGAGCTGCGCCTCCGGGATGCTGAGGCAGGCCACCTGCTCACTGAGGGCCACGCGGTTCGACGGCGTCCTGAGGTTCACGGGCGGCGTCGGCGTGTCGCTCAGCGCGTCGTAGAGCTGGGCGGCGTCGTCCAGCTTGTCCCCGTCCTTGGTGAGGTCGGTGCCACCGTTGTCACCCTCGTCCGCCTCGGGCGTGATCAGCAGGGCGCGCCCTGACGCCACCGCCACCTCGCTCGCCGCCACCTCCGGCGTCGACCGCAGACTCAGGGTTGCCGTGTCGAAGACCCGCAGCACCGTGTCCAGCAGATCGCCGTCGGCGTTGATGCTCGGGCCGGGCCCGGGCTCTCGGACGAAGACGTCCCACGACGAGTTTCCGTCTGCTGGGACCAGGTTGCTCGCCGTTGACTCGAAGACCACCACTCGGCCGTCCGGCGTAAGATTGACAGAGCCGGCGTGCCCGTTTCCCTGCACACCGCTCGAGTCCACACTCACGAGCATCGTGCTTCCCGTGCGCCGATCTCGCAGGAAGACGTGTCGGTTTCCGTTCAGGGCCGGGAGAAAATTCGTGGCCGAGGATAAGAAAGCCACGAAGCGGCCATCGGTGCTGATCATGTTGCCGTGTTCCGAGAACGTAAGCGAACTCCCATTCGCCTCTTCGCCGTTGGGGCCGACGCTCACCCGTTCGGTCGTCCCCTTCTGACGGTCGAAGACGAAGACGTCGGCAAAGGCCCCGGTGTCGTCTTCCACCAGGTCGTCGGCGCTGGAGGCGAAGACCACGAACCGTCCGTCCGCACTGATGTGGGCACCCTGGCAGTCGGCAGTCGAGTCGCTCGTCAGACTCACACGCTCCGTCACGCCCGCCTGGAGGTCGCGCACGAAGATGTCCCTATTCGACACGCTTCCGGCGACGAAATTGGTGGCCTTACTCTGGAAGGCCACGAAGCGACCGTCTTCGCTGATGTGAGCGTAGTTGGAGGAGCCATTGCCCTGGACCCCTCCTGTCGACACGCTGACGCGCTCGGTCGTCCTTGTATGGCGGTCGTGCACGAAGACGTCGACTGCCGGGTAGTTGGTCTTGGGAGGGTCCAGGTTGGTGGCATCGGTGTGGAAGACCACGAAGCGACCGTCGTTGCTGATATCCGGGTACGAGGAGTCGCGGTCGGCCTGCCCGCCGCCGGTCGGTTCGCTCACTCGCTCCGTGGAGATGGCGCCCGGCACGTCGAAGCTCCCGTCTTCGTCGGTGTCGCGGTCGTGAACGAAGATGTCCTGCAACCCGTTCGTATCTCCGACCACCAGATTCGGCGCATAGGACATGAATGCGACGAACCGCCCGTCGGCGCTGATGCTGGCTCCCCAGGAGCCGCCCCCGAAGGCCTGGTTGCCGGCGCTGTCGACGCTCACCCGCGTCGTCACTTTCGTCTCGCGGTTGTGCACGAAGACGTCGGCGCTCGCGTTCGTGTCTCCGGGCACGAGGTCGACCGTACCGCTCCAGAAGGCCACGTAGCGGCCGTCGGCGCTGGTTCCTCCCTCGGACGTCGCCCCCAAGAAGGACTCCGTAGCCCCGTTCCCGAGACCCCCGCGCTCGATCAGCCAGGGCACTTCATCGCTCTCCCGGGTGCGGAAGTAGACGAGGCTCCCGTCTACCACCGCCTGGGTGCCGTTCACGAGCGGCTCGGCGTCCGCCGTCGCGGCGACACCGCCCAGCGCGGTGAGATCGGTGCCGTCCTTGCGCAGCACCCGCAGGATGCTGTCCATGGCGTCGCCGTCGCCGTTGACATCGCCGTTGTCGGTGAGGGACACGCCGCGGAACTCCGACTGGAGGAACACGGAGAACTCGCCTCCGGTCCGGAGGGCAGGTCGGGCAGGCGAGGCCGTCACCTGTGCCACCGCGATTCCCGTGTCGGTGATCCCACCGGTGTCGAGATCCAGGATCTGCACGACCTGGTCCGTGGCGTCGTTGTCGCCGTTCAGATTTCCGTCGACGGTCTCATCCCCGGCGCAGGCCACCGTCTCCGTGGAGGACTGGAGACTGGAGAGGGAGCAGGCGGGACCCACGGCCAGCTCCGCACCGGTGATCTCGATGGGTGCGGCGTCCCTCAGGCGTTCCGTGAGGTCGTAGATCTCCTGGCCCGTGTTGGGGTCGAGGCGCGCGATGCGCAGCACCGACTTCTCCGCATCCACGCTGCCGAAGAGGACTTCGCCCCCCTGGCCGGGCTCGAGGATCGGCGGGATCGGCCGACCGGTGATGGTGAAGGCCCGCGTCGCGCCCTCGGGAGCCTGGATGTATTTGCCCTCGCCCAGGCCGTCGTCGATGTTCGCCCTGCCGTTCACGATCCGGGCCACCGCGTCGCCGGCGGTTCCGGCGATCACGGTCGTGAAGTCGAGGGGAATCAAGAGGTTGTTCCCGCCGTCCAGCGTCGCCAGCAGCACAGCGGTGCTGTCCTGAAAGCTGTTGATCGGCGGGAGGATGGTGAAGCGCTGGAAGACCTCTTCGGGGACGCGGTCCTCGCAGGAGAGCGTCGGCTCGAAGAGCGTGGCGATCTCCGCGAGGGGAGCGCCAGGAGCCGCTACGCTCTCCACCGTGATCCGCACGGGGCCCGTCAGACCCGTGTCCGGCACCACGAACAAGAGCGTGTCGCAACGGGCGCCGGGGCCATCTCCGCAGTTCGCGACACTCACACAGGGATTATCCGAAAAGGGATCGCACCCGAGGAAACCTGGAGCGACGACCACCTCCGGCGCCAAGCCCGTCAGGCGCGGCGGCTCGAAGGTCAGCGTCACTTCGTTGTTTGATGCGGGCTCCGAGAAGCCGGCCGCGGTCGCGTCACAGGCGAGATCCACGCGCACGGTGACCGTGTCACCGGGCAGTGCAACGGCCTGACCCACCGACCCCTGCTTCGAGGGGAACTCCTTGATCGCGGCGGGAATCAGGTTGCAGTTGGCGTGGGCTGGAAGCGCGGTCCCCAGCGCCAGGCCGGCCGCTGCCACCAGCGCCAACACGGAAGCGCGTCGAGATCTCGAGATCCGGTCGTCGAAGCCGCTGTGAGTCTGCATGGTCCCCTCCGCCGCTTGGGAGATTCCAAGAAAGCGCCATTTTACTACCGGTCGGTTAGGAGAGGGGGAGAAAATCACCACATCGTGGCACCAGTTTCGGGTCCGATGGGCTGTGGTCCCCCCTCGGGGGGAGAGACCCGCCATCACATCTGCGTGTAACCCATTTGGGCGGGTGCAAAACACCTCAGTGGGTCGCCCGGTGTCACGAAACCGGGTCGAATCGGCAGGCGAGCCCCCCGCGGACCCGAAGCGGGCCGAGGGGTGCGATCCTGTGGCTCTCGAGGGTGCGGCCGGAGTAGGATCGGAGGGGGTGCGGTACTTCGATCTCGGCGCGGAGAGTCCCGAGCTGCAGGTGATGCGGCTGCTCGTCGAGCTCTGTGGTCAGGTCGTCGGAGCGGAGGAGGGCTCCCTCCTGGTGGTCGACCACAGCCAGGATCCGCCCTGCGAGCTGATCTTCGCCATGACGGTCGGGAGCCGGCAGTCCGAGGAGACGCTGAGCGGGCAGCGGGTTCCGCTCGGCGAGGGGCTGGCCGGCATCGCGGCGCTGACCCACGAGGTGCAGATCGGGGCGCCGCTCTACGACGGCGTCCAGCAGGCTCAGCGGGGCGAGGCGCCGCCGGGTCAGCCGACGGCGGTGATCGCCGCACCGATGCTCATCGACGACAGGCTGGTGGGCGTGATCACGGCGGTGAGCTTCGAGCCGGGCAGGCGCTTCACCAATGAGCACGCGGCGCTCTACGCCCGGGCCGCCTCGGTGGCCGGGGTCGTGGTCGACCAGCGCCGACGGATCGACGCGCTCGAGTCGCGAGGTGTGGGGGGGGAAGAACCGAGAAGGGCGGGTGGAGACGAACCCTTGGCGCGGCACATCCTCGACACTGCGGCCCGTCTCATCGATCATCATCCCGAGCGGCTGCGCGAGCTGGGACGGCTGCTCTCCGCTCTCGAGGAGATCATGGGCGGTCGCGAGCCGTGAATCTCTCGGAAGCCCTTCGCACCGAGCTCTCGTCCCTGCGAGAGCACGAGCTGGTTCCCGTCGAGGTGGCGGTCCTCGATACGGGAATCGACTCGAGCCACCCGGACCTCCGCGATCGCGTCAGCAGGGCCTTCGAGGTGGAGCGCGTGGGCCGGCGCTTCCGGGTTGCTCAGCGCCCCGTCCCGGCGAACAACGATCGCCTGGGGCACGGAACCGGGGTAAGCAGCACCATCGCAGCGGTCGCCCCCAACGCTCACCTGGTGGACATCCAGGTTTCCGCAGCCGACCAGGTGGGGAGTGGGGACGCGCTCCTGGCCGGACTCCGCTTTGCACTCGAGCGTGGCTTTCCTCTGCTCAACATGAGCCTCGCCTGCCACCGAAAGCTGCTCGCGCCGTTGACGGAGCTTTGCGAGTTCGCCTACTTCCGCAATCAGGTCATCGTCGCGGCGAGGCGCAACATGCCCCTCATCGACAACGGGATTCCAGCGGAGCTCTCCTCCTGCATCGGGGCCGAAGGCGATCGCTTCCCCACACCGTACGAGCTTCGCTTCCGGGACCGGCACCCCATCGAGTTCGGCGCCCACGGCGATGGGATCGTCGTCGCTGCGCCGGGGGGGAAGTACACCCTTCAGACCGGAACCAGCTACGCCACCTCGACGCTCACCGGTCTCTGCGCGCTGATCCTGGGTGCCTTCCCCGGCCTGACGCCCTTCGAGCTGAAGAGCGCCCTCAAGGGTCACGCGAGCAGCTAGCTCGGCGTCACTTTGCGGATCTGGAAGCGCTCGCGTCCGATCTGAAGGAGGTCGCCGTCGCGGAGGGGGCCGGTGCGGACCGGCTCGCCATTCACGAGCACCGGCTCGCGCTCGTGGAGCGCCGTGATCTCGAGGACATCGGGCTCGGCGCGGATGCTCGCCTGCACGCGCGAGAGCGACTCGCTCGGAATCCGGATCTCGCAGTCCTTGGCGCGACCGATCCGGCTCTCGCCGGCGAGGACGGCGAAGACACTGCCGGCCACCTCACCCTCGAGTGCCACCAGCACGGCCAGTGGGGCCGGCTTCGCCGTGGTCGATTCTGCGGACGCCCCCTTCCCCGACTGGAAGACGACCTCTGGCTCGCGCATCCCGAAGAGGCCGGTGACGGCCTCGTCGCCAGGTCGGGGGAGGAGCCGCCTGGTCAGGCTTCGCAGCAGCTCAGCTGCGGATTGCCCCAATGCCCGCACCGCCTCTCCGATCGTGGTCGGCGACGCGGCTTCGAGCGCAGAGAAGTCGAATTCCCGCAGCGCGGCCAGCTCATCGGCACACTGGCGGCAGTCGCGCGTGTGCTGGTCCACTTGCTTCCATTGGTCGGGAGTGAGCGCGCGGGGATCCTCCTCGAAACGGGCGAGGAGCTCCACGGCGGGATGCGCACCCTGGTGCGGATCACCGGCCGAGCGCAGCGAAGCTTCGATGCTGTTCCAGGCGGCGACCTCTTCCACACAGTCGGGACAGGTCGGATAGTGCTCGCGGAACTCGGCCCACTCGGGCAGATCGGGGTCCACGAGATAGGCGGCCAGGTCGATTTCCTGGGCCTTCCCGCAAGTCATGGGCTCTCTCTCCTCCCCCCCGAGTTCTTTGGAGCTTGGCTCTCGCTCCTGTCTGTGTACGTCGAGCCAGGGACTTGAACTGGATCACACTTGGCGCGGAATTCGCCGAGGTCGGCGCGAAGCGCCGTCAGCCCTTCGCGCAGGTGGCGCTTCAGAGACCCGAGGGGAATACCGGTGGCAGCAGCCGCTTCATTGTAGGTATTCCCCATCACATACACGCTGACAACGGATTTTCTCTGATTTTCCGGGAGCTTATCGACTTGATCCCAGATCTCGAAGGCGCCCGGGTCGCTCTGCGGCCCTGGAGGCCAGCGGAAATCCGCAGCTCGTTCTTCCCCCACCTGCTCCAGGGGCTCGCCCCGACGCCTGCGCAGGCAATCGACGAACTTGTAGCGGGTGGCACTTCGCAGGTAGCCGACGATCGCGCCGGGCTTGCGCAGCCGCTGTGCCCGCGTGGCTTCGACGGCCGCCAGTACCACCTCCTGGATCAGGTCGTCCCACTCGTCGCGAAAGTCGTAGGCGCGCCACTGCCTCAGGAAGCTGGTGATGAGACGTGAGACCGCGAGAAAGGCGGCGCTCTCGCCCCGAGCCAGACGGTCCATGACCTCGGACCAATTCCGGTCACGGCTCCCCATGGGGCTAGCTTATCAGACGAGTTCGAGTTCGAGCCAGACCCGAGTGCGGAATCGCTTCCGGCGCTGAACCGTGTTCACTGGCACCGGATGGAGTGTAGGGTAGACCCCACCCCCATCTCGGTTCCATGGGATGGTGTGGTTCGATCAGGGTCTCTTTCCCTCGGCGCGGAGCGTAAGGCCGACGCACGGTTGGTCGTCCGGGGCACAAGACTTCGTGGCAGTGGTGCAGACCTCCTTGCGATCCCCTTTGCATGCCCCGCGGCGCACGCGGTTCCCCGGCCCGGGGCTATGGGGGATTTCCTTGTCCAGCACGATCAGGTTCGGCTTCGAGGGAGTGTCGTTTTTGCGATCCCCCAGATCGAAGAGTCGGTAGCCGCACTGACGGTTCGGGTCATCCTTGCAGCCCTCATCGCTCCAACAAGGATCTCCCACAGTCGGGGGTGGCCCTGGATATCCCCAGATGCCGGTGCGATCGTCCTTCATGCATCTTGGCTGTCGTGTGCAGGTGCCGTCGGGAATCGAGCTCCCGAATTTCGAGTTGCAGTGGTCGTGCCGGGTGCACGGCATCCAATCGAACTCTCCGTTTTCGCACGCGAAGTACTTCGGCGGACCGACGACATGGCACTCGCAATCGGCGGGGTATCGGTCACGACACGCGCAGCTGACACCTCCGTGTCCCGTGACGGCCATGCACCCCTCGTCGTCGGGAGAGTTCTTGCAGACGATGGAGACCGGCATGCGCGGATATACGTGCACGATCGAGTCGGGGCCGTCGGTGCTGCCGCGCAGGCCGATCTCGTGGGGGAAGTCTTCCGAATACCACACGTCGATCTCGGGCTTCCGCCAGTCGGTCGTCGCTGCCGTTCCCTGGGGACCGGCCCACGGTGTCGAGCCCATGAACTCCCGCCCGGGGATCCAGGTCCGCTCATCTTCTTTTTTGTTACTGCTGTGTTTGTCACTGCCCTTCGTGGTGCGCGCGGTCGCGCTGCGGCCCGCCACCACGCGTGTGATGTCGGTGGGCGGCGTGGTCGAGTTGTCCTTCCGAATCTTGCTCCAGTCGAATGGGATGTGGACACCGCCGCACGAGTCCTCCCAGAGATCCAGGGCAGCGTCCGGGGGGGTGGGGGAGGCATCCGCGCATTGGGCCAGGTCGGCCGGCTGGTTCGGCAGATCGTCGCACAACGCGTGAAAATCGTTCTGCATGATGGTGGGGTTGGCGCAGGCAGGGTCGGAGGAACTGCAGCCGGGGATGATCACCTCGCACGGTATCTGGTCGTGGATCACGACGCCATGCTCCAGGACGGCGTAGAAGTGGTCGATGCAGGCCCGGGCATCGTAGTTCACCAGCTCCTCACAATTCCCTGCGCAGCCTCCGACGGCGATCTTCGAGATCAGGTCCAGGAGGTGGTTCGAATTCTGCTGTGCGTTGGTGAGAAGGACCGTCGCCGGGCCGCGTAGCCTGAGATCGCGCGGCAATTCAACCCGGACGTTGGTTCGTTTGTCCTCCTGGGGATCGATCTTGGGGGGGAGCGCCGCACACTCCAGCTGGATCTTCGTTTCTCCCATTCTGTGCTTGCTCACCGCGACGAGGTCGTCGCACTTCTGCCGCCCGCTCAGAGTCACGACCTCGATGGGTCCGTCGTCCGCGGGCCGGGTGAAGAGCGAAACCACCGGGTCGGACAGGACACCCGGCCCACCGGGGACGTTCCGAACGGTTAAGCGACCCTCGCTGGCTTGCACGCACTGGCCGTCCGGCTGGATGCGAAAGACAGCGGGCTGTCCCGGAAGCAGAGCGAAGCGGTCCATGCGCCCCAGCGCGCCCTTGAAACCGATCGGGCCAGTTCCGGGAGCGGGGGGCGCCATCATCGGGTGATACCCGGCGGTTTCCCGGTGGCCGCTGACCATGGCGGATTCGGCATCGGGAATGGCGTTGCAGTTGGCCCAGGCATCCGCGCTGAGGGCTACGGACAGGACCAGGGCGAGGACGAGGACGAGCGGCGATCGTGCCATGACGATTCTCCCTCCTACTTCCGGGTTGGTTCTCGCTCGCGAGCCGGCAATTGATCGCGATGGGTCGGGAGGACCGTGCTTCGGGACGGCCGCGAAGCAGGGGACCGAAGCCATCGACTCCTCGGAGTCGTACCGTCCTCCCGGCCAGTCGCCAAGCAGCCCGCGTGCTTCGGATAGCCTCTAGGTATCATAAACCCGCTACTCGGTGGTTCCTTTTCTGGCTCATCGGTCAAGTCAATTCGCGCGCGGCTCGCTCACAGTGTGATCCGAATTTCCGTCCTGGCGCGACGTATCCAGAAAGGGGACGGAAATGAGGATCGAGCACTCAGCCAAGACGACCGCATACCGCGTCTGCGCCTGGTGCGGCTCCCTGCTCGGCGTGAAGACCTGGCCTTCGGTCTGGGAGGAGAGCACGATCACCCACGGCGTCTGTCAGCCCTGCATGCAGGGACTCCGGCACAGAACGCGACTCCCTCTGCCCGCGTCCAGAGACTCTCTGCCGCATCGGGATCCCCCGGGGTCTCCTGTTGCGATTGCTGTGGAAGCTCTCTCGACTTGCGCTGCCGCCGACTGATAGACTCGGCCAGCGTGATGCGAAGAGCGGATCTCACTCGCACGGGCCCTTTGCCGAGTCTCCTGCAGCTGGCTGCGCTGCTGCTGGCCTGCTCCGCCCAGGCGGCCGCGCCTGAAGGTGCCACGATCACCGCGCTGGGCCGCCTGGAGCCTAAGGACGGCGTCCTTCGGGTCTCCGGACCCTCCTTGCCGGTGGTGGTGATCGCGGAGCTGCGGGTCGAGGAGGGCGACTTCGTCGAGCAGGGGCAGATCCTCGCGGTCCTCGACAGCCACGCCCTGCGCAAGGCGAAGCTGGACCAGGCGCGCGCCGAGCTCGACAACGCCGAGCGGGAGCACTCCCGCTCTCTCAAGCTCTACGCCGGCAAGGCCGCCTCGGATGCCGTGCGAGACGAGGCGGAGCTAGGCGTCAAGGTGGCGCGCGCGCAGCTCGCTGCTGCCCGTGCGGAGCTGGATCTCTCGCTGGTGCGCGCCCCCATGGACGGCCAGGTGCTCGCCATCCACGCGCGCGCGGGAGAGCGCCTGGGATCCGAAGGGATCGTCGAGCTGGGGCGCACCGGTGAGATGTACGCCGTCGCCGAGGTCTACGAGACCGACATCTCCCGGGTTCGCGAGGGGCAGCAGGCCACCATCACCAGTCCCGCCCTTCCGCAGCCGCTCACCGGGCGGGTCGAGAGGGTGGGGCTCCAGGTGGGCAAGATGGACGTCCTCTCCACGGATCCGGTCGCGAAGACCGACGCGCGGGTGGTCGAGGTGGAGATCCGCATCGACGATGCCCCGGACTTCCCGCTTCTCACCTATCTGCAGGTCAAGGTGGAGATTTCACCCTGAGGAGCGGTGTCAACCAGCGGATGGCGGCATGATCCTCGCGATCCCCCTTGCCTGGCTTCAGCTCAAGCGCGAGAAGCTCCGCTTGCTGATCGCCCTGGCGGGGGTGAGCTTCGCAGTCGTCCTGATCTTCATGCAGATGGGGTTCCAGAACGCGCTCTTCGAAAGCGCGGTCCGCTACCACAACACCTTCGTCTACGACCTGGCCATGATCAGCCCCAAGACGTACTTCATCGTCCAGCCGGAGGGCTTCTCACGCCGTCGGCTGATCCAGGTGCTCGGCATTCCCGGCGTCGAGTCGGTGGCTCCGGTGTATATCGGCCGGGTTCCATGGAGAAATCCCGAGAACCCCAGCGACGTGCGCAACATCTTCGTGCTGGGCTTCGATCCCGCGGATCGCGTCTTCGCGATCGACGAGATCAACGACAACCTGCACCTGCTACACCTTCCCGACAAGGTTCTCTACGATTCCAAGTCCCGTCCGGAGTTCGGGCCGATCGCCGAGCGCTATCGCGAGAGCGGTCCGGTCCAGACCGAGGCCGCCAACCGGACCCTCGAGGTGGTGGGGCTCTTCGAGCTGGGAACCTCCTTCGGGATCAACGCCGCCATCATCACCAGCGACCTCAACTTGCGGCGGATGCTCCCCGGCTGGCAGGCGGGGCGCATCAGTCTGGGACTGATCCACCTCGAGCCGGGCCGTGACCCCGATGCGATGCGCGAGACCATCGCAGCGAGCATTCCGGGAGATGTCGAGATCCTCACGCGCGAGGCCTATGTCCAGCGCGAGGTCGACTACTGGAGACGCAATACGGCGATCGGCTATATCTTCGGTTTCGGTGTGATTATCGGGCTCACCGTAGGCGGGATCATCGTCTACCAGATCCTCTTTTCCGACGTCTCGGATCACCTGGCGGAGTACGCGACGCTGAAGGCCATGGGCTACACCAACGGGTACCTGGCCTGGGTCGTGCTCCAGGAAGCCGCGATTCTCGCGCTGCTCGGCTTCATCCCCGGCCTGCTGGTGAGCTTCTTCCTCTACGACACCGCCGGCGAGGCCACCCAACTGCCCATGGAGATGACCCTCGAGATGAGCGCCCTGGTGCTACTGCTGACCGTGTCGATGTGCGCGGTCTCGGGCGTCATCGCCCTGCGCAAGATCCGCTCTGCCGACCCGGCGGAGATCTTCTGAGCCAGTGGAGAATGGAGCAGATGGACCCGGCTCCGGTTCGCCTGGAAAAGCTGAGTCACTACTTCGGAAGCGGTTCACTGCGAAAGCAGATCCTCTTCGATCTCGACGCAGAGATCCGCGCCGGTGAGATCGTGATCCTGACCGGTCCCTCGGGTTCGGGCAAGACCACCGCGCTCACCTTGATCGGCGCGCTCCGTTCCGCCCAGGAGGGGAGCCTGCGGGTGCTCGGCGAGGAACTCCGCGGCGCGCGGCGCGATGCGCTGGTCCGGGTGCGCCGGCAGGCGGGCTACATCTTTCAGCACCACAACCTGCTGGATGCGCTCACCGCCTCCCAGAACGTCCAGATGTCCCTTCACCTGGACGAAGCGCTCTCGCGGGGCGCGATCCGCGCGCGCGCGCAGGAGATCCTCGAAGCGGTGGGCCTGGGCGATTTCGCAGGCGCCTATCCCGGCGAGCTCTCGGGCGGCCAGAAGCAGCGGGTCGCCATCGCGCGGGCTCTGGCGGGCAGGCCGAAGCTGATTCTCGCGGACGAGCCCACGTCTTCGCTGGATCGCAAGAGCGGACGCGATGCCGTCGGTCTGATCCAGGGCCTGGCTCGCGAGCAGGGCGTCAGCGTCGTCCTAGTGACCCACGACAACCGAATCCTCGACATCGCCGACCGCATCCTTCACCTCGAGGACGGGCGTCTCACCTCCTTCGGCGAGGCGGTGCTGGCCAACACGCGTCAGCTCATGGGCCTGCTGGCCGAGAGCAACCGCAAGGGCGAGCTCACCCGCCACGTGATCGACATGCCGACGGATCAGTTCCTGCTCCTGCTCCAGGAGGTGACCCGCGAGGCTCAGGAGTTCTTGCGGATCAGCGAGCTGGCCAGCAACGACGCCTTCGAGAGCATGCTCGAGCAGGTGCTCGAGGCATTCACGCGCAAGATCGGCGAGATCCTGCGCGCGGATCGCGCCAGCGTGTTCTTGCTGGACGAGGCAAAGGGGGAGCTCTGGTCCAAGGGAGCCCGCGACGCGCGCGGCGAGCTCTTCGAGATCCGGATCCCTCGCCACGCGGGCATCGCCGGAGCGGTCGTGGCCAGCGGCGAGAGCCTGAACATTCCCGACGCCTACTCCGACCCCCGCTTCGATTCCTCCACGGACCGAGTGGCGGACTACCGTACAAATACTCTTCTCTGTGTGCCCTTGCGCGATCGCCAGGGTCAGGCGTTCGGGGTCGCACAGATGATCAACCGCCTGGACGGCTCTCCCTTCGATGCGCGTGACGAGCAGCGCTTCCGCGACTTCATGGGCTCGGTCGGCATCATCCTGGAGTCCTGGTGGCGGATGAGCCAGGGGAGCAGCGGCAGTCACTGACCCGGAAACGGGGACGTTGTTGAACGTTCAACTTCTCGGGGATCCCCGAGAAGTTGAACGTTCAACAACGTCCCCGTTTCCACAAGGAACGTCCCCGCTGAGGATCAGAACTCCTCCGCCAGCCGCAGGATCTCCTCGCGAAGCTCGAGGAGGGGGAGCCAGCGCGGCGGGATCGCCGCTTCGCCCAAGGATGCGCCGAGCAGGTTGCCGGCGATGGCGCCGGTGCTGTCGCTGTCGCCGCCGTGGTTTACCGCCAGGCGAAGCGCGCTCTCGAAGTCGGGTGCGACCAGCGCGCAGAAAAGGGCGATCGCCAGCGCCTCCTCGGCCACCCAGCCCTCGCCGAGCGACTCGACGTCTTCCGGAGAAGCTTCGCCGCGCTTCTCCACGGCGAGCGAGATCGCGCGCTCGACGGCGGCCGCGCACTCCTCGTGGCCGGGGTGCCGGCGGAGCTCCTCCAGCGCTTCCTGGCAGGCTGCGCGAAGCGGCGTTCCCGTCGCTGCTTCGCGGATCGCCAGGGCCTGGAAGCCCGCCGCCAGAAATCCGGTGGGATGGCCGTGGGTGATGGCGGCGATCTGACATCCGGCGGCGAAGGGATCGCCGATCGCACCGGCGAGGCCGACGGGAGCGATCCGCATCACGCCCCCGCAGCCCTTGCTGTGGTTGAGAGGCTGCTCGGTGCTCCCCATCCGGTCCGCGCGCAGGGCGGAGAGGCAGGTGTTGCCCGGGCCGCGGCGGCTGTGCAGCGCCTCGATGCCGAGGAGCCAGCCCTCCTCGGTGCGCTCGAAGGTCGGGTGCTCCGAGCGCTCGCCCTGGGTGCGGAGCCAGCGCAGGTAGGCGCGGTGGACGGAGCGCACCGTTCCGGAGAGGCCCGAAAAGGCGGGATCGCGGGCGGCCAGGATCAGGCCTTCGGCCGTGAAGAGCGTCATCTGGGTGTCGTCGGTGATTGCTCCCACTCGGCCGAATGCCGGCGCGGGCTCGACGAGCCCTGCCGCTCCGAAGCGCGCGCGGATCTCTCGCAGCGAATCGAACTCGATGGGCGCGCCCAGGGCATCTCCCACCGCGCCGCCCAGCAGGCAGCCGCGGATCCGATCACGGGGCAGCTCGCTCATGCAGCGATTCTAGTTCTTCTGGTCGAGATCCCCGAGGGATGTCAGCCTTGCGGCTGGCGAAGGCACTGAAAGGTAGGATGCGCTTCGGGCGGTGCGGCGGGGATGATGCGGCCAGGAGCGGTGAGCGGGGCGCCGATGGGAGAAGCGGACGGGGGAAAGCCTCCCTCGCCGCTTCGGATTGCCCAGTTCCGCTGGCTCTTCACCAGCAACATGTTCTTCTTCATGGCGATGGAGGCCCAGCGCCTGGTACGGGTCTGGATCGCCTACGACCTCACCGACAGCAAGATCGCCCTGGGCCTGCTGCTCGCCGCTGTGGCCACTCCGATGATGCTGATCGCGCCCTTCGGCGGGGCGATCGCCGACCGGGTGGAGCGGCGCAATCTGATCGTCTTCGGCCAGGCGATCGTCGTCGCCAACGAGGGCGTGATCCTCGCACTCCTGGTCAGCGATCAGCTCGCCTTCTGGCACCTGCTCTGTACCTCCGCGGTGATGGGCTGCGTCTTCCCGCTGATCATGCCGGCGCGGGCCGCCATCGTCGTCAACATCGTCGGCAAGGAAGGCGTGAGCCAGGCGGTGGGGCTCAACATGGCGGGCATGAACACGATGCGGGTGGTGGGCCCGGGAGTGGCCGGCTACCTGCTCTATCTGCTCGGCATGAAGGGCGCAGCAGCCGTGGGAGTCGGGATCTACTTCCTGGCCTTCCTGTGCGTGCTGCGGGTGGGGCGCTACCGCCCCGATGCCGCGGTGCGGGAGGTCTCGATCGGCCGAAACATCCTCGACGGCGTCCGCTACATGCGAGAGCACCGCCTGGTCCTGGTGCTGCTCTTCTTCGGGCTGGTTCCGATGTTCCTGGCCATGCCCTTCGGCACACTGCTGGTGGTCTTCGCCCGCGACATCTGGGAGGTCGGAGAGTGGGGGCTCGGCTGGCTCCAGGCAGTCGGGGGGCTCGGCGGGGTGGTGGGAGCCATGCTGATCGCATGGCGAGCCTCCGGAGGCCGCCGCCTCGGCACCATGATGTGGAGCGTGATCGGCTTCGGTGTCTTCCTGGTCGGCTTCGCCTTCAGCCCCTGGTTCTTGCTCGCACTCCCGCTGGTCTTCGCCGCCAACGTGCTGGGCAGC
>Ga0255055_10000493_pt1 | contig 30477 bp, 22 predicted proteins | sample JV7_2_27_MG_FD_188633 | JGI IMG/M metagenome (GOLD analysis project Ga0255055, IMG submission 188633) | Seawater microbial communities from Jervis Inlet, British Columbia, Canada - JV7_2_27 | ecosystem: Environmental > Aquatic > Marine > Inlet | place: Canada: British Columbia | collected...
CTTCAGCCATCACCGCCTGGGTGCCGGTGATCGGAACCAGGGCACCGACTTTAAACGTATCTTTGGCACTTGCCATGCCAAATCCAATAAATAAACACAAGATCGTAATTGCTATCATAAATGCGCATTTTCTCATTTTAAGCTCCCTCCTTTCCATTTTATTAAAAACACAAGGTTTCATTTACCTTGCGCCACTGCCAACAGACACTTTCAAATATTTCCTTAAAACACCTCCTTTCTTTTGCTGACCATTTTGGATGATTAAAACCCGGATATCAGATATCTAGCTCGGTTACCCACAAAAATCCCACTGCGCCCCTTTACAAAAAGAACCATATTATGTCGGCCAGTTTAATGGGTATAATTTAATAAATGAAGCCTGTGCAGAAATTCAAATTTTCCTCATCCTATATACGAAAAATAGAAGGGTGGCAAGTCAGATCTGCTATTTAGCTCAGCAAAAACCCGTTTCTGAGCGGGTCATTGGGATCAATTAAAAATTCGTGGCGACCGGTGATATAGGCTGTGCCCTCCACTTCCGGAATAATGGCAGGGTGAGGACCGAAAGTGGTGGTCTGGACGACACGCCCGCTGAAGCGACTGTCGATAATGCTCTCAATAGTGATCGGTTCGTTAAGGTTGATTTCGCCCCGTGCGTGATGGATAGCCAGACGAGCACTGACCCCCGTACCGGTCGGGCTGCGATCCACTTCCCCTTCTGCGAAGATACACACGTTGCGGCTATGGGCACCTTGTTCTTGCGGCGGACCAATGAAAATGGTGCCGTAAAGAAAACTCAGATCCTCTTCAAAAGGGTGAGGAATTGGCCGACTGGCCATAATGGATCGTTTGATGGCCATCCCCTTTTCGATGAGCGCACGAAAATCCTCCGGGCTGCAGCGCACCCCGACCTCTTCAGCTTGCACAAATGCATAAAATGCTCCACCATAGGCAATGTCGTAGCGTACTTTACCGAGGCCCGGTACGTCGACCGCTTCATCCAAAACCAGGACAAAAGACGGTACATTGTGGAAATAGACGCTTTGCACACGCCCCTCGCTGATTCGTGCGTGGGCGGTTACCAAACCGGACGGGGTGTCGATTTTTACCTGGGTTTCGGGCGAGGTCATGGGCTGCAGTCCGGTCTCGACAGCCACGGCGGTAATAGCGATGATACCGTGGCCACACATAGTGCTGTATCCTTCGTTGTGCATGAACAAAACGCCGAAATCGGCTTCCGGAGTAACCGGCGGGGTAACAATACAGCCGTACATATCGGCATGACCGCGCGGTTCCCACATGAGGGCCGTGCGCAGGTGATCCAGGTTTTCCATAGCGTATCGGCGTCGAGTCAGGATGCTCTCGCCCGGCAATTCAGGATAACCATCTGTAATCACTCGAAAGGGTTCACCTTCAGTATGAGCATCAATGCTGGTGATTTTGAGCCAATGTTCCGGTGGTGTCCAATTCTTCATTTACAAATTCTCTCTTTTTCCATTATTGTCACACGTGTGAATTTAAAACACGGCTTCCTCCAAGACGCGTCGCTCTGTGAATATACGATCCAAGCCCAAAGGACTCAGATCAATCGTTTCATATCGACCTGTCCGGATCAACTCAGACATGCCTTTACCAGCGGCTGGAGATTGCATCAATCCGTGTCCGCTAAATCCGCCAGCGACATACAGTCCATCTACACCCGGATATGCTCCCAATAAAGCGTTGTGGTCTAATTTATTCATGGCATAAAGCCCACCCCAGCCCCGCATCAATTTCAGGCGTTCAAAAGATGGAACCAGGCGGGCAAGCCGTGGCCAGAGTTCTTCCTCAAAGTATTGCCGATCCCAGTCGAACCGGAAGCCCGGAGTCTCATTGCGATCCTTTCCCGTAACAACCTGCTTGCCGGATTCGTGCCGAAACCACTGCCCGTGGGGGTGAAAGGTGAAAGGAAGCTCATAGTCGAATTTTTCAGCCGGATCGAAACAAAAAGCCATTTGAGGAGTAGGCGCCACTGGAAGTTCTACCCCGGCCATAGCACCCACCTCCGCCGCCCAGGGGCCAGCGGCAATCACCACGGATACTCCTTCCAGCACATCTCCCTTTAAGGTCCGAACCCCATGCACGCGGTTCTTTTGACGGAGGATTTCCACCACTTCCGCATGGATATAATTCGCCCCCAGGGATTTGGCCTTGCGTTGGTATCCCCGCAGAAGGCCATATGCATCCAGATACCCAGCCCGTCGGCCATAAGAACCCCCCAGCAATCCCTCCACATTCAGGTGGGGAAGCATATCCTTGACTTCCTCCGGGGTCAGGAGATCAACTTCCACTCCAAGTGAACGCTGAAGGCGGTATTGCTTCTGGAGCGTCTCCCAGTTGTTTTCATCCGCTAAAAAAAGGTACCCACGGGGGTGATAGTCTGCATGAGCGGGTTCTCCGTCCACGGCCATTTCATCATCGAAGTGTTCGATAACCTCAATACCGTAAAGACCAATGCGAATATTGATCTCCGTGCTGAATTGCTGACGGACTCCTCCCATACTTCGAGGCGTAGATGCAAATTCGTAAGAGGGATCCTTCTCCAAGACAGCTACCGTGCCGTCCAACCCATCATTCAAAAGATGATAGGCGATACTGCTACCGATCACACCGCCACCCACGATAAGGATATCATATGCCTTTTGTCCCATTATTGACTATCTCCATTGGGATCGTACGGCCGCTTTTCGTTCGGCCTTGATCCTGGCAAAGCCGTTAAGTCAAATGGGTTTCCATTGATAAATGGGCTAAAGCTCCCATCCTGATCAGTTTGAAACGAAGCTTTATTGGAAGTCAATAAATATAAAGCAAGACTGCCGCATGTATCGTCTTTTTGTCAATAAAATATTATCTATTACTGAAGCTATATTGACAAAAAAAAGTTTAAATGTATAAATCAATTTTTTATGTGTATTTAAATTTACAGGATATGGAGGGCAGTAAGATGGCAGGCTATGCCGGCAAGATGTTGCGAGTCAATCTAACCCATGGGAAAATAACCACAGAAGACATCTCAGACCAAATGAAAGCCAAGTTTTTGGGGGGCAGAGGCTTTGCCGTCAAGATTCTCTGGGACGAGGTCAAGGGTGTCAAACCGTTAGCCGAGGGCAATAAAATCGTATTTGCGACCGGTCCGCTCACCGGTCTCCCGGTGCCAAGTTCAGGGAAAATGGTAATCGCCACCAAAAGCCCTCTCACCGGGGGATACGGCGATAGCAATATTGGCAGTCGGGCATCAGTCCATTTAAAGAAGGCCGGATATGACGTTTTAGTCATTGAAGGATGTTCGGAGCATCCCTGCTATCTTTCGATCGAAGATGATAAGGTTCAAATCCTGGACGCAAAAGATCTTTGGGGCAAGGATACTTTTAAAACGCAGGACATCTTGGAGCAAAGGCATGGCAAAAACACAGGAATATTAATCATAGGGCCCGCCGGAGAAAATGGTGTGCGGTTTGCCAATCTGATCTCGCAAAAAGGACGTGCCGCCGGCAGAGTGGGTATCGGGGCGGTACTGGGATCTAAAAGTCTCAAGGCCATCGTTATGAAAGGCAGCAAGGAAATTCCTATTTTTGATGAGAAAAAATTGAAGGATTTGGGGAAAGAAGCATGGGCCGACATCAAGACCAAGGAAAATTACGATATTTGGACCCGACAAGGGACCATGATGATGATCGAGTGGGCCAATTCCATCAGCGCCATGCCCACCTATAATTTTCGGGAGGGAACCTTCAAATTCGCAAACCAAATAGATGGTCACACTGCAGAGAAAATCAAGGTCGGACGACAAGGCTGTCCTCATTGCAACGCCCGCTGCGGTATCGTGGTGAGAGACGCGGAAGGCGGAAATTCCGAGTTAGACTACGAAAACATAACGATGCTGGGATCCAATATCGGAATCACTGATCTTGGTGAAGCCGCGGCCCTGAATCGATTGGCGGATGAATACGGTTTAGACACCATATCCCTGGGCAGCAATCTGGCCTTTTTGATGGAAGCCTCTGAAAATGGGCTGGTCAATGAAAAACTCGAATGGGGCGATTTTGATGGCTGCAAAAGAGTTATGGCAGACATTGTGAACAATAGAGGACTTGGGGAGATTGTCTACGCGGGAGTCAAAAAGGCCTCCGATCGTCTGGGATCCAATTCGAAGGATTGGGCAATGCAGGTCAAAGGAATGGAGATTTCAGCCTATACATGCCAGGCTTTGCCCGCAATGGCACTGGCCTACGGCACATCGCCCATCGGCGCCCATCACAAAGATGCCTTCCTGCCTGCCTGGGAAATTGGAAATAGATCATCTGATAATAAAGAGAAGGTCCGCAAAGTGATTGAGCTTCAGCGTTACCGCGGAGGCTGGTTCGAGGCCTTAACGGTTTGTCGCCTGCTTTGGGTAGAGCTCGGCTTCGGGCTCGATTGGTATCCGAAATTCCTGAAAGCTGCCAGCGGATTGGACTTCTCACCGGAAAACATTGATGAGCTAGGCGACAGGTTTTATGCCTTGATGCGAGCGTATTGGGTTCGGGAAAAAGGCGATTGGACAAGAGAAATGGATATACCTCCTGCAAGGTGGTTTCTAGAACCTTTCAGCCAAGGGGAGCTCAAAGGCGCCTCACTCGACAAGCCCCAGTACGAGCAGATGCTATCCGGGTACTATGAATTAAGAGGATGGGATGAAAACGGTGTCCCTAAAATGGAAACATTAGAAAAACTGGGATTGGAAGACGTCGCTGAGGAATTAAAGCAAAATGGTAGAAGTTAAATTCATCGGTTTTATAGCGGAAAAAATGGGTGCCCGGGGAGTGAAGGTTTCTTTAAAGCAGCCGATGAAATTAAAAGATATGCTTGAGGTCGAATTATCCGAAGACCGCTGCATTGTGCTCATTAACCATAAGCGGAGCACTTTGGACAGCCTCATAAAAAACGGCGACAAGGTGATGATCATGCCCGTTGTTTCAGGCGGATGATTTCAGCTTGTACAGGAAAAGTTTTCATTAGTATGGTTCTCCCGCTGGTGCACAAGAATCTTTTCCGATATGATTCGATTGTTTGATAGGGCCTCCGATATCAACTCACCTCTATAACTTTGCCCAACCCGTTTGTTTCTGCTTCGGATAGAATAGCGGCAGCGGCAGCAGCATCCTCAACCGCCACCCCCACCGTTTTGAAAAATGTGATCTCTTCGTCAGAATGGCGTCCCGGTTTTATACCATTGATTATCTCACCCAGCTCGGCGTCAACTGTTGCTTTGGGGATAATGAGGTCCCCGGCTTCCGCCAGACAGGCTTCGCGGGAATCAACGACAATCCGGGCTCGCTGCACAGTGGTTTCATCCACCTCCCGCATTTGGGGCGTGTATGAACCAACACCGGTTATGTGGGTGCCGGCTTTAAGCCCATGGCCGTCAAAGACGGGCTTAGAAGAGGTCGTTGCCGTAATAATAATATCGGCATCTTGGATGGCCTCTTTTGAGTTTGATACCAGGTTGACGGCAGGAGCCTCCTCCCAAGTAGCAATCTCAGCGGCTAGCTTTTGTGACGCGGATAATGAAAGATCGAGAAGGTTAATCCGGGTTATAGAGCGAACAGCAATAACCCCTTGCAACTGCGCCCGGGCCTGTACACCGGCTCCAAAGAGAGCCACCGTCTTGGCATTGCGTCGAGCTAACAGTTCAGAAGCAAGACCGCCGGTTGCACCGGTTCGAATTGCGGTTAGGCTATCACCTTCGATAAGCGCCCTTGGTCGGCCGGTTTGGGGGTCGAGTACGATCATTATCGCCGTAACGGTCGGTACGTCCTTCGATGGATTATCTTTGTAAATGGAGACAATCTTGATGCCTAAATCCTGACTGCCACGAAGGTAAGCGGGCATCAACAGCGTATCTCCTTTATCCGAGGAGATTTTTGATCGAAGCGGCACGGTTGCCATACCCGTCGAGAGTTGTCCAAAGGCATGCTTCATGATCTCAATTGCTTTCGGCATCGGCAAGGCGGCTTTGACATCATCACTGCTGAGAATTCTTATCTGCATGACAGCTCCTTTGGAAGGTGCTTAAGAAAAAACCCACACCCAATTGCAGGCTTTTTCAAGCGTTTTCGGAATATCAAATCCGCAGTAGCGAAGCAACAAAAAACACAATTCCCAAAATGGAGATATCTTAATTCAAAAGTTAAAGAAACCATTGTCAGAATTAAAAGGGGGCTTTGTTGACACATTGTTCTATGTGTATATTTTTCTGAAAAGATTGGATTTTTAACTCAGAGAAAAATTTACATGAGCACGCCTCCTAACAACAATATCGTCAAAGAAGCCATTGACCTGGCTGAAACCTGGCAAAAGCGAGCCAATGCATTAATGACGCAGCGGGAACGCAGCCGCTTTAATCAATTGGCGCGCCTGCAGTCCGATCCAAAGAATAAAATCCTGATTACCAAACTGATCGATCAAAGTTTTCGGTCCCGCAACTATCGCCGGATGGCGGATCAAATTTACGACTTGCTTTCCAGATACGGCATACCCGATTTTTTTTCACGCCTTGAAAAATTACAGATGTGGGGTTTTAAAGGTGTCGGTCGATTTTTCCCGGGTTTAACAATTCCGCTAATGATTAAAAAAATGAGACATGACAGCAGACATGTCATCATCTCCGGGGAAATAGATGCCTTTCAGAAATATTTGCAGAGGCGCAAAAACGAAGGGGTGCGCATCAACATCAATCATTTAGGAGAAGCGGTTTTAGGAGAAGAAGAAGCGCTGGCACAGCTGCATATGTATTTGCAGGATTTGAAAAATCCGGCCATTGAATATATTTCGGCAAAAATTTCAACCATCTTTTCGCAGATTGATCCCCTGGCATTTGATCATTCGGTCAGCATGATCAGCGAGCGGCTAGGCGAACTTTACCGGACGGCTGCCGGCCATTATTTCACAAAGGCCGATGGCAGCCGGGTCCCCAAATTTGTGAACCTCGATATGGAATCCTACCGGGACCTGGCAATTACGGCCAGGGCTTTTATGAGAACCCTGGATCGGCAGGAGTTTAAACATTATTCAGCCGGAATGGCTTTGCAGGCCTATCTGCCGGATTCCTACAGTTTATTAAAGGAGATCACGGCCTGGGCCCGCAGGCGAATCGATGCCGGCGGAAGTCCGGTTATGATCCGTATCGTCAAAGGTGCCAACATGGAGATGGAGAAAGTTGAAGCCACCATTTCAGATTGGCCCCTGGCGACTTACGATAATAAACTGGATACCGATGCCAATTACAAACGCATGGTCGATTTCGGCATGATACCCGAAAACATTAAGGCCGTGCGACTGGGAGTCGCCTCCCATAATCTTTTTGAACTGGCGTATGCCTATCTATGCGCAACAAAAAATCGGGTCTTACCCTTTTTTTCTTTTGAGATGCTCGAAGGTATGGCCGACCACGTGCGTCGGGCCATTCAGGAAACCGGGCAGGAAATAGTGCTGTATGCACCTGTAGCGGCGAATGACCAATTTATCAATGCGATCGCTTATCTGATCCGGCGCCTGGATGAAAATACCCGGTCGCAAAATTTTTTGCGCTACATAAATCTTCTCCAGCCTGAATCCCGCACCTGGCAGTTTCTGGCCGAAAGATTTGCAAATTCCGTCCACCATAAACCCAGCGCCGGAAAGAGCCCCCACCGCAAGCAAAACCGACTCAACGAAACATTTCCGCCCCAAACGGGCACGTTCTTCAATTCGGAATTTAAAAACGAACCCAACACCGATTGGACCCTGGCCGCCAACCGCAAATGGGCCGAGATCATCCGTCAAAAATGGAAAAAAAGTCCCCATGACAATCCCTTTGAGATCCCACTGGTAATCGGCGGCGAAGAAATTTTTGCGGACCGTGAGATAAAGGAATGCCGGGATCCGTCGCAAATCAATGCGAATGTCATTGTGGCCCGATATGCCCTGGGAAACGCTGCCGATGTACAAAGAGCCTTGGCAATCGCCAAAGCCGACCCGCTCGGCTGGCGCCTCAAAAGTTTCAAGGATCGCCATCAGATCCTTTCGAAAGTTGCCATGGAAATTCGCCGCACCCGCGGCGATTTGATGGGTGCGACCGCCGCCAATACGGGCAAAGTGTTTCCCGAATCCGATGTTGAGGTTTCCGAGGCCGTCGATTTTGCCGAATATTACCCCCATTCTGCCAAAGCGTTTGCAGATATCGAAAGTATCCGTTGCCGCAGCAAAGGCGTCGGGGTGGTGATTTCGCCATGGAATTTTCCGATTGCCATTCCCTGCGGGGGTATTGCGGCTTCCCTGGCAGCCGGTAACACCATCATCTTCAAGCCGTCTTCCGAAGCGGTGCTGGTGGCCTGGGAGCTGTGCCAATGCTTCTGGCGCGCCGGTGTATCAAAACAGGTATTACAGTTGCTACCCTGCTCCGGAGAAACCACGGGCAATCAATTGGTCGGCCATCGTGATGTGGATTTCATTATTCTGACCGGCGGCACAGCCACGGGTTTGAGTATTTTAAAACGCCGACCGGATACTTTTCTGGCCGCTGAAACCGGTGGCAAAAATGCAACTATCGTCACCGCCATGTCGGATCGTGATCAGGCCATCAGCAATGTTATTTATTCGGCATTTGGAAACAGCGGTCAAAAATGCTCGGCCACATCTCTGTTGATTCTTGAAAAAGAAGTTTATGACGATCCGCAGTTTAAAAAACACCTCGTCGATGCAGCCCGCAGCATTCGCACCGGATCAGCATGGCATTTTGAAAATAAGATGGGCCCTCTGATACACCCGCCCCAAGGCGATCTGGCAAAAGCCTTAACGCGGCTGGAGACTACCGAAACCTGGGCGTTGAAGCCCGAAAATATCGACAGCAATCCGTATCTGTGGTCGCCCGGGATTAAGTGGGATGTTCAGCCGGGCAGTATCACCCATAAGACCGAATTTTTTGGTGCACTGTTGGGTGTCATGCGAGCCGAGAATCTGAATCACGCCATTGAGATGGCAAATCAAACCGGCTATGGTCTCACATCAGGTTTGGAAAGCCTGGATCGCCGCGAACAGGCCCAATGGAAAGACCGCATAAAAGCGGGCAACCTGTACATCAACCGGAGCACCACCGGTGCGGTTACCCTGCGCCAGCCCTTCGGGGGCATGGGAAAATCCGCCCTGGGGGCCGGTTTCAAGGCCGGTGGGCCCAAATATGTCGCGCAATTTATGCATTTTGAAGAAACCGGAGCACCGACGGTCGCAGCCCTTCAAAATTCACACCCGTTGCTGCAATTGTCACAGCACTGGCAGCAAAAACTCGACCGGGGAGAGTTTGAATCCCGCGAATCCGACATCGGCAAAACCATCCGGGCCATCAAAAGCTATCTGTATCATGTAGAACAGGAGTTCTCGCTAGAAATGGATTACTTCCATCTGCGAGGACAGGATAACCTCCTGCGATATCTTCCCGTCGGAACGGTCGTCGTGCGGTTACACGAAAAAGATAATTTATTTGAAACCCTGGCCCGAATCGCGGCGGTTAAGATAACCGGTTGCCGATTGATCATCAGTGTTCCCAAAGGGATGCAGACTGCGGTTACTCGATTTTTAGATGAAAAGGAAGGCCGTCGGTTGATCGGCGCCAGCCCGGTCCTATCCGAGAAAGATGACACTTTGATCAGCCACATCCCTGAAATTGACCGCATCCGCTTTGCAGCACCGGACCGTGTTCCAATGGAAGTCTATGCGGCGGCTGCGAAAACCGGCTTTTATATCGCCCGCAGTCCGGTAATGATGGAAGGCTGCATCGAGCTTTTGCAATACTACCGCCATCAGAGCATCTGCCATACCTATCATCGTTATGGAAATCTGGGTGATCGATCGCCAGAATGGGAGGGTCGGTAGTGAGGCTGCTGGCTTCCGGCCACTGGCTCCTGGCAGCCGCAGAGGGCTGCCCTACTTTTGCCGGCAGCTTGTTTCCGGTTTCTGAATTCTGACCTCAACATTCCGCAATCCGCAATCATTTAGATCTGTCTTCTGACTTCTGTCTTCTGAATCCTGAATTCTGACTTCTGCCCTCCGGACCTACAGCGCACAGTACTTCTCATATACTTCCTGCGAGAGGTCATCGATGGCGCTTTGGTAACGAATACTGCCCTGATAAACAATGCAGACGCGGTCACAGACCGATCTGGCAAAATTCAGATTCTGTTCCGCCATCAAAACAGAAATTCCTTCAGATTTTATTTTCCGAATGGTTTGCGCCAGTTGCTTTACAATAACGGGTGCCAGACCCTCCGAGGGTTCGTCGAGGATGATCAGCTCCGGATTGCCCATCAGCGTCCGGGCAATGCTCAACATTTGCTGCTCGCCACCGCTGATGGTGCCGCCCGTGTGATACCGTCTTTCTGCTAAATTTGGAAAGAGTTGAAATAAGCGTTGCGGTGTCCACGGTTTGAATCCCTTACGCGGCGGCTGCCGCCCGACTTCCAGGTTTTCAATGACGGTAAGTCGCTTAAAGATCCGGCGGTCCTGGGGAACATACCCCAAGCCAAGGGCGCAGGTTTTAAATGGTGCCAATCCTCGGATGGCCTGATCCTTGAAATAAATCGTACCCCTTTTTAATGCAACGATTCCCATAATACTTTTGAAGGTTGTCGTCTTGCCGGCCCCATTACGCCCGAATAAAGCAACGACTTCTCCACTTTTTACTGCCAGTGTCAAATCAAACAATATTTGGGCTCTACCGTAAAACGTGTTGATGGATTCAACTCGAAGCATAATGTTCCGGTTATGTGATTTCAGTCCCTAGATAAATTTCTTTGACTTTCGCATTTTTTTGAACTTCTGCCGGGGTGCCCTCGGCCATCAATTCTCCGCGACTGAGGACAATGATACGGTCGGCATGATTGAAGACGACATCCATGTCATGCTCGGTAAACAAAACCCCTATGTTCCGGGTACGGACAATATTGCGCGTCAGTTCCATCAAGGTCTTTCTTTGGGCCGGCCCCATGCCGGCAGTCGGTTCGTCCATGAGCAGCAGCCTGGGTTTATTGGCCAGGGCGACGGCCAACTCCACGCGCTTTAGATCGCCGTACGCCAGGACGCCGCAGGTGCGACTGGCCTGATCCTCGATACCTACCCGCTTGAGCAATTCTAAGGATTCATCTACATAGAGCTGACTTACCTTTCTTAAAAGAGAATTTGTTCGTCTGTGATAGGACAGCAGGGCCATTTGAACATTTTCCAAAACGGTCATCGATGCAAAAGTGGATGTAATCTGAAAGGTGCGACCGACCCCTAACTTCCAGACATCCCTGGGTTTGCTGCCGCCGATCTCTTTACCCATGATGATGATGCGGCCGTGATCGGGGCGCAATTGCCCATTAATCAAGTTAAAGCAGGTCGACTTCCCGGCTCCGTTGGGTCCGATCATGGCCAGCAGTTGCCCCTTTTCCAATTCAAAACTCACATCCTTCACGGCTTCAAGGCCGCCAAAGGACTTATATAGATTATGCACTTCTAAGATCGTTGCCATGATGTTCTCTTTGCCTCAGTGCGGCTTTCTTGTAACGCCTAATCTTCAAAATATCTTCCCCATCGATAATAGATTGAGCCGGCAATCCCCCTGGGGAAGGCCACCACCAGAAGGATAAAAATAGCGCCTAAAATCAGCTGCCAAAAATCAACCCGAGCAATTTTGTCATGCAGCCAGGTAAATGCCGCTGCTCCGGCAATCGGTCCAAATAGGCGCTCAACCCCTCCGAGCAGAACCATGAACAGAAAATCGAAAGACCGCGGGATGGCCATCTCATCCGGGAAAACGCTGCCTTTTGAAAAGACATAGATTCCGCCGGCAAGCCCGGCAAACATACCTGCCAGTGCAAAAGCAAACCATTGATGCCGATGTAAATCGATCCCGATAGAATCTACGCGCAGCGCCGAATCCCGGCAGGCGCGCATGGTATAGCCAAACGGTGTAAATATAAAATAGCGCAGCGTCTGGATACCACCGATACACAGGACCATGGTCAGATAATAAAACACAATTTTTTCGCTGGCCCAATCTGAGGGCCAAATACTTAAAATGCCGTCATCGCCACCGGTAAATGCCCCCCACTGGAACACGATCGACCAGCAGATCTGAGCAAAGGCCAGCGTCAGCATTGCCATATAAACACCGGACAGCCGTACGCAAAACCATCCAATGATCAGTGCGAGCAACCCCACCAAAACCGGCGCTAAAAAAATGGCCAACTCCATCGGGGTGTGCATATAGCTGACCATCAATGCCGCCGCGTAAGCGCCACCTCCGAAAAATGCGGCATGCCCGAAGGACACCATGCCGCCGGGGCCCATCATAAAATACAGGCTCATACTGGCCAAAGCAAACAACGCGATTTCCGTCATTAAAACCAGACTAAAAGAGCCGACAAATACCGGCAGTGCGAACACAAAGATGAGAAGAGCCAGACCCAGCAGTCTTATTTTCTTTGATGCCGGCTTTAGGGCGGACTCTGCAACGAGCGCTGAACTGTGTTCTTGAAGCTCGGCCTGGCCCAATATCCCGTGAGGCCGAATGACCAGCACCGCCGCCATTACCAGAAACATCAAAACCAGCGTGCTTTGCGGGAAAACCAGGACGCCAAATGCGCTGAGTTCGCCGATAATAACCGCCGCCAGGTAGGCTCCGGGGATACTACCCATTCCGCCGACCACGACCACGACAAAAGCGGCTGCAATAATATTAAAATCCATCAGGAGATTGGCGCCGCCTTTAGGAAGTTGAACGGCACCTCCCAGACCGGCGAGAAAGGACCCCAGGAAGAAAATACTGGTAAATAACCAGGCCTGATTCACACCCAAGGCATCCGACATTTCTCGATCTTCGGTGGCGGCCCGTACCAAAATTCCCCAGCGGGTGCGGTTCAGCAACAGCCACAACCCAATCAGAATCATTGCCGCCAGAACAATCAGGGCAATATCATACTGGGGCAGTAGCGTCCCCATGATATCAATGCTGCCGTCTAGTCCCGGTGCTTGTGGACCGAGTATATCTTCAGCTCCGAACAGCCACCTGGACAGATCCTGGATCATTAAAACGATGCCGAAGGTTGCAAACAGGATAAATAGCTCAGGGGCATGATATAATCGCCTGAGCAGCAATATTTCAATAATAAGCCCGAGGGCCCCCACAACCAAAGCTGCCAGCAGGATACTCGCCCAGAAGGGAAAAACACCATTTGGCAAGTAGCGAATCAGATAGTAGGCAACATACGCACCGACCATATAAAAGGAGCCGTGGGCTAAATTAACAATGCGCGAAACACCAAATATCAAAGATAAGCCGCAGGCCACCAGAAATAAGGCGGATGCATCCGACAGTCCGGTTAGAAACTGTACAATATAAAATCCCAAAAAATTATTCCTAAGTGTTTAACTGTTCAATGAGGATAAAAAATAGATCTACAGTTGGGTCAGTCTGTATACCGGTATAAAAGGGAGTAATGGAGTGTTGGAGTATTGGAGTATTGGGATATTCGGATCCAATCATGCTTTTTAAAACATCACTCCATTACTCCAGCACTCCAACACTCCATAGTTCGTTCTTTTTATTGCGGTCGCATTTTCATAACTTCGGCGTCAGCGGGCAGATAGTCTTTTCCATCCGCGTATTTCCAATTGACCATGATTCCCTGGCCGCCTTTGAGCGCAGTGTAGCCGACATAGGCACCCATGGTAGATTGGTGGTCAATTTTGCGGAAGGTAATCGGTCCAACAATCGAATTAAACTCCAACCCCTCCATGGTGGCGACCATCTTCTCCGTATCCGTGGTTCCGGCTTTTTTTAACAAATGGTAAACGGCATACATGACATTATAGCCGACGACCGAACCGTTGCGCGGATATGTATTGAATTTTTCGCGATACGCTTTAACAAATTTATTATGCTCCGGAGTATCAATGTCATACCAGGGATACCCGGTGACGAGCCAGCCTTGCGGTGCTTCGTCTTTTAAAGGGTCGATATACTCGGGTTCGCCGGTCAACAAACTGACCACCAGGAGGTCTTGAAAAAATCCTCTTAATTTACCTTCACGAACAAACTTTGCCAGATCACTGGCAAAGGTAACGTTATAAATCGCCTCGGGTTTGGCATCGGCCAGTGCCTGGATTTCAGCCCCGGCGCTGATTTTAAACAAGGCCGGCCATTGCTCAGCCACAAATTCTACGTCGGGGCGCTTTGCTTTCAAGGCCTTTTTAAAGGCTGCCACGGCATCTTTACCATAGGCATAATTTGGCGCAATGGTTGCCCAGCGTTTCGCAGGCTGTTTGGCAGCCTCTTCAGCCAGCATGGCTGCCTGCATATACGTAGAGGGCCGCAGGCGGAAGGTATAGCGATTGCCTTGTGCCCATACCAGCGCGTCAGACAGCGGTTCGGCAGCAATATAAAGCACCTTGTTGCGTTTGGCAAAATCGGTAACAGCCAGCCCCACATTGGATAAAAAAGAGCCCATCAGCAAAACGACTTTATTTTTGCTGACCAACTCTTCAGCGATCTTTATGGCTTCCCCCGGTTTTCCCTGATCATCGCGGGAAATAACTTCAATTTTACTGCCCATTACACCACCGGCTTTGTTTATCTCTTCCAGGGCCAGCTGCCAACCATTGCGATACGGAAAGGTAAAGCTGGTTAATTGACTGTAGGTTTGGATTTCACCGATTTTAATCGTGTTGTTGGGCGATTTTTCGAAAACAAATAAATAAAACGCGGCTATTATTATGAAAAGCAACACGACGGCGATCACAGAATAGAATAATTTCGGGGTCTTCAACTTCTTATCCTCCATTCTCAATTTATGCCAAAGGGCTTGTCTCTTTAGAACTCATCTCGAAAATGCAATTAAACCCGATGTAAAGTTTTAAACCTATAAAAGTGCTTATTACAGCAAGTGCGCTAAAGTTCCAAGTGAACTAAAGTGACTAAAGTTAAGGAATTCTATCATTTTTATAAAAAATGGAGCGCAGCGAAATCATAACTTTAGGCACTTTAGCTCATTTTAGGCATTTTAGGCACTTCTTACTTTAGAGCACCTTTAAAACTTGTTTGCTCTGTCTTCCAAGATGAACTCCTAGTTTTGAGATAGGTTCTAACTGCCTTATCTATGCGATAGTGGTTTTTGGTCTGTCAAGAAAAATAAGGATGGAAGGGGAAATGTAAATAAATGATCTGTCGGTCTGATTAGATTTCGAGCTTTTTCCCGACTAAAAATATCTTGCTGTTTTTGTAAGATATTTGTATGACTAACGCGTTAATATTCTAAAAATTGAAGGAGAATACCTGCTGTTTTGAAAAAAATCGGATTGGTCGTAAAATCAGATGCCAAGGCGAAACGCAAGGCCGATGAGCTTGAAAAATGGTTACGCTCCAATAAAATTGAGGTTATTCGAAAAAAAGCCTCCGCTTCAGAACAAAAAAATGCCGATCGTAACCTGCCTCCGGCGCCATCAAATCTGTTTTGTATTTTTGTACTGGGAGGAGACGGCACTTTTTTAAGTGCAGTTCGATGGATCGGAGATCAGAATATTCCCATCCTGGGCGTTAAATTTGGGGAGGTTGGGTTCCTGGCGGAAGTTGCGGAGGAAAGCCTGTATGCAGCCGCTGAAATGGTCTTAAAAGGTGATTTCATCCTCAGACCTCGGATGCGACTCTCTGTTACCGTCATGCGGCAAAACGAAATGCTGGCCCAGGAAACCGTTCTGAATGACATTGTCATCAACAGAGGCGCATTAGCAAGGCTGGCCCATATTGAAACTTATATCGACGACCATTATCTAACCACTTATAGTGCCGACGGGTTGATCGTCGCAACCCCCACAGGATCGACGGCCTATTCATTGGCCGCCGGCGGTCCGGTCATTCATCCGGCCGTACCGGGGATCATTTTAACGCCGATCTGTCCATTCACACTGACAAATCGTCCCTTGATTGTACCTGAATCTGCCAACATCAAAATCCGGCTGGCTAAAGGATCTTCGGATATCATCTCGACCTTCGACGGGCAAAAAGGGTTTGAGATAGATGATCGGGATGAAATTTTTATTCAAAAAGGGCCCTATCCGATTCATTTGATTACACTACCGGATCGGCAATATTTTGATATTCTCAAGAATAAGCTTAAATGGAGTGGCGGCCGCGCCTAGTTTTTAAATTATAAATTTATTTCGATCTCAGGTTTCATCGAACATATGAACAAACATAAAGCCATATTCGCCGTTGCCATAGCCCTGCTGAGCCTGGTTTATACGGCTGGATTCTGTGCTGAATCAATTGGGCTGGTGCAAAAAACAGAAACCGGCACAATAGATTGGGCCAGCGGCGCTGTTCGAGCCAAAGGGATCAGCGCGCCCATCAAAATAGACGCCGGGAAATCACCAACCAACAGCCCGAAGGCATTATCTGAAGCAAAAAATGACGCCAGGCGCAAGCTTTTGGAAACTGTAAAACGAATTCACATCACTTCAAAACTGATTGTCGGCGATATTGCCGATCGCAATAAAACCATCATGACCCAAATTAAGGAAATGGTTTATGATGCGAGGGAAATTGAAAAATCGCGAAAATATATGTCTGATGGGTCCATCGAAGCCTCTCTGCAGATGAACTTGCACGGCGGTTTCGCTCAGCTGATTTTGCCCAAGGAAATTCGGCCAATAGAAACGATTAAACAACTCAAGCATGCAGAAAAGTCATCCGCGGGTAAACCAAACTCATCATCAGAAAGAGCATCGGATATTTATACGGGCCTGTTAGTGGATGCCAGGAGCATTGAGGCAATCCCCGCCTTAGTCCCAAAACTGTTTGATGAAAATTTAGCGGAAGTTTTCGGGCCGGCCTTTGTCAGTCGAGAATTCGTGGTTCAGCAGGGGATGGCCGCATATTACACGGATATTCAGGCAGCCAAAGCAGACCCCAGAGTTTCTGATAATCCCTTAATCGTCAAAGCCCTCAGAACCGACTTTCCAAGTCGCTGCAACCTTGTTATCAGCAATGCCGATGCTTCAAAACTAAAAAGCGCTTCGGACCATCTGGTGTTCCTTAAAGAAAGCCGAGTCGTGATCGTTCTCTCTCCCCCCAGTTCCCGTGAATAAAATCAAAAAGGCTTTCTGCGGGCTAAAGATATTAATCCGCAGAAAGCCTTTTTGATAGTAATATTTCTTTTTGTTTTAGATCAAAAACGGAATTTTCTGTTCTTAAATGAGCAATTTTTTCGATGGACCCCGCCAGGCAGCGGGATTTCACACCTAATTTTTATGAAAATTAGGGTGTTCAACAAGCCGCACAAGGGTTTTTATCTGAGGCGTACTTTAGGTACGTTGAAGGTAAAAACCCGCGGAGAACGCCGGCCATCGGAAAAAGGGCCATTTAGGAACCGAAAATTAGGTGCCGATGTCCCAGGATGCTAAATACTTTTGCTGTTCGGGGGTGAGGCGATCTATTTGAGTTCCCATAGCGGCCAGTTTTTCTTTGGCAATTTGGTTATCAATTTTTTTAGGAACCGGATAAACCTGCTTTGCCAATGGCTTTTTATTTTTCACCATAAACTCAATGCTGAGCGCCTGATTGGCAAAGCTCATATCCATAACACTGGAAGGATGTCCTTCCGCAGCGGCCAGATTAATCAGGCGGCCTTCACCCAGCACATTAATCCGTCGGCCGCTTTTAAGTACAAACTCTTCAACAAACGGCCGGATCGTTCGGCGCGATTTTGCAATGCGTTCCAGGCTCGCCAGGTCTAATTCAACATTAAAATGACCGGAGTTGGCCACAATGGCGCCATCTTTCATGCGTAAAAAGTGATCTTTGCGGATAACGTTGATATTACCGGTGAGCGTGCAGAAGAAATCACCGATCCGGGCAGCTTTGTCGATCGGCATGACGCTGTAGCCATCCATAACCGCTTCAAGCGCCGGCAGCGGATCGACTTCTGTGACAATCACCTTGGCTCCCATCCCGCGGGCGCGCATGGCAACACCCCGGCCGCACCAACCATAACCGCAAACAACAAAATTGGTCCCGGCCAGCAGCCGGTTGGTCGCCCGGATGATGCCGTCGACCGTGCTTTGCCCGGTGCCATAGCGGTTATCAAAGAAATGTTTTGTCTGGGCGTCATTTACCGCAATGATCGGATATTGCAAAACCCCGTCGGCAGCCATACTTCTAAGCCGGATGATGCCCGTTGTGGTTTCTTCAGTCCCTCCCTGAACCACGGATAGGAGCTCGGTGCGCTCGGAATGCAGGATGGAAACCAGATCGGCGCCATCATCCATGGTGAAGCGCGGCTTGGTGTCCAACACGGCATCGATGTGCTTGTAATAAGTCCGGTTGTTTTCGCCCTTGATGGCAAAAACAGGTATTTTATCATGTTTAACAAGGGATGCGGCCACATCATCCTGGGTGCTGAGCGGATTCGAAGCACACAATGCGACTCTGGCACCACCGGACTTCAGCGTCTGCATCAGGGATGCGGTTTCCGTGGTTACGTGCAGGCAAGCTGCCAGGCGTACGCCTTTTAACGGTTTTTGCTTTTCAAAACGTTTGCGGATGCGGTTTAAAACCGGCATGTTCTGATTGGCCCACTCAATCCGCAGGGCACCGCCTTTGGCAAACTTGATATCCTTTACATCATATTTCATCAGCAATCTCTCTCCTTTATAATTCTACAGACCTGCTTTTTCTTTCAGAACCTTGGCGATATCGGTATTCTCCCATGAGAATTCCGGTTCGTTGCGGCCGAAATGTCCATAGGCGGAAGTCATGCGGTATATGGGACGCAGCAGATCCAGATGTTCGATAATTGCCGCCGGTCTCAGATCAAACACTTCGGTGACAATTTCCTCCACTCTTGTTTTGGGTATCACACCGGTGCCCATCAAATCAACCATCACCGATACGGGCTCAGCCACCCCGATGGCGTAAGCAATCTGGATTTCACATTTCTTAGCCAAACCTGCAGCAACAATATTTTTGGCAATATAGCGCCCCATATAAGAAGCGCTGCGATCGACCTTGGATGGATCTTTGCCTGAAAAGCACCCTCCGCCGTGGCTGCCCTGGCCGCCATAGGTGTCCACAATAATTTTACGACCGGTCAAGCCGCAGTCTCCCATGGGGCCGCCGATCACAAACCGACCCGTCGGATTGATGAAATAGCGCGTATCACCATCGGTCATCTCCTGCGGAATAACTTTCTTTATCACTTCCTCGATAATCGCCTCTTTCAGATCATCATGGGATACATCCGGTTTATGCTGGGCAGATATTACCACGGTATCCACCCGTTTGGGAGTCCCGTTTTCATATTCAATGGTGACCTGGGATTTGCCGTCGGGTCTTAAAAAATCCAGGGCACCATTTTTGCGAACCGTGGCCAGCCGGTTACAGAGTTTATGCGCATACGAAATCGGCATGGGCATCAGCTCCGGGGTTTCATCGGTGGCAAATCCGAACATCAAGCCCTGATCTCCGGCTCCCTGTTCTTTATATAAACCCTGTCCGGTATTAACGCCCTGGGCAATGTCCGGAGATTGACGGTCAATGCTGGTAATCACCGAGCATGTCTGACAGTCAAATCCCATCTGCGAAGAGCAATACCCGATGTCACGTATGGTATTGCGAACGATCTGGGGTATATCGACATAGCATTCGGTGGTGATTTCACCGGATATAAATGCAAGCCCCGTCGTAACAAGTGTTTCGCAGGCCACCCGGCAGTTTTTATCCTGACCGATGATCGCATCCAGAACGGAATCTGATATGGCATCGGCGACTTTATCCGGATGTCCTTCGGTCACGGATTCTGACGTAAATAAATACTTATCCATATTTATCTCCTTAATTTGATTTTCAAAGGATATTTCATCATTAAGCAAAAATCCCAAATAAATAACAAAATTTTTATTTTAACTTAAATCGCCTATATAAGCAAAGTAAAAATATTTGTTAAATTTTTGGGTTCTTAAAACAACTGCCCGAATATGTCAATAATCGGTTTGGAATATATTAGGGGCGCTATCGGCCTCTAAAATCATCTTAGATACATTTTAACTAGAAGCTATCTCAAAATTAGCAGTTCATCACCGAAGACAGAGAAAAAAAGTTGTAAAGGTGCTGTAAAGTTGGAAGTGCCTAAATTGCCTAAAATGAGCTAAAGTGCCTAAAATTATGGTCTCGCTTCGCTCCGTCATTTATAAAAAGATCGTTCGACCCAGAGGCTCCCGACAGGCAGAATTCCTTAATTTTAGATCATTTTTAAATTTTAGCTCATTTGTTTTTGTAAACACTTTTTATAGGTTTAAAACTTTACCATCGGGCGTTAAATACATTTTTGAAATGCGTTCTAATTTATCCATGTGGTACTTGACACCGGCTTTATAATTGGCTAAGTAACCTTACTTAAGCGTTTCAGTTCAAATCTGGATCCGGGGAGATTCTCTATTACTAAATGAATCGTGACCCAGTTTGTGAACTGACGCCTTCTCCACTCGACACGTCTTTACTATGTGAAACCCAATAAATTAACGCTCAACAGTTAAACCTGCCAGGCACACCTGTCTGGTAGTAAATGGTTTTCATGTCAGCAGCTTACAATTTCTAAACCAGCTTATTCGTAAAATCAGAGTCATTTAGTTCAGGATTGTACAATCTGATTACGACCTAACCCTTCAGGTTTTCCGGCTATTTTTAGCCAGAAGTTGATTCAAAAAAATATCATCAATTAACAACCAAAAGAAAGGAGGGAGGTCTTATGAGGCTAAACCGACGGGAGTTCATCCAGATCTCGGGGGCCACGGCAGCGGGTCTGGCGTTAAGCAGCTGCGCCGGCAAAGGCGGCCTGTTTGCGCCTGCCCAGCAGGCCAAAGCGCTCAGGATCAAGGATGCCAAAGAAACCACTACCATCTGTCCCTACTGTGCGGTGGGCTGCGGTGCCATTGTGCATACGGCCAAAAGGGGTGATAAACGCGTCATCAACATCGAAGGCGATCCGGGCCATGTGATCAACCGCGGCACATTGTGTTCAAAGGGCGCGGCGCTGCGGCAGCTGTCTGAAAACAGCGAAAGGGTTACCACCCCGCTTTACAGGGCTCCGTATGCCAAGGAATGGAAAAAAGTTTCCTGGGATTGGGCCCTTACGGAGATCGCCAAAAGAGTAAAAACCACCCGCGACGCCACCTTTGAAGCCAAAAATGCCAAGGGCCAGATCGTCAACCGCACCATGGGCATTGCCTCGGTGGGCTCTGCGGCTCTCGACAATGAGGAGTGCTGGATTTACCAGGCCCTATTGCGTGCCGCCGGACTGGTTTATATCGAGCATCAGGCCCGTATCTGACATAGCGCCACTGTTGCGGCTCTGGCAGAGTCGTTCGGACGCGGCGCAATGACCAATCACTGGATTGATATCAAAAACAGTGATTGTATTCTTATCATGGGCAGCAATGCTGCCGAAAACCATCCCATTTCCTTCAAGTATGTCCTCGAGGCCCAACAAAACGGGGCCAAGATGATCAGCGTGGACCCGCGCTTTACCCGGACATCATCCAAGGCCGACATTTATGCCCCGATGCGTTCGGGAACCGATATTCCCATTTTAGGCGGGATGATCAAATACATCATTGACAACAACCTCTACAACGAAGAATACATAGCGGCTTACACCAACGCACCGTTTATCGTGGGCAAGGATTACAAATTTGATGACGGACTGTTTGCCGGCTACAATAAACAGGCCAAAGCATATGACAAGAAAAAATGGGCCTTTGAGATGGATGCCAACGGGGTTCCTAAAATGGACCGCAGCTTAAAGAACCCCCGTTGCGTCTTTCAGATTTTAAAGAAACACTATTCGCGCTACAATACCGCGCTGGTGTCGAAGATCAGCGGCACCCCGCAGGCGGATCTGCGCACAATTTACAAAACTTACGGCGCCACCGGTGCCAGAGGCAAGGCCGGCACCGTCATGTATGCCATGGGCTGGACCCAGCACACCGTGGGCACCCAAAATATCAGAGCCATGGCCATTATCCAGCTACTGCTGGGTAATATGGGAGTTTCCGGCGGCGGTGTGAATGCGCTGCGCGGTGAATCCAACGTGCAGGGCTCCACCGACCATTGCCTGCTGTGGCACATCTGGCCCGGCTACCTGAAGACCCCGCGGGCATCGAACGTTTCGCTTGCGGCCTACAACAAAAAATGGACCCCCAAGAGCAACGATCCGCTCAGCGCCAACTGGTGGCAAAATTATCCCAAGTATTCAATCAGCCTGCTCAAATCGTTTTTTGGTGAAACCGCAACCTCTAGAAATGATTATGGCTATGATTGGTTGCCCAAAGTCGATGACGGCAAACATTATTCCTGGCTGGATCTGTTTGACGAGATGTACAAGGGCAACTTTAAGGGCTTTTTTGCCTGGGGCCAGAACCCGGCCTGTAGCGGGGCGAATGCGGGCAAAAACCGCGAAGGCATGAAAAACCTGGACTGGATGGTCAATGTCAATATTTTTAAGAATGAGACCGGCTCATTCTGGCGTGGACCGGGTATGGATCCTGCCAAGATCAAAACCGAGGTGTTTTTCCTGCCTGCAGCGGTATCGGTTGAAAAAGAAGGCTCTATTACCAACAGCGGCCGCTGGAGCCAGTGGCGCTATCAGGGTCCCAAACCCCTCGGGGACAGCCGTTCCGACGGTCAGATCATGATGGAGCTGGGCAATAAAATTAAGGCCCAATACAAAGATGGCGGTACTTTCCCGGCGCCCATCCGCAATCTTAAATGGGACTATTTGGCCAAAGGCGAGTATGATCCGCATGCAGTGGCCAAAGAAATCAACGGCTACTTCTTAAAAGATGTGACCCTTAAAGGCAAACTCTATAAAAAGGGCACGCTGGTCCCCAGCTTTGGGTTTCTGCAGGCCGACGGGTCGACCTCTTCGGGCAACTGGCTGTATAGCAACAGTTACACCGAAAAGGGCAACATGGCGGCGCGGCGCAGCACCCAGGATGCATCCAACAACATCGGTCTGTATCCGGGGTTTGCCTGGTGCTGGCCGGTCAATCGGCGCATCATTTACAACCGCGCCTCGGTGGATCTGAAAGGGCAGCCCTGGGATAAAGAGCATTGGGTCATTAAATGGGATGGCGCCAAGTGGTCAGGCGGAGATGTACCGGATGGTGGATGGCCGCCCTTGGGAAGCCTGGAAAATCCCAATCCCAAAGCCAAACATTCCTTTATCATGCGCAAACACGGCCACGGGCAGATATTTGGCCCGGGTCGCGCCGATGGGCCTTTACCGGAGCACTACGAGCCGCTGGAATGTCCGGTGGAGAGAAATTTTATGAGTTCGACCTATACCAATCCCACCGCAGCGGTTTATGGGTCCAAGGCGGACATTTATAAAACCTGTGACCCGCGCTATCCGTTTGTGGGCACCACTTACCGGGTAACCGAACACTGGCAGACCGGGGTAATGACCCGTAATCAGCCCTGGCTGCTGGAGATGCAACCCCAGGTGTTTGTGGAGATGAGCGAAGAACTGGCCAAGCTCAAAGGCATTAAAAGCGGCGAGCGTGTGCTGGCCAGCTCGGCCCGCGGCAAGCTGGAGTGCACCGCGATGGTAACCAAACGGCTCAGGCCGCTTAAGGTATCGGGCCAGCTGGGAAGCGAAGTGCATCAGGTGGGTTTTCCGTGGTGTTATGGTTGGCTTAAGCCGGCCAACGGCAAAGAGGAGAGCGCCAACCTGCTGACACCGTCCACCGGTGATCCCAACACGCGCATTCCAGAAACCAAGGCCTTTATGGTCAACATTCAAAAGATATAGAAGGAGGTGATCGCATGAGTAAGTCATTTTTTATTGATACCACATTATGTATGGCCTGCAGGGGCTGTCAGGTCGCCTGCAAGCAGTGGAACGACCTTCCCGCAGAAGAAACTTCAAACCGCGGGACTTACCAAAATCCAACCGATCTCTCCTTTAATGCTTATAAGCTGGTAAGGATGAGCGAGGAGGTCATCGGCGGAAAACTCAAATGGCTGTTTTTTCCGGATCAATGCCGGCACTGCATCGAAGCCCCCTGTCTTGAAACCGCCGGGGATCCGGCCGCCATATACTATGATGAGCCCACCGGAGCGGTGATTTACACGGCCGCAACCAAAAGTCTGGATGCGGCCGAGATCATCGAATCCTGCCCCTATAACATCCCACGCAAGGGACCCGACGGTACGCTGGCCAAATGCGATATGTGCTACGACCGGGTTGGGGCCGGGATGCAACCGGCCTGTGTCAAGACCTGTCCGACCGGCACCATGAACTTTGGAGACCGCAGGGAGATGCTGGATCTGGCCGAAAAGCGGCTGGCTGCAATTAAAAGAAAGTACCCCGAGGCCATGCTGCTGGATCCCGGCGACATAAGAGTCATTTTTATGGTCGCCTTTGATCCCGGGCTTTACCATGAGTTTGCGGTAGCCTCAAATACCGACTTTGGTATTTCTCGGCAGGTGGCGTTAAAAAGAATGATACGCCCTTTAAGGAATCTGGCATCGAATCTGCTGTAAAAACAGCCGGGTGAAATATTGAATAAAAAAGGGGAGATGGCTTTACGCGCTCCCCTTTTTTATTATGAAAAGGTGTGATAGGCTCATAATGTGTTTTATATTTTACAGTGCAAGACAACAAGATAAAAGGAGATCAGATGACAGATTATTTGGCCATCACCTCAGATCAGGTCAAACAGGCAGCTGCCGCATTAAAGAAGCTTCGGCCAACTTATCTTGACCTTTTGGATTATTACCAGCAAATTTTTGTGGCCCAGGAAGATTCCAAGAGCCGGTTAAAAATAGAACCGATAAAGATCGGTGCAGAAATCCTGGCGGTCAAGAAAGACGAGAAGTTTCCCCTTATTAATATATCAGAATTCGTGGTTGATAAAAATGCAGCCGCCAGCCTTTTAAAAAAGATATGCCAAATAGCTGAAGTCGCCAACAAGGAGATGGCGGCGGCCAAGGCGATTCGAAAAGCCATAGCGTCCGAAGCTCTGGATCCCGGTGCTGTTTTTTCTCATCTTTTAAAAGCGGACGACACCTTTTTCAATAAGGTTGAAAGCGAACTTAATATTGAAAAAAAGACCCTATCATTGTTTGCTTATAACAGCCTAAAGCCGTCTTTGACGCATTGCGCCCTGCAGCTTTCTTCCTACCTGGATGAAGATAACGCCTGGGAAAAGGGATATTGTCCCATTTGCGGGAGCACACCCGCAATTTCAATGTTCGAAGATGAAGGCAAACGCTTTTTATTATGCAGCTTTTGCTGGCACAGTTGGTCGGCGCAAAGAATCTATTGTCCATTTTGTGACAACCGGGACAGTAAAACCCTGCACTACTTGTACAGTGAGCAGGAAAAAGATTATAGAATTGACGTCTGTGACAGTTGCAAAACCTACTTAAAAGCAGTTGATACAAGAAAGGCCGACCGTATTGTTTACCCGCCTTTGGAATTTGTGGCGACATTGCATCTTGACATCAAAGCTCAGGAGATGGGCTTTAAAAGCGGTATTCCGCTGGATCTTCAGTAAAAAGTCAGGTTAAAGTGTTCAGGTGTCAGGTTTCGAGTGTCAGTCAGATGGCAGGCGTTGCGATTGTTTAATTGGTTTGATTGGTTTAATTAGTTTAATTAGTTTAATAAAACCAATTCAACCAATAAAACAAATAAAACTAATCTAACAAGTCATTCAGCCCCCGAACCTCTGAAGCTTGAACCTTTGACTATGACACGATTTATTTCCAAATACGGACTATACCTGATTCTGATTGCCATCCTGCCGTGCACATCCAATGCACAGACCGCAAGTCCGTTCGAAGCTGCGGATGCGCCTGTCTCAGATGTGGTTACCCTGAAGGCTGCATGGTCGGTTGACCGCGCTTACCCGGGGGAACCGGTCGCACTTGCCGTTGTGGTCGATATTAAAGACGGATATCACATCAATGCCGATGCAAGCCAGATCCAGCCCTTTGAAGATTTCAAACCCTATCCCACCAAAGTTCAGGTTGTCGCTGCCACCGGGGGTGTCACCATAGAGACCGCTCGGTTCCCTCAAGCAAAACCGATTAAGGTAAGCTATTCCAGCGGCGCGCTGATGTCATTTGAAGGCCGCACGATTATCTACCTGCCGATGAAACTGGATGACCAGATAAAGCCGGGATCGATCGGACTGGAAATAAGGGTGGAATATCAAGCATGTTCGGACCGCTACTGCCTGTTTCCACAAAAAGAGCTATTGAAAGAAACGCTAGCCGTAGTCAAATCCGGGACAGCCACATCAAAAATAAATGCGGAGCTGTTTGCCAATCTCTTCGCCGGGGAGATGGCTGCACCTGCCGGGGTGGTTAACTTTAATCTCTTTGGCTGGCAATTTTCCATCAATACATCGTCGGGGTTTGGATGGATCGTACTGCTGCTCACCGCCGCTTTAGGTGGTTTGCTGCTGAACCTCACCCCCTGTGTCCTGCCGCTGATTCCGATTAAGATCATCAGTTTATCCCATGTGGCCCGGGATCGAAAAAAATGTTTCTTTCTAGGATTAGCGATGTCCCTGGGCGTGCTGGCGTTTTGGACCGGCCTTGGCATTTTGATCGCTCTGATCAGTGATTTTAGCGCCACCAATCAATTGTTCCAATATCCGGTTTTTACGATCCTGGTGGGTGTCGTCATTGGAATCATGGCGCTGGGGATGTTTGGTTTTTTTTCGGTGCGTCTGCCCCGGTTCATCTATTTGATCAATCCCCAGCAAGACAGTCCTCAGGGATCTTTCGGACTGGGCATCCTGGCAGCGGTTTTGTCGACGCCCTGTACCGCCCCCTTTATGGGGGCCGCGGCTGCATGGGCCGCAACGCAAACTCCGCTGACAACCTTGACCACTTTCGCCGCCATCGGTGGGGGCATGGCCCTGCCGTATCTGATTCTCTCGGCTTTTCCCAATCTGGTCAAGCGGATGCCTAAAACAGGACCCGCCAGTGAGTTGATCAAACAGGTCATGGGCCTTTTTATGTTAGCGGCGGCGGCCTATTTCTTAGGCGTCGGCATCAGTGCACTCTTGATTACGCCACCCAATCCCCCGAACAAAATTTTCTGGTGGCCGGTAATGGTTTTGGTTACAGCCGCAGGCGCCTGGCTGACCTATCGCACCCTACGCCTGGCCTCAAAAAAAATAATCAAAACGGTTTTTGTCGGTCTGGGTATAATTTTGATGGTCTTGCCGATCTGGGGGGCCCTGAAGCTGTCCGGCGAGGGACCGATTGACTGGGTTTATTACACCCCTGAACGCTTTGAAGCGGCCGTGAAGCAAAGAAAAATTGTGGTAATGGATTTTACGGCCGAATGGTGTTTAAACTGCAAAGCGCTCGAAGAAGGTGTTCTGCACAATCGTAAAATTACCGCTCTGCTTGCAGATGAAGATATCGTGCCGATGAAAGTCGACATCACCGGCAACAACCCCGCCGGTAAAGCAAAACTAAAAGAGGTTGGCAGTCTGACCGTTCCCCTTCTGGTGGTTTTCTCATCAAAGGGCACGCCGGTCTTTAAAAACGACTTTTACACGGTGAATCAGGTTTCGGGTGCAGTGGAGCGGGCACGGAATAGCAAAGATAGCATTTCGTCAAATTAGCCAATGTTGCGGGTTGCGAGTTGCGGGTTGCGAGTTACGGGTTGCGAATTACGGGTTGCGAGTTACGGGTTGCGAGTTACGCGTTGCGGGTTAAACACAATTTAGCTGCAATGACCAGGATTAAATATTTCATTTTACAAAATTAAGATACAACTTGATCTAACAACACACTGAGTTACGATATGTTTACAGTATCTGAAAATATGAGGACGCAAGATACTTGGTTTTTATAGTTGATATCTGCAATTTAGGCTCAGTTGCGATTAGTTGGAGATATATGCTGTTTTGGATATACACTTTTATTGCAGATATAGGGTAATTATCGTTATTTTGGTTTTTCAGGAAAGCCTACCTTGCGCAGGGCATTAACATAAAGGTCTTTGTCACTCTCATTCTTGAAAGTCAGCCTCTTTCGCCAACTTTCAATAGAATCATTGGGACTTAATTTCAGGTATTCCTCCATTTGGGTTTTTGCTTTCTCATCTTGATCTGACAAGCTATAAGCAACGATGAGAACACGTATTGCGGGAATATGGTTGGGATTCTTTTCGATTACTCTATTAAGGGAGGTAATTGCTTCCTGATAATTACCGGTCAATATCTGAGCAGCACCTAGATTGTGATATAACCAATTCGGTGAACTTGGGTTGAGGCGTATTGCTTTTTTAAACTTTGAAATAGCTTCTTTGGGTCTACCTACATAACGTAGAGTTATGCCGAGTATTCCATTAGCGTCAGCACCGCTAGGGGATAACTCCACTGCTCGCTCCCCCTCCTCAATGGCCTTGTCCCACTTTTTTTGCAATAGATAAATGCTGCCCAGTAATGCATGAGCACCCTCATAATTTTCATCTAATGTCAGCGTTTTTTGCCCGAGTTCAACGGCTTTTTTCATGGAGTCCCTTGGGGATTTACTCCAACCATTCCATACTTCTATAAGATGGCTCCAGGCCAGTAAGGCAAAAGCAAAGGGATAGTTGGGGTCAAGGGCTATAGCTTCTTCAGCTTTTTTCCGGCACAGGATAACATCATCAGGATTGAAACGCCTGAAATGCTCAAGGCTTTCGAGAGCCGCTTCATATGCTTTCGTGTTTTGAGTGCCTCTGGACCAAATTCTGGCCTGTTCCCCCTCTGTAAGTTTTACTTGTAAAGCTGCAAAAATCTCCCGCACTACATCGTCTTGAATCGCGAATATATCCTTGAGATTCCGATCATATTTTTCAGCCCATAAATGCGTCCCCTTTAAGGCATCTATCAACTGCGCCGTAACGCGCACTTTGTTCTCTGATTTTCTGACACTACCTTCCAGAACATACCTTACGCCTAGCTCTTCAGCCACTTCTTGTATTTTTTTTGGCTTCCCCTTGTAGATAAAGGTGGAGTTACGAGCAATCACAAAAAGTCTGGGTGTCTTAGAGAGTGCAGTGATAATATCTTCTGTGATCCCGTCACTGAAAAACTCCTGTTTTGGATCTTCACTCATATTAACAAATGGAAGCACAGCAATAGATGGCCTATCAGGCAATGGAAAGGCCATTTTATCCATAGAGGCCGGCTCTACTTTTTTTGATTGCTGAAGATAAACATTCCAGCTAACCAAACCTGCTGCAACCATGACCAGAATTATAATAGCGGCCATAGCTGCCCTGCGTGAATACCTACCTAAAAATCTTTTCTCACCAATCACTTTGCCAGCAGCATCAGGCTTCATCAAGACCCGATAAGCACCTACTGGCTTGGGTATATTCTTAACTGACTGTTCTCCCAGATATTCATACCCCAAAGGTAGTTTGGTCTCAATTTGATCAAATGCCGTCTTCGAAACGCATATCCCCCCGGGATCTGCCATTGATTCCAGCCGGGCCGCAATATTGACTCCATCACCGTAGATACGGTCTTCTTCATCAATGACGTCTCCGAGGTTTACGCCAATGCGAAACTCCATTTTGCGGTTATCCGGCAACTCTGCGTTACGTGTCTGAATTTCATTTTGAACGGCAACAGCACACTGCACTGCATCGACCACACTGGAAAACTCAGATAGCACGTTATCTCCGGGAGAATCCACAACCCGGCCCCTATGCTGTTTGATCAGAGATGCAATAACTTCACGGTAGGTGGCTATAGTCTTTACGGTGGAAGTTTCATCTTCAGCCATTAGACGACTGTAACCTGCGACATCAGCGCTGAGGATTGCTGTGAGTTTGCGTTTAAAACCTTCATCTGCCATAGTGGCACCCCTTTTTTTAAGGGTTTTAAACAGAGGAACTCATTATGTGGAATTTCGGAAGAGCGTATCAGTCAGGTCAGAAAGAAAGTTCGATCCTGAAAATGGATAACCGCTTCGGGTCAGGTGGATTAGTTAGCGCAGAAAAAACGAATACGAATTTATACCCAAATCGATGGGATTTCGTCAATAAAAATAAAAAATTCCGATGATTACATGTATATTGAGATAATCGGCAAAAAACCAATACTTTGAAAACCTGTGATATCATAAAATATCACAAATTTCCCCAAAGTTGAGATATGTAGATGTAATCACATTTCTGGTAAAAATGCATATATCCTAATCTGATATCACAAGTTTTGAAGGTCGGTCAATTCTGCAGAGATGTTTACAGTATCTGCAAATATGAAGACGCAAGATACTTGGTTTTTAATGTTGATATCTGCAATTTAGGCTCAGTTGCGAATAGTTGGATATCTGAATTTTTAGTCTCGACTTTAGAGTGCAGATAT
>Ga0255055_10000495_pt1 | contig 30459 bp, 31 predicted proteins | sample JV7_2_27_MG_FD_188633 | JGI IMG/M metagenome (GOLD analysis project Ga0255055, IMG submission 188633) | Seawater microbial communities from Jervis Inlet, British Columbia, Canada - JV7_2_27 | ecosystem: Environmental > Aquatic > Marine > Inlet | place: Canada: British Columbia | collected...
CTGAGATCCTTTTTTTGGATGAACCCACGACAGGTGTCGATCCTATCTCAAGAAAAGAGCTTTGGAGTCTCCTTTTCCAGCTGAATAAGAAGGGCACGACCCTGGTCGTCACTACACCCTACATGGATGAAGCCCAAAAATGCAGCCGTGTGGGCTTGATGTCTAAAGGATGCATCCTGGCATTAAAAAAACCTCAGATCCTTATCGAAGAAATGCAGGGAGAAGTCATCGAGGTCAGTCCATATTCTCCCGAAACCAGGAAGCTCCTGGAGACCCTGGCAGGACTGGAATGCATCTATCCCTATGGAGACACTCTCCATCTGATGTTTAGAAAAGGACAGGCCGATACTGCCGCCATACGAAACATACTGGTTCGAAAGAAGATGAAAGGGATGAGTGTGAGAAAGATCACCCCCTCTTTCGAGGACGCTTTTCTCGAGTTCACCGGCAAGACGATTCAAGAACCATAAGAAAACCATGCCTCTGAAAGACAAAGAACAAAAGATAACACAGAACATATATTCGGTCTCTGTGGAAAACCTGACCAAACGGTTCGGACGGTTCACTGCTGTCAACAATATCTCCTTCAAGGTCCGCCAGGGAGAGATATTCGGGTTCTTGGGTCCGAATGGCGCCGGAAAATCAACGACCATCCGTATCTTGTGCGGCATCCAGAAACCGACTTCCGGGCAAGCCCGGATTGGATCATTCGACGTTGGCACACAATCCGAAGACATAAAAAGGATCATCGGCTACATGTCCCAGAAATTTACTCTCTATCCCGACCTCACTGTCGAGGAGAACATCTCGTTTTACGGCGGGATCCACCTGTTATCCCGCGAGTCTCTCATCACACGCAGGAAGCCAGTTCTTAAATTATCAGGCTTGACGGGCAAAGAGCAGACAAAAGCCAGAGATCTCAGCGGCGGATGGAAACAGCGCCTTTCTTTAGCCTGTGCCATCCTGCATGAGCCCCAGATCCTTTTCCTGGATGAACCCACGGCCAGTGTCGATCCTTCTGCTAGGAGGGATTTCTGGGATCTGATCTATCTCCTTTCTGCAAAGGGAACGACGGTGTTCGTGACTTCCCATTATATGGATGAAGTGGAGCGCGCTCACAGGCTCGCCATCCTTTTCGAAGGGAGGATCATCACCATCGGATCCCCTGCAGAATTAAAAAAACGGCACACTGGATCTATGGATGCTTCATTGGAGGACGTGTTCATCACTGCCGTGGAAGAACAGAGATCCCTTCCCTCTCAACAGGAAGGTGCGCCATGAGAAACAGAATCCTTTCTCTAATCCGGAAGGAAACGCTCCACATCTTCAGGGATCCTAGGAGCCTGTATCTAGCTGTTGGGCTTCCAGTCCTGATGGTGATCCTCTTCGGTCTCGGCATCACCTTTGATGTTAACAATGTCCGCATCGGGATCATCGATCTGGATAATTCCCCACTCAGCCGGGACCTCGCATTCCGCCTCCATGCGAGTTCCTACTTCGACATTTCATCTCACGAGACCGTTTACCGCGGGATGGATCAGCTGCTGGATGAGGGAAAAGTAAAGATCGTGATGGTCATCCCGCCACAGTTCTCACGCTCGCTCAACAGCGGCCGAGACGTCAAACTGCAGCTGCTCACTGACGGCAGCGACAGCAACACAGCCCAGATCGCTCAAGGTTATCTTTTAAGCCTCATCCAGATTTTTTCTGTGGATGAACTCAGTGAAGAATTGAACCGGCTGGGCCTCTTAGCCACAGCTGGCATTCCCCCCATACAACTGGAATCCCGTATATGGTATAACCCGGACCTTCGCAGCTCGACCTTTATTGTTCCCGGTTTAATCGCAGTGGTGATGATGATCCTGGCGGCCATGCTGACTTCCCTCACCATTGCTAGGGAATGGGAGAACGGGACCATGGAACAGCTTATCGCATCCCCAATAAAGCCCATAGAGGTCATCATCGGAAAACTCATTCCCTATTATATCCTCGGGCTGCTGCAAACATCCCTGGTCATCGGAGTAGGGATCCTGCTCTTCGGGATCCCTTTTAAAGGCAGCCTTCTGCTGCTTTTTCTGGCTTCAAGTTTGTTTCTTATCTGCAGTTCGGGGATCGGCATTTATATTTCCGCTGCAACCCGGTCCCAGCAGTTGTCTTTTATGCTGTCTGTGATCTTGACCATGCTTCCTGCCTTTATCCTGTCGGGTTTCATATTCCCAATCTCCAGCATGCCCCGCGTGATCCAAGGTTTGACCTATCTGGTCCCGGCAAGATATTTCCTGACTGCCTTGAGAGGCATTTTTCTCAAAGGAACTGGGCTGTCTGTCTTGTGGCCCCAGGTCCTGTTTCTGATTCTTTTTGCCGTTGGTATCATGACTGCCTGTACAAGAAAAATGACAATGAGGTTGGACTGATATGTTTCAAGCGGTCAGACATCTCATCCGGAAAGAATTCATCCAGACATTCCGGGACAAACGGATGATAATCCCCCTATTTATCGCTCCGGTTATCCAGCTCATATTTTTCGGACTCGCTGTAACCACCGATATAAAAAACATTTCCGTGGCTGTTCTCGATCTGGATAGAACCCTGCAAAGCCGCAAACTTATCTCAGCCATAGAAGCGTCACCCAGCTTTGATCTGAATCACCATGCAGCCGACTATGACCGAATTGACGAGCTGATCCTAAGGGGAAAGATCCAAGCAGCGATCATCATTCCTCAGGATTACGAGAAAGATATAAAAAGGAACATCCAAACACAGATCCAGCTCATAGCTGACGGAACAGACGCCAATACCGCTACCATTATCATGGGATATATAGGACAGCTTGTGGCCGTCCAGTCAGAAAATGTTCTGGCTGATCTCCGGCAGATAGGAATTGGAGGAATCATGATGCCGGAACCACGGATATGGTACAACCCGGAATTGAAAAGCTCGGTCTACATGGTCCCGGGAGTCATCTGCCTCGTCCTTCTCCTGACAACTCTGATCTTCACTTCTATGGCCATCACCAAGGAACGGGAAGTAGGCACCATCGAGCAACTGATCGTTTCTCCTATAAAATCCTGGCAGCTCATGTTGGGCAAGACCATCCCCTTCTGTCTGATCGGACTCTGCGATGTCGCTCTCGTCCTCCTGGCGGGAAAACTCATTTTTTCTCTCCCTACTAAAGGAAGCATTCTTTTCCTTTTCCTGGTGGCACTGGTCTTTATCGTGACCTCTTTGAGCCTGGGTCTTCTTGTCTCCACCATTTCCCGCACACAGCAGCAGGCGATGATGACGTCCTTTTTCATAATCATGCCGGCTATGATGCTTTCAGGAATCTTCTCCCCCATTGACAGTATGCCCCGCTTCATCCAATACATCACCTATCTCAATCCACTGCGGTATTTCAGCACAGCTCTGAGGGGGATCCTTCTCAAAGGGAACGATCTCGCCGTTCTCTGGCCTGAGATCCTGGTTCTTCTTCTCTTCGGGATCTCATTTTTCATCATCAGTTCGGTACGGTTCAGAAAGTATCTTGAATAATAAACAGGAGATCATCATGGAAGACCCCTATGATTTTTTTAACACCCACCCATGGATTCCCGGGAAAAATAAAACCGCTTTGATCATGCTCGATCTCCAGGAATATTTTAGGGAGATCATCCGCCCCATCCTGAAAGAAATCGCAACAGTCATCAAGGCCGCGAGAGAAAAAGATGTGCCGGTCATCTTCACACAGCATGGTCATAAAAGGGAGAATCCGGGGGGAATGCTGGGAAAATGGTGGACAGATCTGATCATAACAGGCAGCCCCTCGGCATCCCTTCTGCCCGAACTGGACATTGCAGAACGCGACATTATCCTTCACAAGGACCGTTACAGCGCATTTTACAAAACTGACCTGGAAAAAAAGCTGAAGAAGCTAGGAATTTCCGATGTCATTATCGGGGGCGTGATGACCAATCTGTGCTGTGAAACGACAGCCAGAGACGCATTTGTCAGGGATTTCAGGGTATTTTTTCTGTCTGACGGCACATCGACCGTAAACAAAGAATTTCATTCTGCGACTCTCAAGAATCTTGGATATGGATTCGCCACTTTGCTCACCTGCAGCCAGATGGAGCAAGCGATCCTTGACTGGTAAAAACCGGAGGAATTAGCCCTGCGGACACGGGCTATTCATCATGTTCCCGGATCCAAGCCGCGATCTCTTCCTCGGGCGGAACTCGGCCTGAAACCTTCACCTGCTCGTCTATAACCAGAGCGGGTGTGGCCAGTACTCCATAAGATGAGATTTCCTTTAAGCTTTTTAATTTTTGAACATCGGCAGCAATCCCCAGAGAAGCCAGAGAATTCAACACTCGCTTTTCCAGCTCATTACAGCGCATGCATCCGGTTCCTAAAACCTTTATGACCATGGTGATCCTCCGATATTAACCAAATATATTTCCATAAATAAAACCCGCCAGGGTGGACATGACCACCACCAGGGCGATATAGGTCATTGTTTTTTTTGTCCCGATAATGCTCCGGATAACAAGCATGTTAGGCAATGATAACGCCGGCCCGGCGAGAAGAAGCGCCAGCGCCGGTCCCTGCCCCATACCTGCTCCGATAAGCCCCTCAAGAATGGGGACCTCGATCAGGGTGCAAAAATACATCAATGCTCCAGAGACTGAGGCAAAAAGATTTGACACAAGGGAATTACCTCCGACCAAACTGGCAATCCATCGTCCTGGGATCAGAGCTTCATGGCCTGGCCGGCCCAGCAGCATTCCAGCAACCAGGATGCCTGCAAAAAGAAGAGGCATGATCTGCTTGGCAAAAATCCAGGTCGAATCCATCCACTCCTTAAGCTCCGGCTTTGCCAGCCACCTGGCGATCATCCAAAAAATAACAGCGAGAAGAATCCCGCTAAAAATCCATTTAGTCATTCCAGGTGCGCTCAAGTTGACCGCCACCAGAAATCCAATCATCGAGGCAAAAAAGAGGATATTCTTCCACATGGGACGATCTGTCTGGCTTTCTTCTCCTGAGGAAAAATCATTGTTTTCAGAACGGGATTTCTCCTCTTTATTAAAAAGAAGATGCATAAGCAGACCGATCACAATGGCAAACATGACTGCTCCCAGTCCTCTAGCCAGCCCGAGTTTTATTCCGAGCACTTTAGCTGTCAGGATGATAGCCATAACATTGACAGCCGGGCCGGAATACAGAAAAGCTGTTGCCGGTCCGAGGCCGGCGCCTCGGGTATAGATCCCGGCAAAAAGCGGCAGTATCGTGCAGGAGCAGACAGATAGGACAGAGCCGGATACAGAAGCAACGCTATATGCTTTCCATTTTTTCGCTTTGGCTCCGAAGTACTTGACGATAGAATCCTTGCGGATAAAAACCGTAACTGCACCCGCAATAAAAAAGGCCGGAATCAAACAAAGGAGAACATGCTCCCGGGCATAGTCCTTGAGCATGGCAAAACCTTCAAAGACCCCCTCTTTAAACCGGAGGCTTTCAACCGGTAGCCAAAAAACGGCAGCAAACACCAGGACAAAAAAAAGTAAGATCTTCCATTCTTTCTTCGTCGATCGCTCTGCACAGGTGAAATTTTCTTTGCTCATGATCTGCAGATCCTGGCCCGGTCAGTTTTTCGTGCTGTTTTTCGGTCAGAAACCGCCTGCGGTGCATCATTCATGGTTTTCCGGATGAACATCAACATATCTTGAGCTATCGTTTTTGCCGGTTTGTCTTCCAGAAAATAGGTAACCCATTTCCCTTCTTTCCTTTCGTTGATGAGTCCGGCATCCTTGAGCAGGCTGAGATGTTTGGATACCGTTGAAGTAGCCAGTCCCAGGACGGCAGTGATCTCGCACACGCAGAGTGGCTTGACTTCGAGCATTTTTAAAATTCGCAGCCGGTTTTTATCGCTTAACGCTTTGAAAATCTTTACATGATCTCTCATTTTAAGACCTTTATTTTGTCATTTCGCCAAATAACGAAATATTATATATAAAAATAAAGATCCCTGTCAAGAATTATAGGGACACCTAATTTAATTAACTTGAAAAAAGTATGTTAACGGGGCTATCTCTTTTCTACTCTCTTTTTTTCTTTGCTATAGGGGACACTGTAGAAATAATTCCTGTTTTGACGCTATTCCATAAATAATTTCCGATGCCCTTATCCTTCCGTCTTTCAAAATGAATAATACCTGTACGGAATTTTCTGTCATCAGGCAAATTATGAGTACGGATCAATTTGTTTGCCAAAAAAGATAAGGCGCCTCTTTTTTTCTCAGGGTCTTTGTGTTTAAGGACATTGACTTTCAGGTTTTCGTAAGCCATTTTTAGTTCACCCTGAGAAATATCATCCGTAGCTGTGAAATTAAAAGCTGCGCTTTTTACATCCCCTGATTCAATTTTTACAAGCGCCAGATTTTCAACCATCGGGTTAAACTCCGCTGCAGAAGTAGCATCCAGTTTACCCTCAACAGTAAAATAATCATCATTCCGGTTTAAATAAAAATCGAGGTTTGCATGTAATTGGCTTTTACCCATGATGTTTCCGATAAAGTCGATTTGTAAATGAGGATTCTCAGAAATCAATTCCAAATCGTTTGTGACATTGTAGGCGGTTAAAAATAAAGGATCAAAAAATACTTTGCCTGGTTTATTGGTTAAATCCAACATTTCCTCATACACTAACTTCCCATCCTTAATTTGTAGGGTTTCTACCTTAATGTTAAGAGGCAAACTTTTTACCATACTGGCAATCAATTTCTTCTTTTTAAATGGTGGATCAGGAAGACGATTATCTCTATAAATTTCAATTTCGGGATGAAGGATAACAACAGAGTCTAAATTGATGGATTCGTTTTTTAAAAATTCACTGATGTTAAACCCATTCAAGACAACCTTTTCAGTGCTTATTGAAAATAAATCATCGTTGTATTTAATCAGTTGGTTATACTCATCTCTGCTATATTTGGGGATCAATTTGAATTGATCCAAGGTCACAGTTGTATCGGGAACACTATATCCAATCCCGGATGCTGACATGGAGTAATATTTCATTGACCTTAAAGAAAAATATTTTGTTTTTATATAAATATCTGAAAATTTTACCGGGATTGGATTATCAAATGTGGCCTTATCCAGGAAAATGTCTTTAACAACGATTGACGATAAGTCGGTCTGAAATATTTTTTCCTCCGGCAGCTGGACATTTGACATTAAAAAAGTGACATTTCTGAATTCAAAAACACCAATGCTTACCCTGTTTAAAACATCAGGAAAAATCTTAGCTGAAGCATCATCTTTAATATTTTCCGGTGGATTAACTTCCGGATTGATCAGTAATTCTGTTTTTATATCCTCAAAAATAACCTTAGGTATATCAACATTTTTATCGGAAATAAAACTAAATACTTTTAATCGTTTTACCTTAAACAGCTCAACATGAGTAATGACCATACTACGAATGACGCCCTCATCTACAAGTTGTCTTGCTGTTTCTGTTGGTATTACTGCTATGTTTTTAAAAGATGCGGATCTAGTCAGGATATTGAAATTCAAGTCATCAAAGGAAATGCTGTACAAACGGCTCCGGTTCTCATTTAATAGTGTATCTATTTTACTTTCAACTATTTCCCCTAAAATAATATTGATAATAAATATGACCAGCACCAGTGATACTAATGAGATTAATATAATCTTAAATAACTTAGCTTTTTTTGACTTTTTTAACATTTTTCTTTAGCAGATTTATTCGTTGAGATAGTTTTCCCAAACCTAAGATAAAATGTACCCTAATTTTACCAATTTCTGGTGAATATCGTCCATCGACCTTAAAACAATATCATGGGCCTCCTCGATCCCACAGACATCTGTTATTTCAACATCATCAAATTTCATAATTCTCATACCTTGGCTGTTGTAACGCGAAATAAAGGCATTTTTTCATATTTTTTGTAGTTTAAAAAAGACGGGCCGAAGCAAATCCCTCGCAAACAAGCTCTTCCCCTATCTTTTGAAGAACTTTTAGTGAGGCTTTGTACATCATGATCTTAATCGGAAAAGCTTCTTCTGTTCCGGGAGGCAGATCCAGAGCCCAGGAATGACACTCCAGCTCTCCGAAAGCCCGATCCCCCTCTTCGAGATGGCTGTAGATCTGGATGGCATCGCCGTTGCTGTCCTTCTCTTCTTTAGGGCGGTCCGGGTAGAATGCATCGGATTTAAAGGGAAAGGTCATGATGATGAGAGAAGATCCACTCCCTGCTCCCTTGCGGAGATAACAAATAACACCTTCGATCGAACGAGGCGGAAATCCGATCTTATATCTTTGGCTACCGTGGAGGAAAAAGGAATAGGAATCGATGTTGACTGCAGCATACTCGGCTGGCGTAGGCTCAAAATAATTGCCCCTCCAGGCGCCGTCTTCAACTGTCTTCACCGGTACGATCATGGTCCCTTTTGGAGGAACCTGGATCAGGCACCAGAGAGCCAGCAGCTTTTCGATCGGCCGGGAGGAATTATTCCTCAGTTGATGCATAAAGTCGATTCCCAGATATTGATAGGAAAGGTTTCCCTCTTCGCTCTTTTTTTGAAGAGGGTCTGCAAGAGATCTGATATCACGTTTCAGAGTCAGGTCGTATTCTTCCAGCCCGTCATTGGATGTCACCTGAAAAGTGTTTTCCAGAACAAGGCGACTGTTCTCCTCGTGAAGAACGACAGAATAATTCCCAGGATCCATCATAGAGTAATTCCTGCTCCCGCTCCAATCGGGTTTGAACAGGAATCCCTTGGGCCCGCCTTCGGGAGATATCCAGGATCTCTGCCCGCCTTGTCCTTTGAGAACATCAGGGTGCGTCCAGAAAAGATTTTCTCTTCCGATCGACGCAGCTATGATTCTTCCTCCGAATGCAGGGACAACCAGCATAGTATTTTCCTGTTCATTGGTGAAAACAAATCTATCGATGCCATGGTCCTTAAGAGAGGTCTGCATTCTCTCCATTTCAGATTTTCCGCGCTTTCCCAGGGAGCACGAGGCTGAAACAAGGAGAACCAACAGCACTCCTGCCAGAAAAAGAACGAGAGTGTTTTTCATTCCATTCCCCAATCAGATTGCAAATTATAATAGAATCCGGTGATAAGTTATGTTCCCTTCTGGAAATACTGGACGCTTTCCTCCTTGATGAGGATGATAAAGGAATAGACAGAAAGGGCTGTTCCCAGAGGTATATTGATGATATTGAGAAAAGAGAGAATCAGAGTCAGAATGCGCCCCCATTCTCTCCCTTTTATCAAACCGTATCCGGCGAAGATCTCGGGAAGAGACAGAACTCCTAAGAATATGGCAAATCCTGTTCCTATGCTTCTCAGGATAAAAGCGCCTTCCGATCCCACATCCGGGATGAAAGAAAGCCCGAAAAGAAGAAGGAACATGAACAGAGCAAAGAAAATTCCAATCGCCCCATACACGATCCATAAGATCCCGATGATATTGATATGTCTTTCCATGATGACCTCCTCTAGACATCCTCGACGACCACAGCGGTTCCGCTGGCGCTGACCATGAGCATGCTTCCAGCCTTGCCTACTTGAATGGTCTCGTAATCGAGGTCGACGCCCAGGACCGCATTCCCTCCAAGTTCTTTGGCCTGTTCGGCCATCTCATCAATGGCGATCTGCTTTGCTTGGCGGAGCTCGCCCTCGTAGGCTGCTGAGCGGCCGCCGATGATATCCCTGATACCGGCGAACAGATCTTTAAAGATATTGGCTCCCAGGATGGCCTCGCCGCTAACAAGCCCGTGGTATTTGGTGATCTTCTTGCCTTCGATGGTATGTGTGGTGAGAATGAGCATCTGACCTCCTTATTTAATCTATACGGATATCAAGAGATTTTGTTTTTCTCCGGGGAAACGGATTTATGGATGCGATCTCAAGTATTATATTCCTTTCCCCGGATTATGCAATCTCGCATAGCCCAAAAGGAATCATCCTCTTCTTTTATGATCCCCGGTTATATCGAGAATGAGGTTAAGCTTTTTCTCCATGTCTTTGAAATGAGTCCCGCGCCAGTAGACACGCCCGCAGTCGGGACAGAGGGAAAATGAGTCAGCCCGGGAAAAAATAAAGGGTGTGACCAGATTTTCCGCCCTATCCTTGGCAAGATGCTTCAGACTCCGGTTGCAGTCGAGACATCGGGTGTGGGGGCTGGTTTTCTCCCGCAGGCCGAATTCATTCAGCACCTGCCTAACCTGCTCATCCCATTTGCTGCTTTTGATGAATACCACAGGAGATCTGCCTGCCCTATCTATGATCCCCGTATCCCTGGTCAAAAGGATGCGGTTTTCTTTCCCGGCAAGCTCGAGAAGCTCCTTATCATCGATCTTATTAAAATAAGCGGTATCAAAACCCAGGATCCTCAGCCATTTAGCCAATTTTCCCAGCATGCAATCCGCAGCAAATTTCATAGAGGTGAGTCCTTGAGACTCACATTATACATTATAGAGGGAAAGAAATAAGAAGGCGCAACAGCGATTCAATCTCTGGAAAATCAATTTTAGATTAAACGGAGATCTTTTGGATATATATTCTTGTTCTTCTGAATCTTATAGAAGCAGCTATGGCTCTGTTTAAAGCAGGTGGATGTAGGCAACTTTATCAGGGAATGTAGAAGGGGGACGCATGTTCAGGGCGGCGGGAGGGATAAAAGTGGGAGGACATCCCCATTAGGATGGGAAGATCTATAATCCCAGGAACTGAACCGCAAGACCCGAGATGAAGATCATGGCACCGGCCAAAGCATGGGCGTACCGTTCCAGTTTGCCTAGCTTCACAAACCGAATTCCCCAGGAAGCAAGGGCGATGATGGTCAGCATGGTCAGGATGGTGACCGCTCCAAAGGCGGCTGTTACCAGGATCACACCTCCCGTGCTTTGTTTAGCTGCTGGATACATAAGGAGGGGAATCAAAGGCTCACAGGGCCCGAAAACGAAGATCAGGAACAGAATCCATGGAGTTATATTGGTTTTTCTGCCTTCATGAACATGGGTATGCTCGGATTCGTGTGTGTGGGAATGGGCGTGCTTGCTGCCATCAGGATGGAAATGGGAATGAGAATGGGATTTTTTTCTCAGCGCCCGCCGGATCCCCCAGACAAAATAAGCCAAGCCGAATCCGATGAGAATCCAGGCAGCCAGTCCGCCCCGAAAGGCTTCGATGGATTCCAACCGAAAAACAGCGATTCCTAAAACAATCCCCACTATCCCCAGAACCACCGAACTCAACACATGCCCCAACCCGCAGAGGAAAGAGATGAAGAGGGTTTTGGCAAGAGACCATTTCCGGGCTCGGCTGATCATGATAAAGGGAAGGTAATGGTCAGGACCCAATAGGGTATGCAGGAAGCCGATGCTGGCGGCGGTGCCGGCAAGGATGATTATCTTATCGGTCATAATTTCTCCAAATGGTGGACGGTAGGGGACTCGAACCCCCGACCTCAGCGATGCGAACGCCGCGCTCTCCCAACTGAGCTAACCGCCCACAAAGAAAACGCAATTATAGTCGAAGTAAAATGGGGACACAACACCTATTTACCTAATTATCTTAGCAAATAAATTGAGTAAATAGGTATGGTGTCCCTAGTTTGTATCCAAACCCTCTCTTCTTTAGTATATTTGAGAGGAGATCGTAAATATTTTGCACGAGGTGGCAGAATAAGGTTTAACATGTCATTGAAGAGATCAGTTCTCCTATTCATCCTCCTGATCGTATCGGTTGTTTCTACTTTCTCCAGTCCTGATCTGGAACAACAGGGCGTCCTTGCACCGGAAACCAGCAATGAAGCCAGGCTGAACCGACTCCAGCCGCCCGATGAGGTCATGGATGCGGCCGGCATCGTTCCGGGCATGGTCATCGCCGAGATCGGGGCTGGAAAGGGACGTTATGTGATGCAGCTTGCAGTGCGAGTGGGAGAAAGCGGAAAAGTCTATGCCGAGGATATCAACGCGGCCTCCTTAAAACATCTGGAAAAGCGATGCGAGCGCTGGGGGTTAAATAACGTCGAGATCATCCTTGGAGAAGCCACAGACCCAAAACTTCCAGAGGATGAACTCGACATGATCTTTATCGTATCGTCCTACCATCATTTTGATGATCCAGTGACCCTAATGCGAAATGCCCGATCCTCCCTCAAACCGGATGGAAAGCTGGCTATTGTCGAATGGCTTCCTTGGGACGATACAGACAGTGAGGGAACTTCACCCGAAAAGATGGAGACCCAAATGAGCGAAGCCGGCTACAAGCTGGAACGCATGGATACCCTTCTTAAGGATAAAAACCTTAATATATATCTATTCAGCATAGATGAAACGCAATAAATCTCTTCACAACCATTTATAAAATCTCTAAATCTCTATTATCATGAATCCTATTCTACTCCAACAAAAAAAATCCCAATAATCATTACAAATAATTTTTTCAATTCAAAAAGAAAATAGGAACCAATACCCATATCCTTCAACCTGGGAATTTTCTGGCTGGACATTTCAAGAAATGAGCATGATATCTATCTCTTTCTGTCTATCGTTTTTCCTCCAGCCTTCCATTCCTCATCGATTTCAAATATTTCTACTTTATTAAGATCTGAAGTGCCCAGACCAAACATCTCTCCCTTCTTTAAGGTAGGATGAATCGAATCAACAAAAAAACCGGGATCCTCATTCTGCATGATCCTCTCTGCACAATAACTATCAACAGCCACCATATCTCCGCTGATTAAGATCTTATTGATTCCCTTTTTTACAGCTGCCCCAGGAAATGATAATGCCGGTCCATTCCCGATCATGATATCGCGGGCATCGACCACAGTAAGCTCTGGTTTTATGATATGCGCAACATCTGGAAGACTTTCTAAAAACAATTCAGAAAGATTGGGATGGCGGTGGAGATATCCCCTTGAACTGGAATTCCACCTTCCTTCAATCGCACCAATATTATTTTTGATGGCGCATGTCATATATGCGCTCGAGTGTCTCTTTAAGCTACAAAGATTAATTATTACAGGAGAATCATAGACAGCAGAATAGACTCTGTAATCATGCGTAGGCGGATGACTATATATGTTTCTCACTATATATATTGGATTATCCATCTGAGTAAAATTAATAAGATCTGCGCCTGTACTATCTACTTTGGATCTAAGATCCAAACGGTCATAGATCAACTCTTGTTCTTCTGCTCCCTGGTCTCCAACACGAATATGGTTGGTAAAACTCTTGAGCTCTTCGATAAGCCTGACAATACAGTCTGGACTAGAGGTGGTAGGATATTGGGGATTATCTGGATGTGATTCTCTCAGTACGAGATTGGGTTTGATCAAAACATGCTGATTGCTGTTCACCAACCTTCCTAATCCACCTAAGGCCTCAAGTCCCGTGTGAAGCATCTTTTCAAGATCTTCACCAACCACACATACAAGCTTTGGTCTCCCATCAGAAGAGATATAGGGATTGGGAAGCTTTTTTCTTGGAGTATAAAAAGTCTGAATATATGAATATTTATTCGCAAAAATTGATGAAGAAGGAGAAAAAGCCATCGCTCCTGTAAAAGAAAGGATAGATTTTAAAAAAGATCTTCGTGAAAACATGCCTGCCAAATCCTCGCATATTATACTACCTGAAAAGTCAAATCTCTATTTTAAAAAAACTTAGCTATTTTGAAGACATTTTATTAAAAAGAGGTCTCTTAAATGAATAATATTATCTTTTTGGATTGGATAAAGACGATAAAATCCTGCCGATCACAAGGGTTCGGATTTATCGGCTCTTTTCATTTGTATCAATATGCACTCAAAAGGATATGGGAATTCAAAAAAACAGGGAATTCTGGAAAAGATACATCTGGCTTTTAACGAATTCAGTCTGTCACAATGATGAGGATATATTAGAACTCTTTAAAGATCCCAAGCGTTATGCCGATCTTTTTATATCCATCCTCCAGCTTGAAATAGCTGATGTCTCCTAAAAGACCGAATGTCTTTCCGATCCAGCGCCTGTGTTTGAGGACGATATACAGAGATCTCCGATTGACTTCCTCAGGACTGGCCAAGTAAGTGGCCAGATAGGCCTGTTTGCCGAATGAGAGAGTGACATTTGTCCACTGCCCTCCCTCCATTCCGTAAGCGGTATCGAAGAGATGAGAATAGGATGTGATGTTTCCCGGATCGCTCCTGTTCATGAATATTCTGTAGGTGGCGATCCAGCGTCCGAGATAGACGGTAACGCCGGAAGACAGGATCAAATCTTTATGGACATTATGATATTTCAGATAGGTGAATCCGGCTGTAAGGACGATATTTTTCTTGGTCCCCAGCTTGAGATTGAAATCATTGTCAAACCTGATCTTTGGCAAATAGACCGAATCAGAGCCTGCGGCAAGGGCAGTGTACGTATAAAAACGCTTTCCCCAGTCTTTGTAGGCGCCTGCGATTCCAAGAAGGGACTCTCCTTCCTCTCTCGAAAAACCTCCCAGCGAGAAAAAAAGGGTCGCGTTATCCTTGGCCTTGATAAAATAATTTAAAAACAAACTTTTCCAGGGAGGATAAATGTCACGAGGGCTGAGCGCTTCATAGGTAAGACTTGCTTCCAAGCGCTGGGTTTTCTGATCAGATATCTGTTCGATGGTATCACAGATCAAGACAGAACCAATACTCAGCAGGAAAATAGAGAGGACAAGCATCCTCTTCATGTTAGTCATCCTATTGAGAGATTTTATCCTTTATTTTCAGTCTTGTTTCCGCAGAATCAGGATAGTCCTCTATAAAATCCTGGATCTCCCTGCTCTGAAGAAATTTGAGAATTCTATCCGATGCCTTCCCGTCTCCGAATGGATTGGTCTTTTTGTCCGTTCTTTTGCTTGTTGCACCATTTGGGTAGAGACTGGAGAAGGTCTCTACGATCTTATTTGCAATGGATTCTGTGAGAAAACCATACCCTGATTCAATGACCTCGGGTCTCTCCGTGTTCTCTCTCAAAATGATCACATTTTTGCCGAGCGTTGTGGCTTCTTCCTGGATGCCTCCAGAATCCGTTAAAATGACACTGGCTTTCTTCATGAGATACACCATGGCCGGATAGGTAAAGGCTTGGGTCAGGATAATGTTTTCTGGTCGGCTGTCCATCTCTAGTTGAACGATATCCTGGACTTCGGGATTCATGTGGATAGGCCATAGAAAAAATGCATCATCGTATTTGCTCCCCAGGGATTTGACGGCGCGACAGATATTGATAAGCGGTTCCCCGATATTCTCTCTGCGATGTGATGTGACCAGGATGAGTTTTTTCGTTTTGATCAGACTTGGGATTAAAGGATCATTCAGAGAGATCTCCCTCAATATTTCTTCCTCATCCAGGAGAGTTTGAGCCAAGCCAAGAGCATCGACCCCTGTATTTCCCACAATGAAGACCCTGTCATTTTTGACCCCCTCGGTCAGAAGATTATCTGCTGCCTTTTTGGTGGGGGCAAAATGGAAATCAGCGATCCGGCCCACGAGCGCCCTCAAGAGCTCTTCCGGAAAAGGGGAATATTTTTGAGCGGTCCTCAGGCCGGCTTCCACGTGCAAAACAGGCTTCTTGAGCATGCTGCCGACAAAGGCGGCCGAGTATGTGGTGAACGTATCTCCCTGGACGATAATCAGATCTGGATCTTCCATATCGATCGCGATTCTCATCTTCCTATGGATGCATTTATAAAGTTCTTCCAGGTCCTGTTTGTTCATCATGCACCCAAAACTGTAGTGTGGTTTGATCTGAAAAAAATCAATCGCCTGGGTTAACAGTTCGAGGTGCTGTCCAGAAGAAACGATTCTTATCTCGAAGTGATCCTTGAGCTTATAGATCACAGGAGCAAGCTTTATGGCCTCTGGCCTCGTTCCAAAGACGATGAATATTTTCATGGCATTTTCTCTCTTTTTTGAGAATTTATTATTATCTACTCTCGAAGAGGACATTCTCTCTGGAATCCTCCCTGTTTTTCAACCGTTGTCTGGTATGATTGTGAAAAGTCATTCCTTTTTCAAGTCCAAAACAATCCCTATTTCTTTTGCCGGAGGGATAACAGTCACATAGAAGAAATCTTCATCTTCCACTATGGAAAGATCTGGTGAATCCGGCCTGTAGTGCCCGGCTTTTGGCACACCGACTGTGATCCCCTGCAATCCTTCCGGATTGTCCAAAGATATGACCAATCCCCTGCTTTCATAGGAGAAATGATATTCGGTCTTTAAAAACCGTAAAAAAAATTCGGCAAAACTCGTCATGGTGTCTACCGAGATCTTCCCCTCTTTCTGTTTCTGGCTAGCGAATTCCAAAAATGATTTTATTGCCTTGGGATACTCAGGAATGTCATAGGGGTGAGAATAAATGAGCCTGACAGTTCTGTTCTCCATCACAAAATTCACACATTCAAAAAGCCATTTTCGAACATTTTCCTCAGATAAGCCACGCAATTCCATTTCATAAAAGGACGCGGACTTTCCGTAGGGAAGAATCGGGAAAGCGATGGTCCTGTTCGATATCATTTTCCCATTGAAAAAAGTCCTGTTCGGTGAAGATCCTGTGTCGCCTGTGTAATAGTAGGCAATAAAGCCGAGATCCTCCAGAACTTCTGTCGTCATAGGCTGAGGATGAGTTCCGTTCGGAGCGGCATATTCAACGATCTTGTAGCCGACCACGCTCTCTAGACATTCGTTGTTCTTTTGGATGTATTCATAAATGTCGGATCTGCCGAATCTATTTTTCTCGATATTGGATGAAAACCAATTGTGCGCCCATCCCCCATGAGATCCGACGACTCCATATTCTTTGATAAGCTCCAACATCTTTTTACCCTGACCGCAGGCATCAAAACCGAGGCCATCGTCAGGTTCATCCCGGAAATCACCGGCAGTGACATGCAGGGAATATTTTAATTCCTTTATGAGGTAGCCTTCTTTCAGCATGAAATCGACACTCTCCCAGTCGATACTGGAATCGATGTGCCAGTTTATCACCAATCCCCCCTTTCCGTAGGGCGTGTTGAGGAGATGAGGGATCTTCACACTCTTTAAGAGAAACGCTCTGAGCACTGAGCGAAGGGGAAGATCATCTGAGAAACACTTCAAATGGCCTAAAGGGAGGTTGGCATACAGGACTTTTCCCTTTCCATAATTTCTCACGACAAGAGCGGGAAATTCTTCGCCCTTTTGAGTGACCACCGTGGCGTAGAGCTCCTCCGGAGTGACAGCAAGACGATATTCATTGCGGACAATAGGATATTCCAATTTTCCGTAAGCATATCCACCGAGAAGGAGGCCTTCTTCTGTTTTGCCGAAGGGAACCTGAAAAAAATCAGAACTTTTCCGGTCCATGAACTTTATGTTCCCCAACGTATAAGCCTCTTCACCATAACGGCCATATGTCATATAGTTAATACCTGTTATATCGGAAAATAAAGCTTCTTTCAGAAAGGCTTTCTTGACACTGACGGTGCCAGCGTCATAGACAACGATCACATTGCCGCCCGCCCTGAGATACTCCTTCACCCAGGCTTCCAATCCCGGCATGAGATACCTGGCTGCTCCATCAGGGAAAATGACAGCAGGATGGTTCTTTGCAACATCATCCACTCGGATCGATTGGAGGAGATGGGAACCGATGCTTTCAAACGGGATCCCTTCCTCTTTCAGGACGCTTTTATATGCTTTCAAGATATGGGAGTTTTCTTGTTTTAGAAATGATGTATACACCAGGAGAATGCTGAACTCAGACGTTTTTGATATTTTCCAGCCTTTCTGGATCATCAGGAAACTATAGGCCACAATCACAACAAGAGACAAAATGCCAGCCGAGATCAAACCCTTTTTCACTGGACCTTTCCTCCGCTTCCAGAAGATACATATCCAAAAATGAGAACACCAGAGCAAAGTAATATATCCTTTCTGCTCACCACGGACTTGACCATGCCTTCCCTTCCTATCTTCACATGGTCCCCGATATGCAAGGCCCCTTGAGAAAAGACATTTCCAAAAACACGAGACGATTTTTTTATATCAATGTTGCCCTCGGTAAAGATATTACCGGCCACTTTAACTCCCTCTTCCAAAACAAGGTTTCCATAGGTCTTCACATCCGATTTCAAGACGCATTTCTTCTTGATCAAAAGATTTTGTTTGGAAATGACGACTTTATCAAAAGTGGTGGATGGCGGCAGGATAAACCATTCCTCGCCAATGACCAAGGCTGTATCACCGATCTCTTCGATCCCCTTGGGATGAAAAGAAGGAGTGTCTTTTGGGCTTCTCTCTCGAGTCGCGACAGGCAATCCATAGAGACGCCTGAACTGGCAGCCCGAGCTGATCGTCAGCTTGCCCCCGCAAGAGGCGCTCCATCCCAGATCACAGTCCTCACCTGCGATAATATTCCCCTCAGAGTCAATCCAACGCGTGACTTTAGTTTTGCGGTCAAGCGTGATCCTTCCATCCGCTGCCAAAGCTCTCAATTCGTTCTCTTCGCCGACATTGGCATTTCCGGCGACATAGATCTCTTTGGTGAAGGTCCCATGCTGGTGAGATTTGAACCTGTCTTTGATATACAGGACGTGGTCAATCGTCTCCCCCGGCGGGATACTTTTTTCCGCCGCAATTTCCACTATTTCATCCTTGGACAGCTTTACCGATATCTCTCCTTCGTTCTTTATTTTGGGCTCAACTGCTTTTCTTACAATATCCCTGAATGAGGTCCCAAAATATCTCGGATCTTTACAATATTCCATATCGATCCGAAGGGATGCTGAATCCCGCGGGCTGACCAGCTCTCTGATGCTTGAGATAAAAGGCAACAAAAGCAAAAAAATGAAAATGACAAGCAAAAGAAGAAATATCATTTCATCCCCTTGGATTTTCTTCTAAACCTGTCTGTTTTTTGCCATGAGACCTCTCTTCTGGATACAAAATCGACCAGGGCGTTGATAAATCCTAAGGAGGCATTCCACAGATTGTAGAGGAACACGAAAAAAATAAACGGGATCAATCGGGTCCTGTATGTCATACCGTCAAGCAAAGCGGCCATGCCTATCTGATTGAAGGGGGCAAAATTGCCGAATGTGTGGTAAACCACTACCAGGAAGAACAGAAAAATACTTTCCACGATCTGCATCTCACCAATGAAAAAGAGGGCAAGAGAAGCGGCTATCCCTATAGAGATCAGAAAAGGGACGGCATAGATACAAAGCAGCAGGGTCCCATCGATCTTCTCCCAAATCGAGATGCGGGGCGATTTCAACACCGGCCAAAGGTATTTAAACATTACCTGAGAGTGCCCCCGGGCCCATCTTTTTATCTGTCCAGCCCTTGATTTCCATTCTTCGGGAACCTCTTCATAGCATTCGACCCGGCTGGCATAGATCACCTTCCACCCATTCACAAAGAATTTGTAAGTCAGTTCTGTGTCTTCTGAAAGAACATCTTCGTCAAATCCTCCGAGTGAAATGAATGTTTCTCTTCTGAATCCTCCGACAGTACCGCCGTATTGGGGAATGAGCTTCATATTGTAGCGTGCTTGCTGGTCGACCTGATAACCTGACGATCTTTCGAGATCCAGAAGTCTTGTCAGCAGGTTCTTGGGTGTGTTGATAGGAACCACACGTCCCATCATCGCCCCAACTTCGGGATCCTTGAACGCGACCGCCATATCTCTCAAAATGCCTTTTGGCGGTAGGTAATCCGCATCAAACACAATAACGATCTCACTTGTGACGATCTTCAAGGCCTCATTCAAACCAGCAGGTTTACCGCGCTTCCCGCGTGTTCGATGCAGAGGTTTGATGATGGGATGCTGTCTGGCGTATTTGTTGACAATCTTCTTTGTGTTGTCTGTCGAATGATCATTGATGGGAATGATCTCCAGTTTATCCTGTGGATATTCCGCTGAGATGAGAAGATCCAGGATGTCGGCGGCAACCTTTTCCTCATTGTGCATGGGCACCAAAACCGATACAGTCGGAAGTTCAGAATCCAATATATCCTGGTAATAATACCGCTGTTCTCCAAAAAGACGGTTCAAGGTAAAGAGAAGGTGGCGAATGAAATAGACGATCATGATGACAGCCGTCAGGCTCAGATAGATCTTGAGAATCAGTACGACCAACTCCAAATCCTTAAGTCTTGATTGATTTTTCTGGAAATAAGGCTGAGATAAAACGCATAAACGCCGACAATAGAGATAAAATCGATGAACGGACCGAAACAGAAAAAGAGAGGAGCCGTGAAAATATAAGAAAATTTTAGGAGGATATACACAAAAAGGACATAACGCACAAGTCCAAAAACAATCGCATAGATGAGCGCGAGGATAACGGCGATAAATTTCGAAATGATCGATGACGGAAGGGGCAGCAATGACACACCCAAGACCACAGGTATGAAAATCCAAATGATGATTTCCGTCTTGATGAATAATTCTGAAAACTGCTGCAGGTTGTAAGGAAATCGTGAAGGTAAAAAGATGAAAAAGAGGGAGGACACGAGATGGACCAAACAGATGAAATAGACCCACATAGCAATGGGTTTGGGAATCTTCATTTTAGAGACAATAAATACAATAAGGATCGCAGCTAAAAACACGAAGAGGGAAAACAGGGGTGAGGGATATTTCCCGATCAGATCAGGACCGTAAACCTCACTGAATAAAAACGGTTTTGCTGTGATACCCAAGGTTGAAACCGCATTTTCAGGAGGAATAAAACGGATGATAAAAGATGTTGCCTTATATGTTAAGACAGGGAAAAGGAAGAAGACGAACAAACAGGAAGGCGGCACCAAAAGGAGAAACTCAACTGTGAATCTTTTCCAAAAAAAAGTGAGCTTTCTGTGCGATCTATGGTAATAAATTTGATTTTTTTTCATATAGATCCAGAAAGACAGTGGACACAACGTATGTCATTTCCAAAATACCTTCTTTTTTTCTTTATCAAATCTTACCTGATTCTCTTTTTTCACCCCGAATCTTCTTTTGATGATTTTATCAATCGGAAAACTGTAAAGTCAATCGCCATGAGTGCAAGACCAGCCATACAGATGACAAAACATCCAGATAGAAGAACTGCCTCTCCATTTCAATTGGAAAAACCCATCCTTGGTAAACATTGTGGAGAGGGAAAGGAATCCCTATGATTACAGGGGTTCGGATTTATAGGCTCTTTTCATTTGAAAAAACTTGCGGATTCCAAACAGATTGATCAGAAGCAGCATCAAAAAGGACATACCATCCGTGCTGTATTCATAGAGATTTTTCTCTCTATTGAGACGCTTCCACAATCCAGTGATCTTTGAATGAAAATATCTCTTGAATCCATAACTTTTTCTATAGATTTCTCCAAGCTCATTATAAAAACTCTTCCGGCTGAGTTTGGTCGGAAGAAGGGCATGGCAAAAATCAAAAAAATCGTATTCTTTGATCACCATTTTATCTTTGGTCTGGGCTAATAACTCCGTTCCCGGCAGAGGTGTAAGGACTGGATATGCAGGCCGGAACAGCTTTTTATCAACCACATATTGACGAAGCTGATTGAAATCATCCTTCGAGAAATCCGGTTTTACCAGGAAATGCGCATTGATATGGATATTCAGCCTTTTAAGGGTTCTAATGGCCTCATTGTTCATTTCGACCGAAGTCTTCTTATTTATTTCCTGCAAGTCCTTATCATGGATGGATTCAAATCCTACTGTCAAATAGGACAATCCTGCTTCTTTAAAGCTCTGAAAAAGATCTGGATTTTTTACGATCGAATCCGGCCGGGCATACATCAAGTAATTTTTTTTGATCCGGTGCTCTTTTATCGCATCGCAAAGTTGACGCGCCCATTTGATATTATGAAATGTGTTGTCATCAGAAAAATAAACTGATTTGATATTATCAGGCAGATTTTTTAATTCTTTTATTACCGAATCAATACTCCGAGTGGAAAACCGTCCTTCCATCAATTTCCAGCATGCACAAAAAGTGCAGCGATAAGGACATCCGCGGCTTGTCATGACCAGAGCAATACTTTTGTGCCTGGAATCATGATATTTTCTTCTATAGTTCCGGGTTAGATCCCGGTTAGGTTCAGGAATGGAATCCAGTTCCATTCCCGTTAGTTTTTTTTCCGTGAAATGAATCGTTCCGTTTTCGACAAGACCAAGGTTGCTGATCTTCTTTAGATCTTCACCGGATTCCAGAGCATCAACATATTCTTTGAAACTCTTATCAGCATACCCTAAAAAAATCGCGTCAACATAATTTTCTTTGAAATCTTCCGGCATGAAAGTTGCGTGGATCCCGCCGACAGTCGTTTTGATGGAGCTGCGATATTTCTTTATGTCGTTTAGGATTTTTTTTGCGGTATTGACATCGCATGTATAAGCAGATATCCCGACGACATCTGGATCAAAAACGGAAAGTTTTTTTATAAGATTCCTGTCGATTCTCATATCCAGGATCTCGACATCATGCTCTTTTACGGACGCTCCAAGATATTCCAGCTCCAGAGGTTCATACAGAGTAGTGGTGATCAGATTCGGATTGAAAGGAGGTTTGATCAATAAGACTTTCATTTTATATTGGATAAAAGGATTCCCCGTTTATCCTTTTCTTCTCCATGAAAATTTTCATTGTAGATGAATTCATCCTCAAATTCCACTACTTCTGTTACGAAGGTCTCAAGCAATAGGTTTATATCCATAAAAGATTCCTCTCTAATATTTTCCTCAAACCAGAGGTCAATGAAAAAACAAAGTGCTACAGACAGTTCTTATTTTATCCTTCTTGACTTAGGATCTATGTTTTTATCTTACATAACCCAGAGCTTTCAACCGCTCGAGTCTTTTTTGATAATCCATATCACCCAATTCACCTTCGACATCCGGGATAAATCCAAGGTGTTTGACCGCGAGCCAGGGAGTGCCAGGATGGGGGGATATGGTCAAAGTGAAAATATGGTCTTTGACTTCGATCAGGCCGAAATCAACCTGCCGGGGTGTCCAGTTGAGTTTATCCACTTGGGTCTCCGAACCCAATACTCTCTGATTCCCATCGATATCCAGAATGCAGGCGCCGTTGATGTCCGCGATCAAATAGTATTTTCCGCTCGGAACAGGAAAACTCACTACCACAGGCTCAGCATCCGGCTTGGCAAAAAACCAATGGGAAGAGAACCGCTTGCTTCTGAACCATCCTGAGGGAGTTTCGGAAATCAATAGTTTTTTGGGTTTGACCGTCTTTTGGATCAAAGGGACGTCGGTTTTAGTCTCAAAATGTTTCGAAGCGATAGCAAATGGTGACGTGGGCTGATCGGTTGTCTTTGCATTTTCGAAACGTGTGAACAGAGGGCTCATTTTGATCCGGTACGCTTGCAGGAGATTTTCTGCGTCATTTGTTCTTTCCTGATAGAGATTTTCCATTTCCTCCAGGCTCTCGGACAGATCATACAGCTCGCCGCCTATCTGAGAGGCAGGCACATCCGAGGACAAGAGCCGGGTATCGGCCTGATTGAACAAGCATTTGTATCGGTCGCTGCGGATTCCTCCGTCCTTGATGAAGGCATGGGTTTTCTCAGGGATCTTTCCTTCGGTCATGGCCATAATGTCGATGCCGTCAGACTTTTTTCCTTTCGGCTGCCTCACACCAAATAATTTGAGAATAGTCGGCCCGATATCCACCATCTCTGCCAGCGCATCCTCCCGGCGGGGAGCGATCCTTTCCGGATAATGGATGATCAAAGGGATCCGTCCGACAATCTCATACCATTTTCCGCTGTGCCCGATCTTTTGGTCCCTCTCCATCAGGAATTCCCCGTGATCGGCTGTGATCATCAGGATAGTGCTGCGCAGCATCTCGGATTCCTCCAAGAAACTCACCAGCCTGCCGATCTCCCGGTCGGTATATCTGAGACTTCCATCATAGAGGGCATTTAAATACCTGGGATCTTTGAGGAGCATGCGAGGCTTTTTTTTCTTGAGCTGTTCAAGCCTCTTGGATCTCTCGGATTCTGTTAGGTCTTCTTCATAGAAATACCGGGCATCCTCACCGAACGGATGAGGAAAATGGGTATCCATAAGATGGATATAGAGGAAAAAACTTTCCTCGGCATGGGATCCGATCCATTGTATCGCATGATCCAGGACCTCAGCAGCGGTGGGATGAGGGGCGTCCTCATCTGCTTCTAAGAATGTGTTAAGGCCATGAAACTCACTGAATTCCTTGGCAAAATCGGTTTCAGGCATCAGCCAGGCATGTGCGGAGATCCCGGCTGTATGCACACCTGCTTTTCCCAGGGCTTTAGGAAACGACATGCTTTCATCATCGATCCCGAGAAAAAGATCCACCGGCCTCTGAACCGGCACCAGAGGATGAAAGGGGAAAATACTCGGAGCATAATATCTTGAATACAGAAGACAGGGAAGCGCAGATCGTGTATCTGTCCCTTGTGTGAAAAAGTTCAGGAACAGAGCGCCATTGGCAGCCAGTTTGTCCATCTCAGGAGTGGTTTGTCTTTCGTAGCCGTAACAGGAAAATCGGTCAGCCCGTGCCGCATCCAGAAGGATCATTACAGCCTGCTGTTTTTTCTTTTTTGCGCACCCAGAGAAGAACAGTAAAACAACGGCCGCGAGGATGAAAAGATGCCTGATCTTCATTTCTTTCCTTCAGAATGATTATAAGAAAATATATTTATAAAATCTAAAAAAAACCCTCATTCAGCAGATTCTCTTTCAGATTGACCGGAATTTCTTATCATGATATATCATTGCCTGGTAAAAAAGAAAATCCGTACAAATCTTTTTCTCGCCTAAACGGGAAATTATTGCGTCATATGGGATGAATAAAAAAAGCACTCAAAGTTTTTTTCTCCTGCTTCTTTTTGTCTTTGCCCTGGTTTTAACAGGTCTCTTCATCGACCGCATCACTCCAGATTTCTTTGTCGACGACGTGAGTGAAAAATTTGAGATCCTTTCACGCATTGAAGGCGAGATCAATGTCCTCTTTTTAGGAAACAGCAGAGTTTACCGGCACATCCAGAGGTCTTTGACAGGAGCATGGCAGCGCTCGGAGACAAGATCCACTCATATAATTTCGGCGTTCCGGGATTACGGGGAGACGAGACAATCTATATGATGGAAAAAATCTCCCGTTTGGAGCTGAAAAACTTGGAATGGGTACTTATCGACTGCCACACAACGGCTGCTTTTTCCTGGCTCGATGAAACCTCACACCCATATACTGCAAGATAAGGCAAAACAGGAAAAAATAGCGGGATGGCAGTTTGCTCTCGAATACGGTGTTGCTTGTGCCTTAGCCTTTTCGTTTGTTTCTATCGATTACCAGCCGTTCTTCTATTTCCAATTTTAACAATTTTGGGGACACCTCATTTAATTCAATCGATTTAACAACTGCCAACCGGGGAATTAGGTGAGGTATTCCCGAGACTATTGATTCCTTCTTAAGGCAGGTGGACCGGTAGGAGGTATCTAAACTAGTAAATATATATGGTGTCCCCAATTTTATGGAAATTTAGCGGATTTGTTCCCTCGGGTATATAGAAAGATCCCGCTGGAAATAAGCAGGAGGCTAGCCAGCTGGAAAACAGTCAAGGAAAACAGAAGGCTTGTTCCCCTGATGATATAATCCACATCTCCACGCAAATATTCCATAAAAAACCGGATGAGACCGTAGTTGACGAGATAGAGATAGAAAATCTGTCCATTGAATTTCCTCTTTCTGTATACGAAAAGGAGAATGATAAAACTGATAAGATTCAAGACCGACTCATATAACTGTGTGGGATGGACGGCTGTATGAGAATATGGATGTATCTTAGTGGAAAGCTTGGAAAAAGTTACTCCCCAGGGAAGGTCGGTCGGCTTGCCGAAACAGCACCCGGAAAAAAAACATCCCAGCCGCCCGACAGCCTGTCCGAAGACCGTGCTTACGCTCCCCGCATCTAAAATCAGAAGTGCTCTTTCTTTGTAGCGGGGACGAATAAAGAACAGATAGAAGAGAAGAGCTCCGGCCAGTCCTCCGTAAAACATGGAGCCCATGTATAGAACATTTTTGAGAACGAGCATGGGAGCTTTCAGGAACAATTCAAAATGTGTTAGGATGTAATAAATTATCTTGAAAAGCTTTGCCCCGATGAGGGCGACACTCGCCCAGAGAACACAGATATAGATGAGTTCGGATGTTTTAAATCCCTTTTTGGATAATAATCTTATCCCGATGAAAAGGCTGGAAAGGGAAGCCATTATCCCAAAAAAATAGAAGGCTGTTATGGTAAGGGGGCCGATTTTAAAAAGAACCGGTGCCATGATTTATATTATGTTTATAAGCTGCAAGAAAGAAACTCTCAATAAGTGCTATTCGAGATCGAAGGAATACTTTAATTGACCTGAAGATCTGTGACCTTTCCGCAATTGGCGACAAATGCCCCATTTTTATAGTCCGCCCAAACATTGACAACCGGATCGAGCCACTTAGAGGTCCAATCTACTTCAAAATCATTCGCTTCATCATGCACAATGACAGTGACCTGTATGCTTTCGGTCTGACCCGGTTGCAAATTGACAGTTCCGAGATAATCGCTTTCATGAAACAAATTCACCTCAATGGGCTGGGTGGTGTTGTTCGTGACGCGGAGGACGCCGTCACACGATTTTTGATTACACCCTGGTCCTCCATAAAAGAGAACAAAGGTGGATACTACCAGAAGAAGCAGTAAGATCCACTGGGAATTCTTAATCTTTTTGCCGGTCATTTTTTCCATCCTCTTTTTTTTGCTGTATCGACTCTATCACATTCTGCTTCGAACATGCATGCCTTTTCGACACAATCACAATCCGTGGAAACTCCCCAAGCAAAGAATACAAGAGCAACAACAACCAGAAGAAGGGGTAGAAGCTAATTCAGTTTTTTACTCTTATTATTTATCTTTCCAATTAGGAAGCCGCCCGGGTGTATAAGGCGCTCCTAATTCCTCGAGCTTCTGTTCGATCTTTTTTACGTCGACCTCAGCTATGGCTTTCACTTTCTGGAGGAGCGGAGCGAACGCTTCAGCAGCGATGGCATATGCATCTCTTTGGGTCTGAGTGGGTGCTGATGTCGAATCCCACTGATCCCAGATGATATAGTTAACACGCATGTACAAACCAAATTCAGTATCTTTATCCAATCGCCTCTTGGTCTGATCTCCAAAAAGATTATATTGGATTTCCTCTAAAGAATTCTTCATCGCTCCGATCTGTTTGGCGAGCTCGTCGTGAGGTGCTGTCACGCTTTTCAGCGCTTCCTTGTAATGATTGATCTTCTCCAACTGCTCATCCACGATCTCATTGACCGCATTCACAGCACGGATCAATTTCCTGACTTTTGTCTGAAAGGCGACCAGCTCTGCCCTGTCTTTTGCCGGAAGAGTGGTGTTTCCCAGGATCTTCGCTTTAAAAGAAACGGGATCTGTCAGCTTGGTGATCTCACCGTTCACGACCTTTGACATGAATACTTTATACTCACCAGGCAGTGCAAACATGCTGGACGGCCCGCTCGATGTGGGATCTTCTTTTGCCTGTGTCGGATTCCATGCCGGGTATTTCAGATCCCAGGTCATTCTTTGGATTCCTTTGCTGGCAGATGCTCTGAGTGTTCTCACCACAAAATCCTCTTCATCGAGGATAGTGAACAACAAATATGGTTTTTCTTCCATTTGCTCGGCGCGGAGCTGTTCGTATGTAGGATAGTAGACAGGTTTGTCGTTTTTAAAATCTTCTTTTTCTTTTTCCTTTCTCTGGTCTTCCAGTGTTTTGATATCTTCTTTTAAATAATAGGTGAAAGTCGCGCCAAGTGGAGGATTGGGAGCAGAATAATAATTTTCTCCCTGGAATCCTTTTTCCTTGGACCCGAGCCCGCCTAAAGGATATTTCTCAATGAACATCCAGGTGTCTTTTACTGGAAAAATATGACCGTCCTTTTCCTTAATATCTTGAGCCAGGTACCTGAGAGGAGTGAAATCATCAAGGACATAAAATCCTCGACCGAAAGTTCCAAGGACAAGGTCGTTTTCCCTCTCCTGGATGGCGATATCCCGCACAGCGATCGTGGGCAGTCCGGCTTGCATCTGTTTCCAGTGCTGTCCGCTGTCCACCGAAACGAATAGGCCGAATTCCGTGCCGGCGAAGAGCAGGTCATTATTGACATGATCCTGATCCAAGGCGTAGACCGACCCTCTTTCCGGAAGATCAGCGGATATGGAAGTCCAGGAGCGTCCCGCATCCGTGCTCTTTAAAATATAAGGCTTAAAATCTCCGTTCTTATGGTTATTGAAGCTGGCAAAGACCGTGTTTTTATCGTGTTTGGACGCGATGATATCGTTGACATATGTCTTGTCAGGAACACCGGCAAAACTTTCGACTTTTCTCCAGGTCTTTCCCGCGTCTTCGGTGACCTGGATCAAACCGTCATCCGTCCCGACATATACCAAGTCTTCCTGAAGGGGCGACTCGTCCAGAGCCACAATGGTCCCGTACTTGGAAGTGGACATGTTCTTGGCAACGGCATCCATGGGCCAGATTCTTCCCATGACTTCAAGCTTGTTCCGGTTGATCTGTCGGGTCAAGTCATCGCTGATCACCTGCCAGGTGTTGCCGTAGTCATCGCTACGGAAAAGCTTGTTGGCTGCAAAGTAAAGCCGCGAGTGGGAATGAGGGCTAATTAAAAGAGGAGAATCCCAGTTCCAGCGGAATGAGTCTTCTCCTTTCCGCGGTTTTGGCTGGATGCCCATGGTCTCGCCGCTTTTCTTGTCAAAACGTACCAGCCAACCGTATTGGGCCTGGGAATAGACGATGTTGGGATCGACAGGATCGATCTGGGATTCGAATCCATCTCCAGTAAGGGTAGTATACCAGTCAGAGCTAACGATCCCGTGAGCGCTAATGGTCCGTGACGGTCCTCCCAGAGTGTAATTATCCTGAGTCCCGCCATAGATATTATAAAAGGGCTCTGCATTATCCACAGCAACTTTATAGAACTGGGTCACAGGCAGGTTGGTCATGAACTTCCAGGTATTGCCACGGTCGAAGGACTCATAAACACCGCCGTCGCTTCCGACAAGGTAATGCCGGGTATTATCCGGATTTATCCACATGCAATGGTTATCGATATGCTTGCTTCTTTCTCCAAGGTTGCGGAACGTTTTTCCGCCGTCATCAGTGACCTGGAGATAGGTATCCATGTTGTAGACGCGGTTAGGGTCCTTGGGATCGCAGATGAGCTCCTGGTAGTAATTGCCGCTTGAGAAGTAGCTGTTCCGCTTCTCCCAGGAAACACCCCCGTTCAGGCTTCTGTAAAAACCGCCTTTTTCCCTCTGGGCTTCCACAATGGCATACATATAGTCAGGATCTGCCGGGGAGATGGCAATGCTGATCCTGCCTAAATGATCTTCTGAAAATCCGGTATTGATCTTCTCCCAAGTCATTCCTCCGTCTTTGGATTTATGAAGACCCGATTCCGGACCGCCGCTTATCTGCGTCCAGACATGGCGCCGTCTCTGGTGGGCAGCAGCATAAATGATGTCCGGATTCCTGGGATCGAGATGCACTTCGTTGATGCCGGTATTTTCGCTGATGGTCAGGATAGCTTCCCATGTTTTCCCGCTATCTATTGTCATAAAAAGCCCCCTGTCTCCACCAGGGCTCCATAACGGCCCGTAAGCAGCCACATAGACCACATTTGAGTCTCTGGGATCCACCACGATCATCCCGATATGCTCGGAATCCTTGAGCCCCATGTTTTTCCAGGTCTTTCCTCCGTCTATCGATTTATACACTCCGTCCCCATAGGCAACGCTCCGCTGGTTGTTGTTCTCGCCCGTGCCTACCCAAACCACATTCGAGTCATTAGGATCGATAGTCACGCACCCGATAGAGTACGAACCCTGAGAATCGAAAACAGGTGTGAACTCTGTCCCAGCATTGGTGGTTTTCCATACGCCGCCTGAAGCAACCGCCACATAATACTCTGTGATATCTGCAGGATTTACTGCAAAGTCAGAGATGCGGCCTGACGTAAGAGCCGGCCCGACAGAGCGGAATTTCAATGCAGAGAGCGAAAGATCCGCCAAAGGCCCGGTCTCTTCCTGTGCTTTGTCCTTTTTTGTCTTGGCCGTGATGGCAAAAGTAGTGAACACGAACAAAAGGACAGACAGGAGACAAAGGATCTTAAAAATTCTCGATTTCATGGATACCTCCTAAGAATATGGGTCTCCTTGGGAAAAGGAAAATGAGGACCGTCCCCATTTTTTTCTAGTTTATGTTTCTGAGGCGGTTGAATGTCCGCCGGATATACATCGGGATCAGCCGGAATATCTTTTTAAATTTATACTTCGTCCCGTAGATCTTGAAATTCAATAGATAGGATTG
>Ga0255055_10000496_pt1 | contig 30458 bp, 27 predicted proteins | sample JV7_2_27_MG_FD_188633 | JGI IMG/M metagenome (GOLD analysis project Ga0255055, IMG submission 188633) | Seawater microbial communities from Jervis Inlet, British Columbia, Canada - JV7_2_27 | ecosystem: Environmental > Aquatic > Marine > Inlet | place: Canada: British Columbia | collected...
ACCAACCGGTGGTATAAGTGGTACATTTGGTCCTTATCTTCCTCCTTGGAATGAAACTTCCATAATTTCTACTATTAAAACTCCTGTATGGAACGCCCCAAATGATCCTAGAATATTTACAAATTTACCAACTATAGTTTTACACGCAAGAGGTAGGATATTAAATCAATCAGGAATGACATCAAATACTGGTGAGCTTATTTATAATTGGTCTAGTTCTGCAGGTGGTGCAGTATCTTGTCAATTACCATATGAAATGGGAGGAACACCATCAGATACGCCCGACGCTCTTAGTAATCAAGGTAGATATTTTGCTCCTAGAAACGGATGGATAATTTCTGTTAGTGTTAAATTTTATGCATCAGCAACATTAACTCAAGGAGGAGGAGGAGGTTACATTAATTTATGGAATCAATTTGTAGGTTTCTATTTAGCTCCAGGAAATACGCCTGGTACACCATATCCTGCGCCTAGAGGTTTTCCAAGTAATCTTTATAAACCTGATCCGGTATATCGATATTTGGGATATTATCAGGTTGGTGTTCATGGCGGTCCTGTTGTACCCGATGGGACTACTACTACATTACCCGGGGCTATTACATGGAATTTACCAACGATGGATTGGGTATATGTACAAAAAGGAGATCCTTTACCATATATATCTATGACTTGTCCTTTAACTGCGGGTGCAGGTGCTGCCCCGGGAGGTCCTGGAAAAATACGATTTGTAAGTAATAATGCACAAAGCTCAGCAGAAATTATAAATGGAAGTGTTATATTCGCATATGAACCTTTAGAAGTGGGTGTAACTAGAGGAGATTTACGATGGGATACTTCGTTCTTATAAATTTGTATCACGAGTAGAAGGTCCCCCTTTATGTCGCGGAATATACCACATCATGGAAATGATATTATCTATATCTCTACTCTCTACAATGATGAGCGATTTTTCCAGAACTGACATATTTAAAGCACAAAGAGCGCCAAGTTAACGCAAAAGTGGAGGCCGCTAAAAGATCTCTTCCAATCAAGCACATTTAGAAGTCTTATTGACATCGAAATATGCTAATCGAGATTTTTGTCTCACTGTACTCTATACTAGCTATGTCCAAAATTCCACCCAAGATCACATCACAGCAAAGGTCCTTTTTGAGAGCGCTCGGTCAACAGGATAAACTCACCCCTGGGACAGCACCATCAAGCCCCTCCACGTTTTCAGCACTGGGTCACTTCCAAGGACAGAACCGGTCACGGTCGCGCGCGGCGACCTTCCGGCGAGCTGTTGGGACACCATTGCCTGTCTCTGTCGAAGCGAGGGAGCAGGCTAAAGACTCTCTCCGCCTCCTCCACAGGAAGATGAAGAAGACCGCGCTGGATAAGAAACGCGGTGAAGTGTTGATGGCTCATCGTGCGGAGAATAAAGAGGAGCGCCGAATAAAGGCTAAGGCGGGGGTGAACAGGGTGAGGAAGCAAGCAAGGGATGCGACAGGACGGCGAGCCCGCCAATTGGCCGAGCATGCTTCGGCCTTACACCAACAGCGTGTCACAACCGAATACTTAGAAGACCTTGAACAGCCCAACATTGTTGCTGGGAAGCCAGCTAGACTGAAGATTGGTGGGAGGCGGACAAAAAAGCGCAGGAAGCGCGTTAAAAGACGCAAGACTCGAAGAAAGCGCCGGACACGAAGAAAGAGAAGTAAAGGGAGAAAACGCAAAACACGAAGGCGTTAATCGTCCAACATCGACTTCACCTTCTCATATACCCAAAAACTCACTCCATTCACCAGAACAGCACGGACAGCACATGCCGTATACCCTTTCCACAAGTGCCCCAGGCCGATAGCATCCCGCATTGAGACACCCTGAGCAATCTGCCTTGATCGGACAACATCAATAGGATAAGTTAGAGTCCAATTAAGTAGTCCAGCAGCAGCACCGGCTGTGAAAGGAGATAAGTTTTGACCTCTTAGATAATCGTAGCTGCCAAAATAACTACCCATCGCCACAACCTCGCGGGCTCCTGTTGATCCCAAACCTTTACTCCGAGTAATAGAGTTGAAACTTATCGGCTGCCTTGTTTGTTGTAGTATTTTTCCCACATCAAACGCAAACACTACAGGTGTTACGACAACTCCCGCCGCCATTCCCGCTCCGACACTTGAATCTGTATACTTCTTGGAGCGTTCGTACATCGGAAAAACAGTACAATTAAACAAAGTACTCGAGATAAGAGGAAACCTCCACCCTCTATAATAGTCGCGGGGTCTGAGTCCTCTCCACCTACGACCATTTTGTATCAGGACCTTAATAGTGTCAAGGGGATGACCGACCAGCGTTTGACTCACCCCTACACAAGCGCCGGCCAAAACATCAGACATTACAATAGTTGACTATTATAATATCTTAATAGGTCCTTGGGACATGATATCTGCTCTGGGGTACCCCATGTTCCGCGGCCAGATGGGAGTAAGTAGCGGTCATATACCTATCTCCCGCATAGGCAGGTGCACGTCTCTCGATTCTACGTCCATAAATCTGATCAGGTTCTTCTACATAATACCCCGGCGGACGAGGAATCCCTCGATATGGAGGGAAGTTGGCTCGTGCACTATTAGCTGTTCTAATCCCATGGAGGAGCATGATCAGTATTATAACTAGAGTAATCGCAATCAGAATCATCGTATCCGTACCATTGACCATTTATAGTTAGTAAGGAAATTAAAAGTGAATTAGTTGGCAGTAGGACTGAAATGAGAACTCGCTTCCGATACAGATTGCTGAAGAGGAAGATTCATGCTACCACCCATTGCTGCCTTTATCTGATCCTTTGCGCCTGGATCCGGATAAGGGTTCACCTCCTGATGGAGGAGAAGTCTCTCCTCCGGTGCGTTCCCCACCTCCCCCCCATAGGCAGCCTTGATATAAGCCTCAGTTCCTGGAGCCATCTGGCCAGCTGTGACCTTCGGCGATGCGCCGGGCGCCGGCCCAAGAACAAGTGACTTTTTGTAGACTTGTCGTTTCTCACTACCCTTCTTAAATGGATTGTCATACGCGTATCGAGTGTCCGGAGAATAGAAGCCCTTAGTCACAAGTTGTTCAGCATACTGAGCGCCAGCCCAATTAACATCCATAGGATCCGCACTTTTTCTGTCACTCGAATGGAACAATTTGTCTAAAGCTGTATAATCCCCAATATTCTGGTCTTGTGGGTCGAACCCCGGATAGTTATTCTTATTATAGGGCATGTCATCACGAGACGCATCATATAATGGGACTTCTCGGGCTTCCCTCATGCTGGGCAGACCGGCCTGAGGCTCTAACGGGTCCGGCAACATACGATACCCTTTCTCTCCCTGAGTCGTATAAGACTGACGAAAGTACAGAATTGGACACTTTATTCCTTTACTCCGCTGCCAATGGAGGAATTCCACGTACTCTTCTAAATTATTGAATACTATTGGATTTGCCCCAGGGATACGTGCTTTCCTCGTATTAAGTAAGTGGAGTTTTGCACCCTTCTGGATTAACAGGTTCGGACAAGCCACTCCTGAATCAAAGCCTTCTATTGCCTTCTTATGCGTCTGTGTAGCACAGAAGTAGAGACCGATTACAAAGACTGCTATTACGATGACAGTTGTTGTTGTGAACTTCATGGATATATAGTATGTTGGTATTAAAAGTTGAGAGTTTTATTTCTGACCATATGACATATGGAAACTTTAGTGGTCCAAAACCCGGATGATGTACAAAAACTCAACGAGATATTACCTCAGAAGTCCAATACTCTCGTCGGATATTTCATGACCGGCTGCAGATATTGTGACGATTTCAAACCAGAGTGGTCTCATCTGATGAAAAAAGCACACAAGATACCCAGACAAGGTGCTATTATAACATTACCCGAAGCATTGATGGGTGGAGTTGGATGTGATAAACCTCGAGCGTTCCCTGGAGTTAGACATTATAAGCATGGAAAGCTTCACCACGACTATACTGGTCGTCGCACCGCGAAGGACATCGAACAATATATCAGAAGACATTTCAGTGGTCCTTCTGGGACTTTCCATAAGAGATCGGTTGAAAGGAGACGACACAGAGGAGGAGGCAGGAAACGGCGCAGAAGGACTCGAAAAAAACGTTCAAAGAAGTGGATAGGGTCACCAGAAGCGGAACAGAAAGCATGGGATAAGGCGACGAAAAAGTGCCGCCATGGCGCTAGATCAGCAAGTGCTCCTGTCTACTGGCGTTGCATAACAGATTCTGAACACGTAGCAAACGGCGGCTATGCGGACGATGATGAAAGGAAACCGAGTGGAATGCGTCCCAACCGCCATCGCCGGCTATGCAATGCTGTTATCTCAGCCCTCAAAGGTATAGACGACGATGATAAAAGGTCGCGTAGGCGATCAAAGAAGAAGAAGAGTAAAAAAAAGAGGCGCAGGAAAAAGTCCCAGAAGAAGAAGCATTAAGGTGTTATGGCATCAATGTGTTTCTGAAATATCTCCTCCATAGGTGTACTTGGTGTCCATTTCTCCCACCTCCCATAGATTCCATTCATACATGAGCAAATCGCACAGGAACATTCAGATGCCCGGAACTCTTCCTCTTCACCTTCATCGATATCTACCACCTCTTCGGCGTCGTCTTCATTTATCTGGGAAAGCTCCGCCTTGATGGACTCGGCCTGTTCGATGATACCGGGCCTCTTAGAAAATAGGAACATCTCAAGCATCATCGCTCGTTTGATGTCTTCTACCGTGACGCCGCGTCTTTTACTGTGAAGAACATAGAGAGCAGATGTTTTCATCGCATGCTCAGCGAAGGTCAATATTAAAGCGATAGCATTCGTCTCAGTATCATCACCCCCCTGGACAGTATTGTCAAATCCCGCTTTCATGAATGTGTAATCGGTCATGGTTATTTGTTAGTAATGTAACAAATAACCTTTAGTTCAATTTTCGAGCATACGGTTTCCTTTCTAACGCCTCCTTTTGCGACGCCGGCGAAATTACAATATACTTGGCCATCTTACATATTCCTTATATAAATAACTAAAACCTTCTCGGTTGCGAAGAACTATGTAAAAGATTTAGATGCAGCCTACTTTATATAGTCAAGCCCCAGAATGGGAAACAAACAAGCACCGCCGCCACCACAGGAGCCAATAAGCTTTCCAATGGTCCTCCTTTACATCTGGCTATTTTGCCTAGCACTCAATATTTTGGATGAGAAATGTGGGAAAGGAAGAAAGAGAAAGAAGAGTAGACGTAAGAAGAAACAGGGTGAAGACCGTGATGATGACGAGGAAGAAGAATGTCCTCTAGCCGGAGTCATAGGACTAGAGAGTGTAAAGGAGGAGATTAACTACTATATGGATTTCATAAACAACAGGGACAAGTATGAAGATTGGGAAGTTAAACTACCAAAGGGTATACTCCTGGCAGGACCACCCGGTACAGGTAAGACTCTACTGGTTAAAACTATGGCAAAGAACCTAGATATCCCCATAGAGAGTATGTCCGGATCAGAATTTGTCGAGATGTATGTCGGTGTCGGAGCATCTCGGGTGAGGGCCCTCTTCGCAAAAGCTAAGAAGAAAAAGAAGTGTATAATCTTCATCGATGAGATTGATGCTGTCGGGGGTAAACGAGGTATGGGTATTAGTCAAGAGAGGGATAGCACGCTTAATCAGCTCTTAGTCGAGATGGATGGTTTCGATGCCACGGACAGCATCATGGTCTTTGCTGCTACAAATCTTGTTAAAAAGCTCGATCCGGCACTCACACGTTCAGGAAGGTTCGATAAGAAAGTATTCTTCGACCCACCTAACTTCAAGGAGAGGAAGGAACTATTTAAGATGTATCTGACCGATATGAAACTCCCTCGACATCTTTCCTTGGAGATGCTGTCAGAGCGCGGCGCCGGCCTTACAGGAGCGGATATAGCAAACATTTGTAATCAGGCCAAAATAAATGCAATTCAGGGCAAACAACTAACTGCTACCGTCCGGGAGAGCGACATACAAGCTGCTATCGACGAGATCATGATTGGTCGTGAAAAACGTGAAAGAACAATGTCACCGGAAGAGAAAGAGAGGGTCTCACACCACGAGGCCGGCCATGCTCTTATGGGGTATATTTTGAAAGATTGTTCTCACCCAATTAAAGTAAGCATAGTGCCAAGAGGAGAAGCAGCCCTTGGTTTCAGCCAACAAAAGAGCGAGAACAAGAAACTATATAGCGAAAAGACGATTCTCTCCAAGATTGCGGTTTTATTGGGGGGAAGATCAGCTGAAAAACTGATATACGGTGACTTATCCACAGGAGCCGCAGACGACATAGAGAAAGCATCCAGTCTGATCTACCAGTATTCATATACATGGGGGATGAACGAGAAGATAGGACCCTTGAACCCGACGGTGATGGGAGACGTTGGTAAGGGGATGAGTGGAAACTTCTTCGAAGAATGTAGAAAGATAGTTACCCAAGTAGAGGAACTGGTAGCGAAAACGCTGAGCGAGCACAAGGAATATGTCGAAGCAATTGCCAGTGACCTGCTCAAAAACGAGACAATCGGCTATGACAGGATCAAGGAGCTGGTTCCCGACAAGCTTGAGTCCTCCCTAGATGCATCTGTGATTTTCTCTTTGGAGGTAGAATAAATTTCTCGGTGGGCGGTAGAATATAGTCTCAACAGATAGTAGATGCAAGATATTAATATGGGGCTGCTAGTAGGGCTTCTGGTATTCGGCTCAATTGTAGGAGCCGGTATCTCCGTCGGTCGTAAATATCTTATGAAGAAATACAGCCATAGCACGATCTTATATATCGATACACTCATAGGGGGGATCATATTGATAGCTACCGCCATATACAGAAGGGGGTTCAATAAACTCAATGAGGAGATGTTCTCTATGAGTGCGAAGGACCTTGGGATCTTTGTCATATCCAGCTTAGCCATCGTAATTTCGATATTTATTGGTCTTAAACTCCTCGAAACCTACGATTTAACATATTTGGCGACCATGGAAACAGGAATAGATATCATTGTTACAGCCCTAGTTGGAACAGCAATTCTTGGCGAGAAGCTCACCTGGTTAAAGGTTCTGGGCGCTATTACAGTTATCACAGGAATGGCAATGATGAATACAAAATGAAGACATTAGCACATATGAAAATTGAATTAGGATTTTCCCTGGTATGTTCATATAACAGACCATGGAAAACGATCCAATATTTAAACTACTTGACTTTAAGGTCGGAAATAAACGCCGGAAGGGGCCCAAAAGACCCTCGGAGTTCACTGTCCAAATGTTTGGGATCGACGAAGCGGGAAAGAGTCACTCCTTACTAGCTACGGGGTTTGAACCCTTCTTCTATGTCAAGGTAGGAGATTGCTGGGGAAAGGCTCAACGTCAATCATTCCTCGCAGACATTCAGAAAAGCCTTGCTGAAGACGAATTGCGTCAAAAGTTCAAGGACCAGATGAGGACAGGAAATGACATTTATCCCGCGCTCCTCGAGGATGAAACACTGACTGACTATGTAAGACGTTGCGCAGACGATCACAAATCATATCACGGAAAGGCTATCACAGACTGTCGTATTATTTCAAGAGAGACCCTATATGGATTCGATGCTGGGAAGAACCACACATTTGTTCTCCTCCGATTCACCAACACAACAGCGATGAACAAAGTCAGGAACCTGTGGTATAATATCGTTAATGATCGGGAAAGCCTCTTCGGGAAACGATACATCCTCAGAACATTCGCCTCTGGTGAGTGTGAGACCGAACTTTACGAAGCGAAGCTCCCACCACTACTCCGACTCTTTCACATCAAACTGATAAGTCCTTCTGGATGGATCCAACTCCCAAGAGAGGAGATAGAGAGCTCCTGTCATCTGGGCCGGAAATATATAGGCCGCTGTAATAAACCGGCTACATTCTGTGATTATGAATATACTGTTGATTACCGTAGCATTATCCCACTCAGTGACAAGGAAACCGCGGTCCCCTGTAAAGTTTGTAGTTTTGATATAGAAGCCAGCTCTAGCCACGGGGACTTCCCAGTAGCCATCAAGACATACCGAAAATTTGTAGGTGAAATAGTTACATACTGGCAAAAACACTTCAAAAAGATTAGGCATCTTGATGCCAATGAGCAAAAAGCCTTACTCGTTAGACTTGTTCTTACGGCATTCAGCTACGATGACATACCAAGTATAAGTTTGGTGTACCCTAAGGCGAAGGTCAGTCGTCAGGTCATTATGGACAAAACACAAACCCTGTTAGACATGCCCCTGAGCAAGATGATTGAGTCAGGAAAACCCACGAAGGAATATAGACTCCGAGATGACTCCGATGACGACGAGATTCATGCTACAAATCAGCAATGGGGTCATTATATCCGAAAAGCAGCGACTGTGTTAGACTACCTGAATGATGACAAGTTTGACGCAAGTAAGAAACTCGACATATTAGATGAAGGACTGAAGGTCGTGCTACCACCACTTGAAGGAGACAAGGCAACATTTATTGGATCCACATTCCTCAGAAGTGGTGAGACACTGCCTTATCTTAATCATTGTGTGGTCCTGAATACTTGCGACGCAGTACCCATCGAGGGAAGTGAGAGCATCATAGAGGCATATGACACTGAGCATGATCTTCTCATGGGCTGGGCACAGATGATGAGAAGAGAACAACCGGATGTCATCATTGGGTATAATATATTCGGATTTGACTGGAAATTCCTGTGTCAAAGAGCTAGAGAGAACAACTGTTATAGACCGCCAAGGCGTGGTTGGGGACAGTCCCTAGAGGAAGGAGAAGCTGATGACTGGTTTGTCGGTCTCCTTGGTCGGAACAGAGACACCTTATCGAAGAAGGTGGACAAATCCATCCGGATAGCGAGTGGGACGCATGAGCTAACATATCTTAAGATGGATGGAGTTATCCAGATAGACCTTTATAACCACTTTCGCCGAGAAGTAAACCTGTCCTCCTATAAGTTGGGCGACGTCGCAGCACATTTCATTGGGGATTTCGTTTCAAGTGCTACCACTGAACCAGATGATGGTCGCACTCTGATCACAAGTAAAAACTTGATCGGATTACAGAAAGGTAATTTCGTCTGCTTCGAAATAATTGGGCACTCCTCCGATCGATATGAGAATGGGAAGAAATTTATGGTGACACATATCGATGAAGATGGGGGTAAGTTCTGGGTAGACGGTAGGGTCATTATGGAATCTGGTAAAAAACTTCGCTGGGGCTTGGGGAAGGATGACGTTACTCCTCAAGATATATTTCGATTGACACAAGGATCATCATCTGATCGGGCAATCATTGCAAAATACTGTTTTCAGGATTGCAACTTGGTTCACCATCTCTTCCGGAAAAATGACATATTGACGGGAATGGCCGAGTTGGCGACAATCTGTAGTGTGCCAATAGACTACATTGTAATGAGAGGACAGGGTATTAAGCTACTCAGCTTCATCGCAAAGAAGTGTCGAGATGCTAAGACACTCATGCCTGTTATTGAAAGATCCACGTCCGACGGCTCATATGAAGGGGCTATATGTTTGAAACCTAAACGGGCATTCTATGTAGACGACCCGGTAGCAGTTGTAGATTATGCAGCCCTGTATCCTAGTTCTATGATTAGTGAGAACATTTCCCATGACAGCAAGGTTTGGACAAAGGAATATGACTTGTCTGGGCAGCTCATTATCGAGACTGGGAGTGGTGAGTATGACAATCTTGCAGGATGGGAGTATGTCGATGTCGAGTATGACAGGTATGAGTGGCGGGCGCCACCAGGGAGGAAGAAGGAAGAGAAGGTCAAAATTGGAACGAAGATATGCAGATTTGCCCAGTTTCCTGACGGGAAAAAAGCTATCATGCCAAGGATTCTTCAAGAGCTCTTGGCGGCCAGAAAAGCTACTCGGGCGAAGATCAAGTATAAAACAGTAAACAGGAGCGATGGTAGCAGTGTCTCCGGGACATTGAAAGAGTTGGACGATAAATACGAAATCACACAATGGGATGCGACTGATGGCAAACTATCCAAGACCAAGACCACAGTCCTCAAAACGGATGTTGTCGGTGAAGTGAATAGCACCTTCACAGCCTTTATGAAGAATGTATTTGACAAGAGACAAGCTGGTCTTAAGGTGACCGCCAACTCCCTCTATGGTCAGTGTGGTGCTCGAACAAGTGCCTTCTACGAGATGGACATCGCAGCATCGACTACTGCCACGGGCCGAAAGTTATTGTTATATGCTCAAAGGATCATCGAGGATGTATACAAGGACACGTTGTGTGAGACAAGTTATGGAAGGGTGAGAACGCGAGCTGAATACATCTATGGCGACACAGATTCGGTGTTCTTTACATTCCATCTTGAAGATGAGCAAGGTGAGAAGATCTTGGGGAAACGAGCTCTTGAAATGACAATAGAACTGGCACAAGAAGCCGGAAAGTTGGCAAGCAAGTTCCTGAAAGCTCCACACGACCTCGAGTATGAGAAGACTTTCCATCCATTCCTGCTCCTCTCAAAGAAGCGATACGTTGGTCTCCTTTATGAAACTGACCCGAATAAGTGCAAGAGAAAGTCGATGGGCATCGTGTTGAAAAGGCGCGATAATGCACCGATAGTTAAGGACGTGTATGGAGGTATCATCGACATTCTTATGCATCAGAAGAATGTAGCCGCCGCAGTGGAATTCACCAAGGAATGCCTTGAAAATATGGTAGCTGAACGGTATCCACTTGAGAAGCTCATAGTAAGCAAGTCCCTCAGAGGCTGGTATAAGAACCCTGATTCAATCGCGCACCGAGTCTTGGCAGATAGGATGGGCAAACGCGACCCGGGGAACAAACCTTCTATTGGCTCTCGCATCCCATACGTCTATATCCAGACAAAGAAGAAGGTGAAATTACAGGGGAACCGAATTGAAACGCCATCCTACGTTAGAGCCAATAATCTGAAACCAGATTATGGGTTCTACATCACTAATCAAATCATGAAGCCAGTTCAACAGGTATTTGCTCTTATTCTAGAACAGATACCTTCCTTTCGAAATAGAAAGAAGTTCCATGACGACGTTCGGCGGCTGCGACATAGACTAACAGAGGAAAAGGCCGAAGAAGCTGAAAAAAAGCTCCGCAACTCATTGGTAAAGAAATTGGTCTTCGAGGATGCCCTTCGATGCGCTTCCAATAATAAGGCTGGCCAACGCTCAATCATGAGCTTCTTCGGCGAATAGTACTGATGGTGATGCGAACAGTCGGAAACGACGCGTGAACTACATAATTAACAGCATACTGATATTTGGTATGCTGTTAAATCTAATTATTTCTGTTGAGCATAACAGTGAGTACTGCAAGCACTGCATGGGCATCTGGCTGCCGGGCCAAGAGTTTTACAACATTTGCCCGTAGGACAATTACCCCCCATATTGCACAACATTGCCGTTGATCTACAGACATTGTTACCACCAGCTTGCCGGTTCTGCTTCATGATTCCATTCGATAACATCGAACCAATGCTTGGATTGTGGACTCCTCTCCCGTTTGTCGATGGGATCCACCAACGCCTGCTGTTTCCTAGCATGCCAAAGGGCTTGCCACCAAACAGACCACCTCGTATTCTCTTCTGTCTTCTTGCACCATCTGAGACCATTATAATATATGTGGGGAAAATAAATTCCCACTGTAATATAACGATGTCGAAGAATACGAAGAAATTTGATAAAGGGAGGAAAAGAGCATTCAGGAACTTTACGCGATGGCTGAAAGAAAATGGCGCTACGTTTCCAGACATATACTTCAAGGAATACGGTGGTGGTGAACGAGGGGTCCACTCGACGACTGCCATCCCAGAAGGGAAACAGGTTGTAAAGATTCCCTTACGCCTCCTTATAACAGAGGATCTGGCAAAGACCTGTCCCTATGCTGAAGCCTTTAACCAGCGCCCATCAAGTTCCGATATCTATGCTCCTCATCTGGCTCTTATTACGCTCTATATGCTCGATACCATCGAAGACCCTAACCATTTATTCGCTCCATATTATGATATACTCCCAAGAGATGTAAGTAACTTCCCACACTTTTGGGGGAAGAAGGACCGTCGGCTCTTGGAAAATAGTGAGATTCTGGGGGAAGTTGATCAACGTCTGGAGAGATTTCTGAAGGATTATGATCAGTTGTCTGAGATCCTACCAGGGTTCTCGGAGCGATTCACTGCTGGCGACTATCTTTGGTTGAGAACGCTGGTCGGTTCTCGCAATTTCAGACTTCCCATCCATGGGAGATCGCAAAGCACTATGGTGCCACTTGGGGACATGTTAAACCACAATGTTCCAGCCGATGTAAGATGGGGATTTGATCCTCAGGAGGGCGGATTCACAATGGTTTCCAAGACACCAATTGCCAAAGGGGCACAGGTTATGGATTCATATGGATTAAAACCCAATACGAAGTATTTCCTACACTATGGATTTGCTCTCGAAAATATCCCCCAAGACAGGAATAATGTGCATCTGAAATTCACTCTAGATCCAAATGATCCTTCTTACCATAGGAAAAAGGACCTGGCTCATGGAGGTAACATTGGTGCCTATCTAGCCCCTGATATTAACCAGACTGAAGGAAAGCGGATATTAGATTTTCTGCGGATCGCCCATGCAAGTCCTGAGGAGCTCGAGAAGCAGGCTAGGAAACAGGACCCAGGGCGAAGAAATGAGATGGCAGCCAGGGTCGCCTTTGCCGACGAGATCAGCCAGAAACTAGATCATTATCCCCGCACACTTCGGAAAAATTTGCGGCTCCTCAGACGGACTAAACCATTCTCGAACCCAGCTAACGCACTACGATTCATTATTGGCGAGCAAATTATCCTTCATAAGATCCTTGATCAACTCCTAGAATCTATCGAAAATATACATGCTAATCCCTAATCTCTCCAGCATTGACATATATATTTTTAAATAACCCACATTTCTTTACCCATTATCTATCACGGAACATTCCCCGATGCATCTCCGATTTCTTCCCTAATAGCCATTCCTGTATAGCTAGTTTCTCGGAAAGGATCTGCTATCCCCGGGAGTGGCTCTGCGCTGCTCGGTGGTGGTGGTGGTGGGGGCGGAAGTGGAAGCGGTGCAATATAATCCCGAATGTCATACCTACAGAGTGGGCATCGCGGGCTATTTCTGAAATGCTGGCGAAGACTCATCTCCCTGAAGAGGTGACCACAATGAATTATTTGAAGGATTGAATCCGCCGATAAGAAATTCTCCCGCTCAATCGGACAAATTGTCTGCGATATTCCACTTACATCCCGATACACCACAAGACGAGTACTACTGCGAATCTGCCGTAAGCTGGGTCGAATCCGTACAGGAGAATCTCTCATCGTCTGATTGAGTATATCTTGTGTTAAAGTATCGTCGATAACACTTTCGGGAGCTGCCAGTGGAGGAGGAGGTGGAGGGTCGCGTGATACCGCTTCCTCGCGGAAACTCGTAGATCGCAATCGTGTACCAGAAGACCATCTCCGACGCGTCGGGAAGGTATATATTGAAGAAGAACCCCGACCAGGAGTATAGGGCGGTTCCCGACGCTCTTGCCATGCTCTTCTGATAGGCGTCCTAAGATTTCGGGTGGCATCAGCATAGGTAGTTGAAGGACGCGTCGTGGATGTCCCCCGACTATTCCTAGAGGATGTAGAGTCTGTAGATGTATCACTCGTCAATCCATTTGTCGATTCTGAAGTATCGGTCTGTTCCCGAAGTGGTGATTGTGTTGGTTCTTCGGGATGTCGTCTCAAATACTCCACTAGTATAGTCGTCATGCTCGTGGTCAGGTTCCTAATACTCTCGTTGAGTTCACGTATTCCCCCTTGTTGTTGATTCGTGCACTGGAGATATTGAAGAATGAGATCCCTATCGCTCACATGATAGTCCATATAAGTATAATAAATATTATTTGTTTAGAATCGAAACCATATAGAAGGAAAAGGTCATAGCTCCATCAAGAGATAACTGATGTCATACGCTGAATATAAGGATAAAGGGCTAACTGGTCTAGCTAACCTAGGAAACTCATGTTTTATGAACTCGGCCCTCCAGTGCCTTTCCCATACATATGAACTAAATGACTTTCTGGGGCGCGGTGCCTACAAGAGAAAACTCAATAAGAAAGCCGAGTCGCTTATACTGATGGAGTGGGACAAACTTCGTGAGATGATTTGGAGCGAAAATTGCATTATTAGCCCCGGCGGGTTCCTCTCTTCTGTCCAAAAGGTCGCGAAAATAAAGGATAAAGATATGTTTACAGGCTTTGCGCAAAATGACCTTTCTGAGTTCCTGACATTTCTTATTGACTGTTTCCATACCGCGATTTTGCGGGATGTTGATATGCGCATCACCGGAACTGTAGTAACAGAAAAAGATGAACTGGCTAAAAACTGCTTCGATATGATGAAGGGGATGTATAAGAAAGAGTATTCAGAATTCCTGAATATGTTCTATGGTATCCATGTGTCTAAGGTAGAGACACTGGGAGGGTCCTATCTAAATGCTCACCCTGAGCCATTTTTGATGCTCGATCTGGCTATACCTAAAAAAAGACGACCTTCTATTATTGACTGTCTTGATGCATACACTGAAAAGGAGACGCTCGATGGCGATAACGAGGTATTCAATGAGAAGACCGGGAAGAAAGAGGCTGCAACTCGGCAGATCGTGTTCTGGAGTCTTCCGAACGTTCTTATCATCACTCTAAAGCGCTTCTCAAACGATGTGAGGAAAAATCAGACCCTTGTAGACTTCCCTTTAGAGGACCTTGACTTGTCCAGATATGTGGTCGGTTATGACAGTCTGACATACGTATATGATCTCTATGGTGTCTGCAACCACTCCGGTTGCGTCCAAGGCGGTCATTACACGGCCCACGCACTAAACGCCAACAAGAGGTGGTATCACTTCAACGATACAGCCATCCACCAGGTAACGAATGTCACTAGTATAGTCAGCCCAAAGGCTTACTGCTTCTTCTATCGCAAAAAAAATCCAACCTTATGATATAGATGAATATCGACGTTACCCCCACTCATGGATACCCCCATATGTATGATTTTATAGGGAATGCCGCAGGAGCATCGTCTAACCCAGTGGTGCTTATCGTGTTGACTATAGTCATACTAATATACTACATCATATTCAGTTATTTAGGTGTTTCAACTCCGCGAGTAGATGTGGGGGTGGCAGCAAGTCCAGGGATCACTGTCCTCGAAACTTTTATGTGGGGCCTGTTTATCTTCCTCGTTCTCATTAACGGCCTTCAATACTTCTTTGGTGTTGACATCAAAGCTGGCATAAATAACTTGTTCTCATCTGTTCCAGAGGTCGATATCACGATCACCTCGGAGGGTGATGGCCTTGCTGATGCTGATGCTGGACCCATTCCTGTCCCTGAGATAACCCTCGAAAAGCAAGTCTTTCATATCCCTGACAACAAATATACATATGACGATGCCAATGCTGTCTGTCAGGCATATGGTGGCAGACTCGCCTCTTATACCGAGATTGATGATGCCTATAAGATGGGCGGCGAGTGGTGTGGATATGGGTGGTCTCAAGGGCAACTTGGTCTCTTCCCTACACAAAAGTCCACATATGATAGACTGCAGGAAACCCCCGGTCACGAGAATGACTGTGGGAGGCAGGGTATTAATGGGGGCTTCATTGACAACCCTAACGTCAGGTTCGGGGCCAACTGTTATGGCTACAAGCCTGTGATCACATCGGAAGAACGGGAGGCGATGGTAGATGAAATGGTGGTTCCACTTACCCCCACAGAGAGGGAGTTCGAGAAAAAGGTAAAGTATTATAGAGAGAACTTGCCCGACATGATGGTATCACCATTTAACTACTCGCGATGGAGCCAAATATAATTCGAGGACCGGAGCTAATATTGGACGTTGTCCAACATTAACAGACCAATGTAGCTGTGAACCAAAGTATGGTTATGATCAGTATTGCGATACCATTCCTGATACGAGACTCAGCAAGAGTCCCACAAACTTCCAAATACAACAGAATCAACCCTAAAGAGACGACAATCGCTCTCGCACACGAACCTTGTCCACACAGGATTTTTGCAATCACATAGAAGGTGGGGCGTTCCGGGAGTTAAACACTTGACCAAACATATCATACAACGAGTGTTGGTCTACAGTATTTATCCGTTTTACTTTTTCATCGTGCGCAACACATGCTGTACGACCGGGTGGTAGTCGGCTTCGGTATTCATTCGAATCGAGGCACTGACATTCGAGCACCGTGAAAGATACGTGGTATATAGCGTAATCGTGTAACGGGGTCCCAATCGGATTTCCACGTGTTGTGGGCATTGAGTAGTCTCATATGGGCGTTGTGGGTGTTGTAATATTCGGCTGCTGCTTTTTTTGTTCTAAACGTTTTTTTCATATATCCGACGTGTACAAATTTCCCAATATAGTGCCGGTCTTCCATTTCTTGACTTTGATAACTAGTTTCGCCATCTTTCAAAAATTGTTTCCATGTTTCGTCGTCAAATCTTTGTACTTCCAGCATCCAAGTTGTCATATGTTATGTATTATATACAACCCATCCGTTTATATTGTTATCATTCGTCATTGTTAGTAAAAGAAATAGCACTACCCTCGAGTCCTTTTCCGTGTCTTATTGTGATGGGAACGCCGGTTACGGCGCGTCTTGAACTTCGGGGCTCCTCGAGGCTTCCGACTCGCTAGACTAAGGAGCTTATCATACAAATCGTCCCCCACTACCTCCACAGACTTGGCATTCTTTGCAAAATATTCAGGATTCACACCCTGTTGAAGCAATAACAAGGCAGTCGGGATTACATAGTTAGGCAGTGATCCACCTCGAGTTTCATTCTTACCACCCCCGCTCTGAACTGAAACACCTGCCCCAGGGGAAACCCCCACATCCGCAAACACATTATTGACAGCATAACCAGCGCTCATTACCTTCCCGTCTTCCTTATAGAATACAAGATCGTCTGGTTGGAGAAGCGACATATATATATAATCGACCTATTTTTTGTATGCCCGCGACGCCCAATTGAACTTCATTCCTTGATGCGCGTTCGCCTCTTGATAAGCCTCTCTCTGCTTCTTGAGTCGCTCTGCTTCCTTTTGCTTCAACAACTCCTCATAACCCTCGCTCAAAGGCTTTGCCAGATTCGGATGGTCATAAAATATCTGAAGGTCGTATTTGGGCACAAGATACTGGTACACCAACCATATGAGGTCCGTACAGAAACGTGTACCTTCTTGGTCATAGTACAGCGCACTTGCCACCCCACCACCACAGTCACGACAAACAGCCTCGTAGAACTCCTCTATATCATGGTACAATGTGTCTCCAAACTTCTGATGCCGTTCCTCCTCCAGTATCTGGCGAGTGCCAGGACACATTAGGAAATCAGCCATTGTAAATCTCTCCTTCAAGAGGGTTACCTCCTCGCTATCACTATCTGAATCAGTCTGAATATCCGTCATAACTGCTCTCGCTTGAAAGACTATAGATGAATGTCGCTATCTCCTTTTTAAACTCTTTCTCATTCCTGATAGTCTGTCCACTTGAGTTGATAACCCCCTTAAGGTTCCTATAAAACGTCCGGACGAAGTCACCATGCGTGACATGCTTACCTCTCTCTTTCCAATAACCACCACATGCCTCCACCGGTTCATTAAACCATCTTTCATAACTCTTGACTTTAGGAGTAACCACCATATGCGTAATCTTGTACCTGGGATCTGACATCTTTCATAGAAGATGGGATATCCTGTCTAACTGGTTTGGGTATAAGTCCGCTTAATCTCCGGGACATAGCGTACCTCTCTCTTTTGCTTAATATAGTCAATGATCTGCTTGACCTGGGCTGTATCACCTATACAGTCCTCCAGACATACAGCCAAGAATCTGAATGTCAAAGGCGCAGTAACACGCGTGTCCTGAAACTTCAGCTTACCATCCGTGATTTGTACCACAGCATGTTTCATATTACTGGCCTCGGCCATGGAAAGGATATTGTGGCCGACCACCTGTCGTTCCTCTCGATCTCGCTTTATATCTTCATTCATGCGCTTAATCCTGTTATCTATTGCCACCCACTCTTGAATCCGAGTTGACAGATCCATAATTATATGATATAGATGCGATTTATATTTAACCCCATATCATACTGTTTAGCGACGGCGGCGACGGCTGCGACCTCCTTTTCGGCCCTTTCCCCTCTTGGCGAAGTAACGCGCACCCTCAAATAAGCCATATGGAACAACAAGATTCCGCAATGTGGCTACTGCCCCGGTTCCTCCCCGGCGGCGGCGGCGACGTCCGGCACGGCGTGTTCTGCGTCCTGCTCTACGAGTGCGCCTTCCGGCACTTTTACGTCTACGTCCTGCTCTGTGTGTTCTACGAATTGCCATTATATAATAGACTGAGAAAATTTATGTAAGTTTGCCAGTTGTGAGTATCCTCGTTCGTAGTAACAAAATGAAGATTCCCAGAATTAAGAGAAAACTTATGAACACAAAGATGATCGAGAGGAATATATAGGGGTAAATCTCGTGTAGGATCATGTCGATCATTGGACGCATTAAGCGCTTCAGCTCCTCTTTCACATCCTTCCTCTTCAATATGTCTAAACACTGATGTATAAACCCATCCTTGAGACTGTCCATTATTCACAACGAAGATTTTAATCCACTGATGCGTACTAGCCCCACGTTATTTTTCTACAAATGCTGTAATGAACAGACCACATGAGCCAACTGACGACTTTCCTTTTCAGAAGCTCACTTTAGCGAATCCACATGGACTTCAAGGAGGGGCATACTTCTCCAAAATGAAACTAGATGGTGAGATGCTACTCATACAAACTCCTAAATGTACCACCAAAAATGGAATGCATACTACCGAAAAAAAAGTCTACTGCGATCTCCTACTTACAGATGACCATGAAACGTTCCGGAAATGGCTGACAGATCTAGAGGAAAGAGTGCAATGTCTCATATATGAAAAGCGAGAAGCATGGTTCCACAGCGAGATGGATCACGACTCAATACAATACCACTGGCAATCAGTACTTCGCCGCTATAAAGGCGACAAACATCTTCTCCGCTGCTTCATACCCCGCCCCAAAAATGCCCGTATGCGAAAACAAGTACTCATATTCGATGAGGACGAATCTCCCCTGTCCATCGACGCTATCGATGATAAGGCCCGCCTAGTCTCTATCCTCGAGGTTACAGGTTTAAAGTTCACAACACAAAGCTTTCAACTAGAATTTTGCCTCCGACAAGCCATGATACTCAGAAATCAAGACATATTGGGAAAATGCCTAATCCAATACGTAAAGCCAGAACATGAACTCGACGCACAACCACAAGAAGATGGCGAAAAGGGTGAGAAAACTATAACTAATGAGACTGAAATGAGCACTGAAGATACAGATGTCCAAGAGGAAGTTACAGAAATATCCGCAGACGACGTGATACCCATTGAATCAATTAAGGAAAATCTCATTAACAAGCCACCAGAGGAACCAAAACAAACAACTCCGTCGAGCACAGATATTCCTGAAACTGGATCCCTCACAGGAAATGCTACTCCCATAGATCCTTTAGTAGAATCAACCTCGCTTCAGGAGGTGGAACTAGAGATGCCAGACGAGGGAGAAGAGGAAAATAATAAACTGACTCTCAAGAACCCGAATGAAGTTTACATAGAGATTTATAAAGAAGCTCGCAGACGGGCTCGAGTAGCGCGGAAAGCAGCCGTACAAGCATATTTAGAAGCAAAAAGAATCAAGACAACCTATCTCCTCGATGATTTGGAAAGCTCCGATGATGACTCAGATGACTCTGATAAAGGTGAAGTGGATGATAGTTAGTTTAGCTAAAACCCCTCGATCACAAAAATATTTTGTAGGCTATGTTTATAGGATGGCTATCTTGAAGCAATTTCATAACCACATAGTGCTAATCACAGCCCTGGCCGCGGTCGCCCTCATCTATTATGTGAACCAATATTCCAATAATAAGGGCAAAGTCACCGATGGAATGGCAAATGCCCATATCAAACAGGGAAACTTGGGGGTGGCGACCTTCCCACCAAATGCGGGGATCCCCGGCGCCCAGTATCCAGCTAATGTCCCACAGTCCAACAAGCCCGGAGGCACCGCATCAACCTGCTGCGGACAACCCTCCAACTATGGCGCCTCCCTACCTTTAGGGCAGAACGAAACAAACTCCGCCGTCGCCGGACTACAAACAAACACACATGGACTTCCACCAAGCTGCACTCGCCAAGCTGTCGTTGACCCAGCTCAACTCCTCCCGAAGGACCAGAACACCCAGTTCTCCAAAATGAACCCCATGGGCGCGGGAAGCATTCAGGATGTCAGTCTCCTAAGAGCAGGATACCACATCGGAATCAACACCGTCGGACAAAGTCTCCGAAACGCCAATCTACAACTCAGGTCCGAACCACCCAACCCACAACTCCAAGTCGGTCCATGGAATGGAAGCACCATAGGCCCAGACTTCAATCGCCGTCCACTCGAGATCGGATGCGGCCCCTTTTAAGCGAAAAAACCATGTCTTGCTGAACACACAAGATATGATTTTACCCATATATTATATAAGATGGCCGCAAAAATAGGCTTCTTCGGGTACGTACTTATAGCATTTGTTATCATAGTGGTAATAAAGATATACACCGAGTCCGATTCATACAACCTGAGATGCATCATCTCTGAAGTTGACGGGAACAAATATTGTGTCAGAGAAAGGGAAAAGCTTCATATGGCTGCAGACTTGCTGGCAAAAACGACTCAGAATCTTAAGAAACTTGTCTCGCATGTAGGGGCGAAATATCCTGACAGAAAGAATTGTCAACGACTTGTCAATGGTTTCAACCCGACGACGGTCAAGGAGATTCTTCCGACAAGCAGTTATACCGCATACTCTGAAAATAAAGGGGAGAAACTTGCCTTTTGTACAACAACCACAAAGGAAGGGAATAAACTCATCGATGAAAATACCCTCCTGTTCGTAGCTATTCATGAGCTAGGACACATCATGACCACAAGCATAGGCCACACCGAAGAATTCTGGGGAAATTTCAAATTCCTCCTCCTAGAAGCCCATAAAGCTGGTTTGTACAAACCAGTTGACTACAAGAAAGAACCGGGCCTATATTGCGGCATGGACATAAAAGATAACCCTTACTACGACCTTTAGACGTACGTGGCAACACAACTTACCTCCGCACCTCTTGGACCCACGACTCCTACGAGAAAATTCATATACCTGCCACCCACCCTACACAACAACATCGAACAAGACTGCCCTTTACTGTAGTATAGAATAACATGGTCTCTCTCATTCTTATGAAAATCAAATATAGACCGCGTTATTCGCTCATCAGAAGTTAGATGCAACTCACCCGTAGTCTTATACGACTTCCAAAGGACAAGGACTTCATTGTAATTATTGACCGTCAGTCTCATACAACTCGCTGTAGTACACCCTTTCCTCAATATTGACCGAATAGTTTCAATACATGACATAGCTATAAGAGAGATAGAAAATTAGAACAAATATTGCGTTCACTAAAGTGCGACTTACAATCCGCGTACCGCATCGTCATAAGACTTGGTAGCCTCGGACTGGACCGAAGAATCAACCTCTTCTATCCCTTGATTTGTATCAACACTTCCGAAAGTACCATGAAAATTCAACGCAGTTAAGGCAGCATAACTTTTCTTTGGTTGGATTATCATATGATACTTCTGCAAAAGCTTGATATCACACGACCCAGAACCCGTTAAGCTATTCGAACCCTTTCGGGCCAAGTCTACAACCTCCGCCTCTGGCGTCCCCTTTGGCACGACAATATGCCTGATATCCTTAATTATTGCGTACCAACGAGGGCAAAACGACTTATACATGTAAAAATCCATTATGTACACTCTTACAAGTATCGGTTTAAATCGCTAACACGATTCACATATTTGAGATATCTATACTTCAAACCAGTATCAGGTTCCTGCTGCCATGGCCCATCAATCGAAACGTCAAAATGATCCGGAACACGAGGGAAAAACCTATCACAAGACTCCTCTATATCCACCTCAGTAAGGTATATTTCAGCCAGACAAGGGCATCCCATGAACTCTTTATACACAGATTCTCCTCCAATTATCCAAACATTATTCCACGACCGCGACAAGGCAAGATCCATAAGAGCCTCCTTATTCGGCGCAACAAGGATCGAACTTTCACTATATTGCCTCCCATGGACATCGAGATCAACCCCCTGACGACTGAGAATAACATTTTCTCTCCCCCTAAGAGGACGAACATCATCCGGCAAACTTTCCCAAGTTTGTCGCCCCATAACCACAGCATTACGACCAGATCCCACCGTAAGCTCCTTGAACCGGTTCAAATCTGGACCAAGATGCCAAGGGATCCCCCCTTTCATACCTATTCCCTTTTTGCGAGTACAAGCAACAATCATCTTGAACATGTCTTTACTATATCCAAGCGGACTATTTAAGTTCTCTCTCACAAATCAATCCGTGGAGACAGCGTTCGGTAATTGAGATAATCTCCTACTAGAGTATAGATGTCCCAGATATTTAAGGTGTGCCACCTGACACGCGGGGGCGTGTCACACATATTCATTTTCTCCGGTTCTCACAACATATCACAGGATGACGACCTCGGTCCCGAAGGAAAGAAGGTCTTTACAGCGGAAGAACATGCCAACATTAGGAGAAATGGAACAGGCTACACAGTGATAAAGGCATATCTCCATGGTGACGACACCATCGCTACTATCAAAAGGAAATTAATATACCATTGTCAGTCCAGTGGAGAGATGGAAGCTGGCTCAACGAAAGAGATATACTTATTCGCATTAAAAAAAGAGCGTCTCTCCATTGGAACCGCCTACCAACGACTGACTCAAGACAATACCATCGACCTCACCCCCACACGCTTGTGCCAGTATCTCTTAAATATAATACCAGATGGATGTAGACAAGGAGCCACAGACTCCTCTTGCCTCGATCAGATCCACGGCGATAAGGAAGTATTAAGTTACGAAGATCTGACTACCCTTCCCGGATTCAACTGGGAGGATCGTCATACTATTTCGATACCTATAGGCCAGAAGCTAACACTACGTCGAAATTACCCCTTTGTCGCCAATCCATTCAATTGTATCGAACTGGATCCTCTACTCAAAAAAGAAATCGGAAATATGATAACTACTCAAAACAAAAATCTGCTCTTTGAGACGGGAGATATATGCAATGAAACCATATACCTATGCACTGCCACAGAAGTACTTCAATACGCCGCAGACATGCCCTCACTCACAGAAGGACAAATATTAGGCCTCTACTTCCCCAGACTCATGGTTGACGATGATGTCAAGACGCTATCTGACCTTCGCGAGAAAGAGCATCATCTAGCATCAGAACAAAAAGAATCACTTGGCAAGGAATTCGAAAAAAGAGCAGAGAAAGTCAACCTGTTTTATGATATATACGACCAAAGATCTAAGGATTTAGACTATCTCGGCACTACGCCGGGCATCCGTGCAATAGAGTTCACGATCCACCCAACATACACCATTAACTTCCCCCTCGAAATCCTATTCAAACTTGTCCACTCCACAAAACAGGTTCCACTCGTTAAGTACAACCCCGGACCAAGACGCGAGAACATCTATAGACTCTATACTAATGGCACCCAGTCCGTAGACGGGCGGGGTGTTCCATACCTCTATACCCAATATGGTAATAGAAAAGGCAAGATAATTCGCCTTAGCAGAGCAATTGCTAAGGGTAAGCGGGTTGCATTCTACATAGAAGTTACTCTCAACACCAATACATACGAACTTGTCTGTGAATTCGAGGCTAATGGAAACATCACTGTAGCACTCAGCCTGCCGGACCCGCAGACCTTGGACACTATAGAAGCTGTAGTCAGCGACGCGATCAACGGCCCCATACTAGACAAAATAAGAGGGTTTCTGGAACAGAGCGGCTACTCATACGTTACCTTCAATGGCCTCAGAGACAATAACGTTGAGATCCGGAAACTCACATTTATATCCTCCCTAGTAGTCAAGAAGAACATACATCTTGGGCATTACGCAGGATGCCTTTCCAGTGTATTCAACATACTCGAAGGAGATCTCTCTGATCGGTCTGATACCCTCAGACTACAGTACAAGCGAGTCTCCAATTATAATCTATTGGGGGCAGAGGAAGCATTTATAAATGAAATGCGCCGACAAGGAGCAGACCCCAAGACTGTCGTCAGGGACCTCAAGACAAATTTTCAACTTAGCGAGGAAGAAGCCAAAACACGATTCGCAAATTGGGCACGAGACGTTCGGACAGAAACAGATGTATTCGAAAATAAACGACTTACCGTTCGGACGAACACGGGATTTCCAATATTCATCGTCAGAGATAAAACAAATTTCCACACCACCATCACCGTCGAATCCATCGACAATCTTGGCTACCTTCGCTTCATACACCTATATCTAGACGCAATGATGCGATTGGTACTTGATAAAAAAACGATCGGCGTCCCCCCTTCCACCTTAAAACGACTATGCAGTGGAATAATGGCTGCCGAGAAAGAACCAGCTGAAGATGCCGATATTACTGCTCTCGCGGATCAACAAGTGAAAAAAATTCCCACCGGCACAGAAGAAGGACAGTTCGATAGTCTATTGGACCTACTTGGAGGAGATGAAGAAGAGTTTGAGGAGTTCGACGATGAGATTGAACTCGGCGAAGAGATCGAATTTGGCGATGAGATCGAATTTGGCGACGCCACGGAAATACCCTCCCCGACACCTACGCCGGGAAAGACATCCACGAAGACACCAGAAGCCAGTAAGGAACAAAAAGTGACCCCACACGAAGAGGGAATCCCATCCCCCGGATCCGATGTCACAAGCGAGGCCGAAGTTGATCTTACAAAACAACGACTCCTAGGCGGTGACAACATCTTCATTCAGAAAAAACTGGCGCGGGATCCTGAACTATTCACCAAAACTGGAGACAAGAAATACGTCGCCTACTCCAAGGCCTGTCCAACAATGTACCGAAAACAACCGATTATCCTCACGGACGAGGAGAAGGCATATATTGACAATATCGATCAAGAACAAGGGATACGTTCATATGATGAATCGATCACATACGGATCCGGACCAGTCAAGTATCACTACATTTGTCCACGGTTCTGGTGCCTATATGATAAGGAGGGTAAAGAACGTAGTATCACCCTCGAAGAGATCAATGCCGGGGGCTGCGGGGGATGGTCCGCTCTCATACCAACAAACGCTAAGCACCCACCTCCAGGAGGAAGGATATACCAATTTACCGACAAGCGTTTCCACAAGGAGGGAGTTGCTACCAAAAACCCTCTTGTCTATAAACCTATGTACCCAGGATTCCAACGCGATAGACACCCCAAGGGTCTCTGTGTGCCTTGTTGCTTCGGGAGACCAAATACCGCCTCACCGGATATGAAATGGATAAAACTCCCCGGAAACACTGGGTACAAGAACCTTGATAGCGGAGAGATCAGGAAGGGTTCACAGAAACCGCCAACCATCTCCTATGACGGGAAGGGTGACAACCAACTGATGTATAAACCCAAAGGCGCCGGGATCGCTGGAGTACCGTCAATGGAAGGCCCCGGCCCCACATTTACTTTGAAAGACGACGGGTCCATCGATCTTGAAAGCATAAAGGGAGAAATACAAAAGAGAGAACTCCCGGCTGCACGGTCCTCGACCGCCTACGCACATTGTGATCAATCAAGCAAAAAATCCGCTGGAAAAGAAGGTAAGGAAGCAAGACCCAAGACCCTGAAGGCCGATGAAGCTCCTTTATGGGATGCTTTCCCACTTCGAACAGGACAGCTCGGCTATCTCCCCGAGACCCTCCAAAGATTCTTACAATGGGATCAAAGAGCTAACGATCGAAGACTTAAACTTGACAGAAAATACCTCTTGCGCATGGGTATGGAATCAAGCGATACACAATCCTTCGTAGCCTGTATAGCAGACCTGTATAGCCACCTCGGTCATTCTTCCTCCGAGAAAACTAAACTCACCAGTAATCCCTCCCGCTCCATCGCAACAATGAAGAGGATTATAATAGACTGGCTTACTATTGACAACTTTATATCCTACCAGAATGGAACCCTAGTTGAGACCTTTGCCACAGACGCAGATAGCGCTTCAACAGACGTCGTCACGGGTAGATATAAAAAAAGCCACCTCTATAAATCCCTCCCGAAGGACCCCGAATCCCAAGAATATTTTCGCACCGTCGTAGGAGCATTTCACAACTTCACCGATTTCCTGATGGACGACAGTACTCTCATAGACTATACCTACCTATGGGATATAGTATGTATGCCTCGGAATAATAAGAACAAGACTGGAGGTCTCTTTGAGGGTGGTCTGAACCTGCTTCTATTTAAAAGCCCAGACGACGACATTACAGATAAAATAGAGGTCATATGCCCCACAAACCACTACTCCTCTCAGATATTCCGCGAAGATAGACCAATCTTGATGCTTTATACAAAAGGATGGTACTACGAACCTATTTACTTAGTCACTAAGGTCACGTCCAGTCAATATGAAATAAAAAGACTATTCGAACTAAGCATGTTCGACACCATCGCACCACAAGTCGCACCAGTGATTCGCTCTATTCGCAAAATAATGAGACAACGATGCAAACCTCTCCCTAGCATGCCTCGATTATACAACGAAAATTACCACTTCCGCTCAAATATCCCCCTAGATGACATCATCTCAGAACTGGCAAATGGCTCGTTGGGTGTCACTCCAGCCGCACAAATCATAAATCTCGACACTAAGGCCGTCGGCGTTGCACTGGAAAGACATGGCGGACAAATGTTCTACTTGCCATCTCGCCCCTCCGCAATACGACAAGACCTTCCTCTCGTCATGGCCAACGATTCGAGTCTAATCCAACCTTACTCCAAAACAGTTGATCTTCTGAAGATGGTACATAAAACACGACCTTCTATCCCTTGTAAACCGACCATGAAAGTTGTTGACAAAGGCGTGATTGTCGGTCTTATAACTCAGACAAATCAGTTCATACCGACGTTTCCCGAACCATATCAAGCCGTCCCGGACGAAGAACCTGATGGCCTCGGAGTTCTCACTGAAAATACCAAAAAAAAAGGAAAATATGTAAACTACAAACAGATTGACCATATCACAATGGGAGAAAGGACCATAGATAAAGAACGAATAAATGTCGTCAAAAGAATCAAACTAGAGAGCAATTTCTTTAATGTCTTCCGCAACACTCTTCGATTAATTTTGAATGATTTCGACAATGCTGATAAAAAGGCTCAGATCAATGCCCAACTCACCGACCCCGTCACACCTTACCTACGAAAACTCGAACAAACCGAATCCATCCTTGAGACAATAATGACACCATTTGTCCAATTCGTTGACTTCCCGGATTCACTCGAAGATGTTGATGCGGTCTCACGCTGCCTTGGCCTGGATATTACCGAATGTAAGAGCCCCGACTGCACATTCGGAAATGATAATGATGCTGATGTATGTATATTAAATCTGCCAGCGCACAACCTCATAAGTGGTGGCAATAATCGTGTCCAATACTATGGGCGACTCGCAGATGAACTCATCCGACATGACCGAATAAGGACATTTATTTTCCAACCAAGAACCTTCCTCTCCTTCCAAAAAATACCTTATGATCTCCAGGACAACGAGATAATACTCCTAGAGGAAATCCTATACGGCGGATACTTTGCTGATCTTGTACCACGCGCGATGAACCCATTTATAAAGACAACTGCTCTGTTCGAGACAGTCGAACCCTCTCAGTCAGTGCCATATAGCTCGAGCTTTAGCATCGTTGAAACCGGACAAAAAGCACATATTGACGTGTGTGTTGTACAGAGCGATAGCCAACGCCGACTCACCATCGGAAAGAAATGGAATGATGATGGTCTTAAATATCCCATCCAGCTTCTTGAGTTCAAACCGACAGTCGCCTGTAACTGGCGGATCATGGTAGAAATCCTCAACGATGCCCTTAAGTCTCATATTGACTCTCGTCAAATTCGAGATGACCTCGTAAGTATCTACTCGGAGATAGTCGGATCCAAAATAGATCGGCGGTATCTCATTACCCTCTTACGGGCACAAGGGAAGAAGCTTATAGCAGGCTACATCGATAAAGGTACACCAATCGATACGGTCATAACACTGGCGGACTATTATCTAACCCAGATCGATTTCTTGTTTCTCGCGATCAAGTATGATCTTCCCCTCCTCCTCATGTCAAGGACAGACATTCCGACCCTTGGTTCACGCGCAATCAGCTTCACTCAGACGGAAAGCGACATCGCCTATGTAATATTCGGAGGAGCATGGCCGACTCTTAAGGTAAATGTGGACAAACCACCTGTCCTAGGGTTACTCACAGTTGACAATTCCATTCGCGTTCCCAAGGGGGCGCTCCAACCAGTATCCGGACATTTCAAAGATAATTGTATCCCAACGGTAGAAGCTTACATCACACGATCAAAAGCAGTAGCTGGTCGTAAGTTAAAACGTCCGAAGGGACTAAAAATCCGTGTCCGTACCACCAAAAAAGATGCAGTGCCAGCGCCAGCAGTTAAGGTAACAGCGAAAGTTCGCAAACTGAAGGGTAAACTAAAATTAAAATAAGGAGCTAGGCAATTATACACTTTTGATTCGCATTTGCCTCCTTTAAACGCCTATTTTCTTCGAGAAGACCCTCCAATCGCCTAGCAAGTGCTACCCGTTGATTCAAATGTATCTCTGCATGATCTTGGAACAGTTTGCGTTCCTGCTCTGCCTGCTCCAACGCCTCCCTATGCTTATGCTCCTGATTCTCCAAGAGCCTACGCATCCGCTCCATATCAGTCCGTCTCTTCGACAAGAAACGCCTCACTCGCCTCTGGATTCTCACAACAGATCCCCTTATTAAACTCATCCTCATCCGAGCCTGACACATCCTCGCTGCCGCCTGGATTACGATAACAGCCCCCAAATGACAACGTTCTTTTCTCAAGCGAAACCTCCTCTGTAGCAACACTATACCTGAGAGCACTCGCTTGAACTTACCACTTTCCCGACTCATTCGCCAATTATTCTGGATAAGGAGAGCTCGAGCATTACGACGAAGATAATCAACCTGCCTCCATGCTGACCATCTCCTAACAACCGATTGACACCTTATGATGTCTTTCCGCGTGACAAGATATCTAACTCTAGAAAGATAACACCGAAAACGAGTCTGAATACTTACCGCAGCGTTACATAACAGGACAGATTTATGGTCTTCTAATAGCTTGTAGGACTCGTCTTTCATAAAAATCTTCGTCCTACCTATATCATACGACCCGTTTCCCGCCATGTGTGGGATAAATTCCTCTATACTCTTCGCATCCGGCTGGACAACTCTATATCGTTCTAAGAAGTCCTTATGTATAAAGCGCACTGGATAGCCAGCTCGGGCAACACGAACTGCCTCAAGGATACCGCTGTACTTGAGCTGTTCATTGACACGTACACGGTTGAATCTAGATGGAACATTGAGATCATTAGGCTTAATACACCTAATATAGTGGGACTCCGTCATCTCAATGACTTTTATGAGACAATGTAACTGGGAACGAAACTCAACTATGACCGTTTTTGCCTTTACCCGCGAAGATGATCCCACTTTGCAACCAATGAAACCAATACTGTTTATACATGATGCTATCTCCTGGCTTACTAAATCCCTGCTTTTGTCACAAAAACCCGTCGTATCATACTGCACATTGCCCGCATAATGACCTATTGCCACATGCTTATCTCGGTTCCTACGGTCGAAAGAGAAGCAGGGGTGATCATCCAACTCTCTGATACACTTTGATGTAAAACTGACATCATTTCCGCGGGGTAACCTACACTCCTCATCAATACGGTCAATAAGACCACGTTTACCTTCCAATAATTCTAAACAGGCCCTATTATCCGGGAACGTGATTCGGGTCCAATCAATCCCCTCGCTCTCGTATTCCAACTGCTCTTGTTTAAAAACATACTTATTGAACTGCTCTTGGAGAGACTCATTTGTATAATTTATACAGAACTGCTCAAATAAATTCTTGTCAAATGACTCGAAGCCGAATATATCGAGTATTCCTATGAATGTATCTCCCGGTCCTCTCAAGTGTAAGTTAATTTTCCTCACTATAAAAAGGAAAAGCTCCTGGTAAATCATCATGG
>Ga0255055_10000497_pt1 | contig 30453 bp, 29 predicted proteins | sample JV7_2_27_MG_FD_188633 | JGI IMG/M metagenome (GOLD analysis project Ga0255055, IMG submission 188633) | Seawater microbial communities from Jervis Inlet, British Columbia, Canada - JV7_2_27 | ecosystem: Environmental > Aquatic > Marine > Inlet | place: Canada: British Columbia | collected...
AAAAATAAGAGGATATAATTTAGGTTAATTATGGCTTGTTAGGTTTTGGACAACCGTGATCGTGCGCTATTTTACATCCAGGTATACTTTTTAAACCCGGACAAGGGTCGCATTTAACTTTTCTTAACATTGTTACTACTGCATCGACTTCCATCCCGAATTCTTCGTCTTCAGTTTCATCTGCTAACATTTCGTCTTCAATTTCGCTCAAATCGTAAATGACATCCTCTTCGAGATTATCCTCTTCATCGTATAAATCTAAAATTTCATCTCCATCTTCATCAACTTTCCCTACTGGAACATCTTCTGCTTCAGTTTCATCTGGTATTTTCTTTTTTTTCGCCATTGATATCACGATTAATATTGTTTTATATTGTAATATTATTATAAAAATGAATGGTTAATATAAAATTTAGATTTTATTGTTTTTTTTTTAAAAGTAAAAATCCGATATTAAATCAAAATAGAAATTCGAATTTAAATTCGTAGCATTTTTTCTGATAATAGCTATTAATAATATTTGTAATTATTGATCTCATACATAAGATCCAAATTACCACTTAATATTTTAGAGCAAGAATAAATTTGGTCAATGTTGTCTCTTAATTCTTTATTCGTATAGGTAACATATTTGAGTAAATCAAATCGAGGATAGAAATATTTAAACTTAATATCAGGTAACAAATTAGCAGATTTCAATAATTTATTTAGTTCAATGCCTTCCTTGGAACGCATATACAATTGGTAAACTAATGAATTAGATAGTTTCTTGTAAAATTCTAATAAATTACTGATATTTTTTGAGTTTATTTCATTTTTGAACGAGATGTTTGATTCTTGGACAATAAAAAATACCAATTGGGATAAAAATTGGTTTATTCTACCGATTTTTGATAAAATTAGAGGAAAGTTTTCGGGCATTGGAAGAGTTTTCATAAAGCTTCCGTTATATCTAAGGTATTTTCCTGACATATGTAATGTCCCGTACAACGAATTGAAAACTTGATTAATGATATCTGAATTCAATATCGATAACAAACAAAAATAATCGTCTGTTTTGTATGATGGTACCTTCAAAAAATACAGCCCAGTTAAATTAACAAAAATACCCGGATCGTATACACATGTAATTTCTTTTGATATTTCTCTAAAAATTAACTTTTCACTTGAGAGTTTGCTCCATATTTCTTTGTATTCTGGTTGGTAACTAAAGTAAGATATCTCTTCATCGACTTTGGCTATTTTTATTCGCTTATTAAAATTAATGTAATATTTACCTACATTTCCAGTCCCCAATAAAAGGAGATCTTTATCAGATGCCTTATACTTACTCAAATATTTAAAGTTTTCTGCCCATTTAATAAATCCAAATGGCCGGTATAGAATATTAAGGTCCTTTATTGCATTTGATAAAGGTTTAAAGTTAGAATAAAGGTATTTAATTAAATTGGCATTAGAATTTAATGGGATTATAAAAGAAGGCAAAGAATAGATTATACTTTGGGGAAATTTAATTATTTCCTTGCTGTAAAGGTGTTTAAAATCGCCAATATTGTCATAATTTTTAATTACAATAGTATTTTTAGTATTGACGGTTTTTTTGCACGATAGAATTATGGGATAGGCTGCCGTGTTTTTAAATATTGGTAATGAAGATATATTTATTATTTCCTTAATCTCCGTTACTCGTAATAATAAGTCTCTTATTTTCAAGCCATATTCTGCTGAGAGAAATTTATTTGTGGTTAAAAAAGAAAGACAACCGATTCCATTTTTTAGGATTTTTAAAGATTTTTCTATAAAAACTACGCTTAAATCATATAATCTATAAGCAGACTCAAATTTTTTTTTAATTTCTTCCTTAAATTCTTTATCAAATATCTTTTTATTTTCTACGTAGGGGGGGTTACCAATAATAATATCAAAATTTTTAGTATCAAACTCGATCAAATAGTCCATGTTAAAAAGATTAAAGTTTAGATCTATGGTATCGACAAAATCTTCAATTTCTCCTAAACTTGGGTGATTACCTTTATTTTCATTTAGATCATTCTCGTTTTCCGAATAAATCCATTTTATTAACATTAATTTTGACATCAATATAGATGTTTTATCAATATCAATTCCGAATATATGATTCTGAATAATTTTTTTCTTAAGATCGAAAGGATTTTGTTCCGGTTCGCATATATTATAAAAATTGAAAAGCAAATTGGCAGCAGCAATTAGAAATCTTCCCGTTCCGCAAGCGGGATCTAAAATTTTAATATCCTTTAGCTTTGTTTTAAGCTCATCTTTAAGATTTTTATGCTCTATAAAAAACTTTGAAAGACTTAGAGTATTATTAAAACTCTCACCTGTAACTAATATTTCTGAAATATCGCTAACAAAGATTCTAAAAATATTTAATACCATTAGATCAGCAATCGGTTGAGGTGTATATATTACCCCTCGATTGCGAGTATTGATTTTTTCAGTAATTCTTTTTTCTTCGAAATTCTTAATTACCGATTCTAAGGTAAAAGTAGCGCTTTTATATGGCAAAATTTTTCAGTAAACCGATTTAGAAATCATTTCATTAAAGGCTTTTATTATATCTACTTTTATAATCATAGCCTTTATTTATAAAACTGTAAGATATTAATTCTAAAATAACGACATTGTTATTAGAGATTTTTAAAATAGCACCATTTAATCATATGTGAAAATTGATAGAACAATCATTCCTAAATAATATAATAAAAAATCCATACTTAATAGCTAAATTAGATTTTGATCAGCTTAGTTTAGTTTTTCGTGAAGCAGTTAAGCTGTTTAGAGAAGAATCTATAATATTGGAGTTAAAGCAAAAATATCCACATGAGAAAGTAATTGTAATTGGAGATCTCCATGGGGATTTGAAAAGTTTGATGAGATTGGTTGAAATCATCAAACTAGAGAACCCAAAATATGTTATCTTTTTGGGTGATATCGTTGATCGAGGTTCACATCAGGTAGAGTGTTTAATTTTAGTCCTAGCATTAAAAATTAAAGATTCTAATAGATATTATCTTATAAAAGGGAACCACGAAACTTTAGAAGTTAATAGGAATTATGGGTTTTTTCAAGATTTTTTGAATCGATTTAAGGATCCTAAGAAATTTGACCATATTGTAGCCATATACAACGCTCTTCCTTATAGTGCTTTGGTAAATGAATCCATATTATGTCTTCATGGAGGTATTCCAGAGGATTATAATGCTATTAATAGATTAAGGAGTATCAAAACATCTGAAATTAACTTAATTTATGAAAACAATGCTAAAAGTCTGCTACAAATTATGTGGAACGATCCTAAGCACAATCTAAAGGGTTTTACGGAAAGCTTTAGAGGAAGGGATATTAAATTCTTTGGAGAGGATGTATTTACAGATTTTATGCGAGAAAATGAGCTAGATTACTTGATAAGGGCTCATGAAAGGTTCCCTGAAGGTTATAAGTGGTTTTTTAGCAAACAATTGTTGTCAATTTTTTCTTCTGCTAATTATAGAGGTACGTTAATCCCCATTCCCGCATCATACGCAATTATTAGAAATAAACTTGTGATCCCTAAGATTATCTCTTAATCATGAAAACAGATCGGGAAATTTTCTAACAATTTCGGGGGTTTTCTTGATTTCTTCTTTCCATCGATCAGTTTTGTCTGATTCTAAAGATAGTTTTTGAGAAATTATTGTCTCTTCAGTAGGAACATACATAAAGGCAGATGAGGACCGACTGCTTTTTAATAAAATATCAACCATTACTCGTTTAAATAAGCCGTTATTTACTCCTTCGATTTTATCTAAAATATTTATTTCTTCTTTAGTAACATCGAATTTTAACGCTTTAAATGAGCCAGATGATTTTAGCGCATAAGGAAACCAGCTATTTCTAGGGAAAATCCTTGTAAAATTATTCACAGTGCACACTTCAACATTGAATTTATTTTTCCAATGACCAAGGGTTATGAACGTACCATAACCAATAACTGAAATGAAATTAGAATCTGAAGTGTCGTTATTTTTCAATTTTTGCTCTCAATTTACATAATTTGAGAAGCATCTGGCTTTATAAACAGCAAATTATTACCGCGTATAAAAATTTCGTTGTATTTCGCCACAGGGCTCCCATCCATGATTTCAGTTGCGTTCTCTAAAATCATATTCATATATGCATCGATTTCTTTTAATAAACCCTTATATTCCGTACCATCTTTTAATCTGAGCAAGATTTGACTGTTTTGAGCAGCTTGTAATATGTATAAAGGGTTCTTATTTCTATTATTCTGACTTGACATTCTTTATCACTTATCAATAAAACATTTATATTATAATTATTAAAAAGATAATTTAAAGAAAAACTTTTTTCAATTAAAACCTTTCTAAGAATATTGAAACCTCCAAGTAAAGATGCAGAGAAAAAAAAAAATATTATCGCTAAATATAATTCAACTTCAAGCTTTTACGATGATAGATATAGGAATATCCAGAATTTAAAATTCAAACTACTATTAAAAAATTTTAAATTTGATAATAAAATCATATTGGATGCGGGTTGTGGGACAGGGCTTCTTTTTGAATTTTTTCCTAGATCTGATCAGCAGATATATAAAAGGAAGCTAAGATATATCGGTTTAGATATTTCCTGGAAAATGTTGAAACAATTCTTATACAAGATAAATAAGGTAACAAGTATCAAACATGTAAATCTAATTTTAGGGGATATAGAAAATCTACCCTTTAGGGAAGAAAAAATCCACCAAATTTTTGCTGTTACATCATTTCAGAATTTACATGATATTGAGAAAGGATTGAGAGAATTAATTCGAGTTGGTCAACAAGGAACCTCATTAAATTTATCGATCTTGAAAAAAAATTTGAATTTAGATAATATTTATTCATACTTAAAATCAGAAACTGCAGATTTAAATTTAATAAGGTTGGAAAAGGTTGAAGATGTTATTATTCAGGGAAATCTTTTAAAACAAAATTGAACTTATTTTTTTTTTTGAAATGATTGAATGATATCTAAAGGGTTGCTTTCTACATTATATTTTTTTTTAAAGAAATTACACACATTTCTTATATCTCTTTCTAAAAGCGAATTTGCATTTGGATGATCTGAAGGAACCCATTGTAACCAATCAATAATTAATATATTATCTTTATGATCTACTACAATATTGAACTCTCCAAGATCTCCATGTATCATTTTTGCTTTTTGGTAAATAATTTTAACTTGTTTGATAATTTTATTAAATACTTTAATTGGATTATTAATATTGCTATGATAGGCTAATTCTTTTCCTCTTAAGTAAGACATAACTATTATGTGTCTATTAAACCCAATTGGTTTGGGTGTATTTAATTTAAGTTCATAAATCTTGCTTAGTGCTCCAAATTCTTTTTTAGCAGCAAGTCTATTTACATATAACCAAGAGGCGTGTTTTCGATTTCCAAGGAAACTTCTTAGGCTTTTAATGTTTTTAAAGCTAGTTCTCCCAATTCGGTAAATTTTTAATGCGAAAATATTCTCATTATCATCCATACATCCATATACATCTGATTCTTTTCCCTTACCAATCAATGGCCCTAATTGTCCAATTATCTTCTTTTCCACTAAAGCATGAAGAGCCAAGACATCATAACCAATTGAATTGAGAGTGTATCCTACTTCATTTTTAGACGAGTCTCTTATTATTAAATCTAATTTATGAACCTTTTTAAGGCGAAATAAAGTCTCTTCCATAGGATACCTTGAATAGAATTTAATGTTTTTTACCGCAACATATTCAGCTCGTCGCATTCCAATTTCTATCGCCATTAAAATTCTTAGGTCTTCCTTTTCCATATTAGGAAGAAGTTTCGCTGCTTCGGTCATTTTTTTTAGTACCCTATTTTAGCATTAGTTTAAGACCGTAAATTAAAGAATAAATTTATGATAAACTTTAATGAAATTGATAAGTTCTATAAAATTTGGTATTTCGTATATCGCGATTCCAAAAACGATTACTACCAAAAATAGCAGTATATCGCTTTGTTTAATATAGTAGATTGAAGCTGTTGATCCATCTTGAAATAAAAACAAGAATATTCCTTGCTGGAGATAAATAGCAATTCCACTAGAACCTACAAGTCCTATAATTGAATATATTATTATTTTGGATTCGATTTCGATGATGCCTATAGTTAAGATAATCGCAAAGGAAATTATTGTAAGGATTATAAAAAATAAGGAAATTGAAAGCCAATTATCGTAAAGTCCTGAACTCACTTCATAATTATATCCCGTTTTTCTCCAATCTAACGAAGTACTTAGATTTAGAAATGAGATTATTGGAAAGATTAATGCTGGGAGTAAAAAAATGAAATAAAGCCTTAAAGTAATAAATCTTGAAAATTTATCGAATTCTTTTTTATCTTCTTGCTTTATTTCACTCAACATTTTGTCTAGTCTAATCTGAACATAATCTGGAACTTTTTTATTCAATATAGAGATTTGAAAATTAATATTGGGGTAATTAGAAACTAGATTTTCTAATAGTTCGTATCCTTTTTTTAATCTTACTTGAGAACTTTTTGGTCCGTTCCATATGAAAATAATATTGCGTTCCTCATCCAGAAGTGCGCAAAGATCGTGGTAAAGCAAACTTGATCGCTCTTCAATCCAGTTTTTATTAGCTTCATCGAAAATGTATGTTTTTAGCATAGATATTCAAATATTTTTAACTCTGGGTAATTTATATCTTTTTCTATATGAATACATCAGACCATCAAAATGATGGTATCAACTATATTTTTATTATGAAGACACAGAAATTTAAAAATAAACAAAAAATAAAAAAACTGACGATGCGAGAGGTGAACGAGGTGAAGTTATTCATTTTCTATTCTTTTTTGAATCTGCTTCCATTGATCCTCAATATAACTCTTATGTTTCTCAATATCTTCATCCGATATATTTTTGAACCTCTTTTGAGTATTCAAATACTCTATGATAGGTTTTCGTTTTTTTGGATCTAAATATTTGCCACTATCTTTTGATAATACAAATTTGCCCTCAATCACTTCATAGAGGGGCCAAAAACCGGTTTGAACTGCTAATCTCCCGACTTCAATCGAATCTTTTGGATTATACCCCCATCCTGGAGGACATGGTGCGAGAATGTGTATATACTTTGGACCACTAATTTTCATAGCGTTTTTAAATTTTTCGTATAAATCCAGAGGATAAGAGGAAATTGCTGTGGCTACATAAGGTATACCGTGTGCTTCTAAAATTTTAGCCATGTTTTTCTTATATCCTACCTTTCCATTAGGGGTAGTAGTACTATAAGCACCAGGTGGTGTACTTCCGCTCCTTTGGACCCCAGTGTTCATATAAGCCTCATTATCGTAACAAGCGTAAATAAAATTCGTACCTCTTTCAACAGCCCCACTTAAACTCTGAATTCCAATATCTACGGTACCGCCATCGCCTGCAAAAGCAACCACATTAACATCATCAGCTAATCCTTTGTCTTCAAGTGAGGCAACGATTCCCGACGCTGAAGCACCTGTAGTGGCAAATGGAGTGTGAAGTACTGAAACTTTAGTGGTACAAAACCCTTGCATTCCGTGTAGAACAGTTAAGCACGATGCAGGAACAGTGATTATTGTATTTGGCCCTAAAGCTTTTAGAGCCATTCTATATATTAATGCCATTGAACATCCAGCGCAAGCTCTAGTACCAGGATATATAAATTCCTCGTCAGGAATTTCCATTAGTTTTACCATTTTTTTTAGCCTCCTTTAAAATAATCTTTTTCGTCGTAATCACCAAGTTTTTCTAATTTTAAACCGATAAAATCGGTTTCATGAGAGATAATTCCTCTTTCTGATTCGTTAATTGCTTTGGTCACTCCCTGGATTATATGCTGATCAGTAACATCTCTACCACCTAATCCTACTATAAATCCTTTAATAAATGGGCTTTGCTTTAATCCGTATAGAGCTGCCTTTAATTCGTACGATAATACTCCTTCATAGCCATAACCAATATCCCTATCAAAAACTACTACGAGTTTCGTATCTTTAAACAACTTTCTCAATTGCATAACTGGGAACGGTCTGAATAATTTTAAACTAACTAAACCAACTTTTAATCCGTCTTTACGGAGTTTACTGATAACATTCCGCGCTTGAGAAGCAACTGACCCCATCGAGAATATTAGGACATCAGCGTCTTCAGTTAAATAGGTTTTATAAATACCGTTTCCATAGGATCGTCCAAATTTTTCTGAAAATTCTTCGTGAACATTCATTATGATTTCAATTGAATTTTCAAGAGCTTTTTGCATTGCATATCTATATTCAAAATATCCCGGAACAGTACCTTCATTTCCTCTATCTCTTAAATGGGGTGTAGTTACTGGATCAATCCCTTTCACTACAGAAACATCAGATAGATTTATATGGTGTTTTAATGGAGGTAAAAATTCGTCAATTTCGATTTGTTTTTCTATAGAAACAGGCATCATTGTATGAGACAAGATATAACCATCATATGCGACCACTGTTGGAAGAAAAACCCTGGGATCTTCCGCTAATTTAAAAGCTTGTATGTTGGTGTCGTAAATTTCTTGATTATCCATACAAAACATCTGAATCCAGCCCACATCTCGCATCGTAATAAAGTCTTGGTGATCTGTCCAGACAGACCATGGAGCACCAGTTGCTCTGGTTGCTAAATTTAGTACAATAGGTAATCTATTGCCAGAAGCCCAAGGCAACATTTCATACATCAACATTAATCCATGGGACGAAGTTGCCGTACCAACTCTTGACCCGGTAGCGGAAGCAGCACAACATACTGCCATAGCAGAATGTTCTGACTCCACTTTAACAAAACGGGTGTTAATTTTACCTTTTGAAACGAATTCCGCGATTTTTTCAACGACAGGACTTTGTGGTGTTATAGGATAAGCAGCAATAACTCCAACTCTTGCTTGTCTAAGGGCGTGGGCTGCAGCGTGATTCCCAGTCAAAATTTTTATTTTTTTATCGCTTATTTCAGATTTTTTTTCTGTAACTGTCACTCAATTTTCACCTCTTCCATTGAAATTGCTTTTACAGGACATTCCTCCTGACAGATTCCACATCCCTTACAAAATTCTAGATCTATTTCTGGAGGTATTGTTCTAGTTACTACTGCTTCTGGACAATACAACCAGCAATTAAAACAACTAGGTTTTCCAGATTTTACGGGAATACATTTTTCTAGATCGATTATGGGTTTTTTAGGGCTCCAAGTTCCAGTTTTTCCAGCTTCTCCTTTCACGGGTTTTTGAACAGAACCTAAGATTTTTTGATAATCTTTTTTCGTGTCAACCATAGATATCACACAATTTAGTGAATAATAACCAATATAAAAATTAGTATCTATTGTAATAAAACTCTTCCTATTAATTGAAATAGGGATTTACCTCAAATATTAATTACAATATCATTTTTTCTTTTTGACAAGAAAGAAACAGAATTTATGATTCCCAATTATAAGAAGTTATAATTTTTCCTTTTGGAAATCGAAAGAAATTTATATTCAACAATTTCATTATCTCTTTAGTAAACCACCAGTTATGAATAAATATCACATCTTTAGGTGATAGAGATAAAGTATAATAAAATTAAAGTTAGAGAAAAATTCAAAGAACTATTTGAACACTCGTTAGATTTAATTTATGTAAACGATTTGAATGGCAATTTCCTTGATGCTAATGATTTAACATTGATTACTCTTGGTATTGATAGAAAAGAAATCCCAAAAATTTCTTTTATCGATTTACTGGACAGAGATAATTTGATCAAAGCATATAAGATAACGAAAGAAATAAAAAAAGCAGGAAAACAGTCTGCCCAGAGCGAGTATAAACTTAAAACAAAAATGGGCGATTCCATTTACATAGAAACTTATGGGATTCCTCTTAAGAAAGATGGTGAGATATATGCCATATTAGGGGTAGCTAAAAATATAACGGAACGAAAAAAAGCAGAAAAGAAATTAAAGGAATCAGCAGATATGTTCAAAGCGTTGTTTAAAGAAGGATCGATACCTGCGTATACTTGGAAAAATGTGGATGGAGATTTTGTTTTAGTTAATTACAACTACGCTGCGGCAAAAGTAACACATGGAAGCGTAGAAAACTTTTTAGGAAATAAAGCTTCTGAGATGTACAAAGATCGTTTAGATATTTTAAATGATTTACATTTAAGTTTGAACGATAGAACTCATGTTAGGCGAGAAATTAATTATAAATTTCAATTCTCTAATGAAGAAAAATTACTCCTTGTAAATTATAGTTATGTCGATCCAGATTTAATAGTTGTGCGTACCGAAGACATAACAGAAAGAAAGAAAGCAGAAGAGCGGTTAAAAGAATCCGAGCTGAAATATCGTAACATGATTAATAATCTTGATGTTGGTTTTTATCAGGTTACTTTAGAAGGAATAATGTTGAATTATAATCCAGCACATAATAAGATTTTAGAATACGACCTTTCAGAGAGTTTAATTGGTAAAAAGGTGACAGATTTCTGGCAATTCCCCGACGATCGAGAGCAATATTTAGAGCAGATATTAAGAGATAGTTATGTCAAGAATTTCATATGCCCGTCTTTGACAAAAAACGGTAAGAAAGTTGTTGTTCAATTAAACTCTCATTTAATGTTAGATAAAGAAGGAAATCCGTATGGAATTGAAGGAACCTTTATCGATATCACAGAAAGATACAAATTAGAAGAAAAACTTCGAGAATCAGAAAGAAAATATCACAATCTTTATGATAACACGCCCTTTTCGGTAGTATTAATCAACACTCAAGGATATGTTGTAGACGTGAACCCAAAAGCTACAGAAATGTTTGGATACGATAGACATGAAGTAATAGGTAAAAAATTTATGAATCTTTCCATAATACATCAAGATTATTTACCAAATATTCTCTCCGTTTTTAGAAAATTCGTTAAAGGCGAAAAATTACATCGAATGGATGTTAAAATAAATAAAAAAGATGGTGTAGTGTTTTGGGCAAATTTACAAGCAGCGTTAACAAAAATCAATGAAAAAACTTACGTTCAAGCCTTGTTTACAGATGTAACAGTAAAAAAAGAAGCGGAAATTCTCATAGAAAAAGAAGTGAAAAAATTAAAGGAACTCGACCAAATCAGGAAAAATTTGATTTCAAGAGTTTCCCACGAACTTAAAACACCTCTCGTTTCTGTAAGTGGAGGATGCGAACTTCTTTTAACAATTTATGGTGAACAATTTAGGAAAGAAGAATTAGAAATAATAGAGCTAATAGAGAAAGGAGGAAAAAGACTAAAACATTTAGTTGACAATTTAATTGATATCTCCAGAATAGACTATGATAAATTTAAACTTTTAAAAACACCAAACGATCTCAGCGCTATAATTCGGGAAATATCTAAAGAATTAAATTATTCGATTAAGGATAGAAAAATAAATTTAATGCTTTTATTACCAGAATCGTTCCAGATTAATTTAGATCTCGTTAGGATTGAGCAGGTGATTATGAATCTTTTATCTAACGCTATTAAAAATACACCACCAAATGGTGAGATTGTAATCAAGTTGATAAAGAAAGAGAATTTTGCTGAATTTTCGATACATGATACAGGTATAGGTATATCTCCAGAGGAAATGGATATGTTATTTACGAAATTTGGCAAATTAGAGAGATACGGAGAAGGGTTTGAATATATTGATATCCAAGGCACTGGTTTGGGTTTACATATTTCAAAAGAAATAGTTGATTCTCACGAGGGCGAAATAAGGGCTGAATCCGAGGGAAGAAATAAAGGTAGCACATTCGTTGTAAGACTACCAATAATGTGATTTATCTACAAAAAAAGATTTACAAAAGTTTTGCCATTTTAAAACCTTGCTCAATCAGATCAAAGTTTATGTTTCCTAATTGTTCTCCCATTCTGTTTAATACTACATCTTTAAGGTTTTTCAATTGTAGTTCTGGTAATGCTTTTGATAGTAAGCCTAAGATAGGAGTATTGATAACGGGGTTTCCATCGATGGTTAGATTCTTTTCAAGGGATAAGTTACTAATATTAGCCACAATAACCATCGTATTGCTACTGAGGTTAAATTTCTCAACAAAATATTTGGGATTTTTATCAGAATTAACGATAAAAATACCACCATCTTCGAGGGAATCAACATCTACTTGGGTTAAAACACTATCATCAAAGACTATTAGTATATCAGGATTTTCAATTTGTGCTCTATCATACACTTTTTCATGTCTAGATAACTTAACATACGCTTGGACTGGAGCCCCCCGCCTTTCAGCTCCAAAAGAGGGATATGCTTGGACATCAATGAAACTCCCACTTAAATAGGCGGCTTCCGCGATGATTTCACATGCCGTTACTATACCCATACCTCCTCTACCAAGGAGTACAATTTTAATCAGCTCTAACTCGCTCATCTTAAAAACCTAAAATAATTACACATTATTCCTTCGTGAGAATCTTATTACTTAAAGAGTTTATTCAAAAATAAAAAACTTTTGTAATTTATAGCTTTAGGGCTTCACGATTCATTGAATGAATTCAATCGTGTTAAAAAGTATAAAGATAATGAATCATAACAAAGAATAATCAATCAAAAATTTTCTGCTAAATCAAAGTAATGATTAACCAAAACGGTTTTTTTGAAGGTAGAGAAACTAAGAAGTTATTTTATCAGAAATGGTTGCCCGATTCTGAAATTATTAAAGCTAACATAATTGCATTGCATGGATGGGGGACACATTCAGATAGAATAAATGTACCAGCAGAATATTTCACAGAAAAGGGTTATGCCATCTACGCTTTCGATATCAGAGGACATTGGAGAAATTCAGGAGACTTCCCTGGACATATCGATAGTATGGATCATATTCAAAAAGATATCGTATTATTCATGGATTTAATTAAAAAACAAGCCAAAGACAAGAAAATTTTCTTGATGGGGCACGCATTTGGGGCCTTAATTTCTTTAATTTTTGCTATAAATCACCCATCGACACCAGGTGTAATAGCCTCTTCACCCTTATTAAAATATATCAAAGATTTCTCGCTTAGTAGAAAACTGGGTAGAAAAATAACGGGACCAATCTCAATGATATCTCCGAATAAAACGATGGAAAGAGACATTGAACAGAATATTTTAACGAGCGATATTAAAATTTTACGAAAACACATTTCAGATAAAAAAAGAATTAATAAGATATCTTGGAGATCTGCTGCTGAGATGGAAAGGTCAATGAAGTGGACTTTCGAAAATGTATCGAATTTATTATGTCCTACCCTTATTTTACAAGCAGGAAATGATAAACTGGTTGATAAGGGAACAAATAAGAAATTTTTCGAAGGAATTAAGAGTACTGATAAGACCTATCGGGAATACGATGGGCTTCTTCACGAATTATGGCAAGAAAAAGGGAGAGCACAAGTCTTTCAAGATATGTTCATATGGCTTGAAAAACACATTAAAACAAAAAAATAAGGAAATCTTGAAATTTATTTGATATTTTAAAATTTTAAATTATATATTATTAAAATTCTAATAAAAATTATATATTTCCTTTAAAAACTTATACTCTTGTAATATTTAATTTTAAAAATTGATTCTTTTGTTATAATGCCTAATGAAGATTCGATAGTTGATAGGAACTTCAAAAATTTAACTCCGATGATGAAACATTGGTACAGCGTTAAGCAGAATCATAAAGATAAGTACCCCGACCATATTATTGCCTATCGAATGGGAGATTTCTACGAGTTTTTTTATGATGATGCTGTAAGGGTTTCTAAACTTTTAGGTATCACCTTAACTAAACGAAAAATAGGAACAGATGCTTATCCTCTTGCTGGAATTCCTCACCACGCGGGTAATTATTTAAAAAATTTAGTGAATTTAGGTCAAACTGTCGTTGTCGTCGATCAATTAGAGGATCCTGCTACGGTTAAAGGTAGGATAGTAAAGCGGGGGGTAGTACGAATACTTTCTCCTGGAACGATTATTGAATCTGATATGTTAAAATCAAACGAGAACAACTACATTTGTTCAATTGTTAAGGAAAAAAAGGGTTTTGGCATCGCTTTCGTAGATCTTTCTACAGGCGAATTTTCAACAACTGAATTTTTAAAAAAGGAACAAGATCCTATTGAAAAAATACTAAGCACATATTCTCAATATGATCCAGTAGAATTAATCGTACCTACTATAATAAAAAAGGACGAACGCCTTTTTATGCTATTATCAGATTTGAACAACGCTTTAATTAAAACTTATGAGGATTCTGTTTTTGAATTTGATGAATCCTATGATCTTCTCAAGAGACATTTCAATATATCCAATTTAAACAGTTTTGATTTAGAAAATCGTGAATTAGCGGTTCAAGCTTCAGGGGGATTATTAGCATTTTTAAAAGAAACTCAGAGAGATGTAATTCCAAACCTTTTCAAGATAAATTACATTCGAGAAGAAAAAATATTACACATAGATTATATAACACAGAGGAACTTAGAGTTAGTTAACTCTCTATGGGAAAAGGGGAGAGATTCCACATTATATTCGATTTTTAATCAGACACATACGCCTATGGGATCTCGATTATTGAAGAAAATTATCCTGCAACCCTTAACAGATCTAAATGAGATAAACCAAAGAATTAATATCGTTCAGAAATTTAAGGATGATGTTTTCTTAAGATCGGAATTAAGAGAGGAATTAAAGGTATTAGGTGACCTTGAAAGATTTATCAACCGAATTAATTATGCTAGAAATAGTAATGCCCGCGATTTGATAAACATCAAATATGCATTGGAAAGAATACCAAATATTAAGAACTTATTAAAAAAAACTAACATTCCAGAAATTTCAAAATTCAACGACAATATCAAAGATTTTCAGGAAACGAGAACTGTAATAAATGTTTCTATAAAAGAAAATCCTCCAACTACAGTAAAGGAGGGGGATCTTATCAAAGCGGGGTTTAATGATAAGATCGATGAACTAAGAGACATTCTTCAAAATGGTAAGAATTACATTCTTGAATACGAAAAAACCCAGAAGGAGAGATGGAGGCTAAATTCGGGTTTTAAAGTAGGGCACAACAACATACTAGGCTACTACATACAAATCACTTTTAGAACTCTAAAGGAAATACCTAGAATACCAGAAGAATATATAGAACGACAAACGCTTAAAAACGCTAGGAGATATACTACTAGCCAACTTAAAAAACTTGAAGAAAAAATCGTTCAAGCTGAAGAGCAAATAAGCGAAATAGAATACGATATCTTTTGTAGTATAAGAGAGAAGGTTGCAGGAAAAACATTAGAGATATTAGAAACAGCTAGAAATATAGCTTTTATCGATGTTTTTGCATGTTTTGCTGAAGTAGCTGAGAAGTATAATTATTGTAAACCTAAGTTGAATGCTGAAGACATTATCCTAATTAAAGAAGGAAGACACCCTGTAGTAGAGCAAATAAATATCTCCGATAGGTTTATACCGAACGATTGTTATATGGATACGAATAAAGAGCAGTTGTTGATCATTACCGGTCCAAATATGGCTGGGAAGAGCACCTACCTCAGACAAGTTGCGCTGATCTGTATTATTGCTCAAATGGGGAGCTTCGTACCAGCAAAATCTGCAAATTTAGGTGTAATTGATCATATATTTACACGAATTGGTGCTTCTGACGATTTGGCAAGAAAACTAAGCACATTCATGATAGAAATGACTGAAACTGCGAAGATATTGAATTTTGCTACTCAAAAAAGTTTAGTAATCATTGATGAGTTAGGTAGAGGCACGAGCACTAGTGATGGTCAGAGTATTGCATTAGCTACATTAGAAAAATTACACGAATTAAAGGCAAAAACTCTTTTTAGTACGCACTATCATCAGTTAACAGAAATAAACTTACCTCGAGTTAAAAATTATCACCTTGATATAATTGAAAATGTGGATGGAAGTATAAATTTCGTTCGCAAACTGAAATCAGGAAGTACTGATAAATCTTACGGAATTCACGTAGCAAAACTTGCTGGAATTCCGGACGAGGTTATCATAAGAGCGTTCGAGATCCTAGAACAAATAGAAGAAAAAGATCCGTTTAAAGCAACTGTTAAAGATAACGGTAATGGAGTATTACAAGGTAGACATCATGATAAATTTATTTTAGAAAAACAAAAGGTGCTGGATCTACTGAACTTAGAATTAGAATTAAAACAAAACAAAATATCTGAATGTGAAGACGAGCTGATTCTCATAAACAAGAAGCTATTAAAAAAGGAGAGCGAACTACAGAACACCCCAAACAATAGAAAAAATTCAGCTATTCAATTAGATGTCAGACGGTCTGATGACGATAAAAAAGAAAAAAAATATGTACAAACTACTTTTTTTAAACCGAAAATCATGAAAGAAACGCTGCCTGACAATAGGGTTAAAGAATTGATTAAAATCGTTAAGGATATCGAACTTGATTCATTAACCCCTGTTGAAGCGATGAAAAAACTAATTAATCTTAAAGAAAAATTATCTAAACTCAGAATTGATTAAAATTTATTGGTAGAATCATTACTACTATACTTATATAGATATAGAATGCAATCAGAATCAACACAAGTGCGTTTCTTATCTGATCTCTTTTTTTATACTTCTCAAGATTTTCAAATATTATAATAAACATGAACCCTAAAAACATCAAATGTGAGGGTTGAACCGCTTTCCATATTATAGGCTCAAGAAATGTAAGCCCTTGAATTCCAGGAGTTGTATTTGTCCAGTTATTTAACATCTGGAGTAAAAAATCTGGAAATATGATATATGGCAAACACAAAAGTATAGAGGGTAAAACATAGTAAATTACATCTTTGACTTTAATTTTTTTTACTATTAGTAAAACTGGGATAAATAGAAGTGAGTTGATTTTTATCATTGAAAGAGCAAAAAATATTCCAGATAACCACATCTTATCTTTTTCTAAAGAAGTGTAAGAAAAAAGGAGGAAGAAAACGATAAGAAAATTACAATTATTATACCATCCGTCAATGAGAAAACCAACTGCTATAGTAAAATAAAACCATAAGAGATTGGTTCTATTTTTAATTATTTTAAAACCCTTAATGACAATATAGCTACTAGTAATTAATCTTAATACATCCCAAATATACACACTTACATCTAACGGAAGCAAACCCATTGGATAAAATATAAAATACCAGAAGTAAAGATAATAAGGAGGCCAATCAGGTACTCCTTCTGGGACTGCGACTGGATCGTAGAAATTAACTAAGCCATTTTTTAATCCTAGTAGAAGAATTTCAAAATCGACATCTCTTGAACCCTCAAGTAGCGACGGAAATTCAAATATATTAATAAGGATTCTTGTAATAAAAAGAAAAATGGTGATTAAAACCAGAAGAATAACCATGTTCCTCTGAATGGTATTTTGTGCCTTGTCACTCATGATTCCATTTAAAACTTTTTATCATAAAACCTTAATTGTAAGTATTAATAGAAATTTAAAAAATTTTGTTGCTGTCCGTTATATGTCAATTTACTGTAATTATTTAAATCTTAATAGAGTTTTATTTTAAATTCTAAAATTACATGATTATATATACTCGAAAAAAAATTGAAGAGGAAAAATTTGAGTAGACGTGAAATAAAGAAAATTATCGATGCTGAAAAGATAGCAGCTGGGGAAGTAGTGGATAGACCGGCAAATATAGTGAAAGAATTAATTGAAAATAGTATTGACGCGGGAGCTAAAGAAATACGGATTGTTGTTAAGAAAGCTGGGAAAAATTTAATTCAGATTATCGACGACGGATACGGAATGCCCCCAGATGAAATTTTAATAGCGTTTGAGCGACATACCAGCAGCAAAATAGTAAAGATCGAGGATTTAGAGAAACTGGACACCCTAGGCTTTAGAGGGGAAGCATTAGCTAGCATTGCAGCAGTGAGCCAAGTTGAAATTACTTCCAGGGTTAAGGAAAATGAAAGAGGAGTCAACATAATTCTAAAGGCTGGGAAGTGTATAGAAAAAAAGGAAAATTTCTGCCCTATCGGAACCAATATTAAAGTAAAAAACATATTCTATAATATTCCAGCAAGAAAGAAGTTTCTTAAGAAAGATCCTACAGAGCTTGGTCATATAACTGATATTATACAACGTTATTCCTTAGCTTATCCTCAAATTCATTTCATTTATAATCACAATGAACTAAATATATTAAATTGCCCTGGTTCGAATGATTTAAGAACCACTGTTTTCCATATTTATGGAAAAAAGGTCGCAAATTTAATGGAGCTAGTCAATTATAAAGGAAACAAAATAAAACTGCACGGATTACTTGGGCATAGCGATGTCTCTAAAAACAATAGAACGCACTCGAGTTTATTTTTAAATAAGAGGTATGTAATTAGTGACCTTTTATTTAGAGCTGTGCAGGAAGCATATAAAGGCACATTAATGATCGGAAAATTTCCCTTCTTTATTTTGCATTTAGAAATAGATCCTTCCGTAATAGATTTTAACGTGCATCCTAAAAAATTGCATATAAGGTTTGAAAACGAGGAGTACGTCTACAACAAAGTTTACAACATTGTTCGCATGTTTGTTGAAGAAAAATTTATAGAAAAAGAAATTACTCACACATATTCAGACTTAAGTGAATTTTCTCAGAATGAAAAAGAACTCAACGATACGACATTCTACAAAGATTCTGGGAGCAATACCATTGCGAAAGGAAAGCATCCCAAAGTTACTAATGATGAAGAAGTAAATAAAGGAGAAATTGTACAATTAAAGTCGTTGTCATTAGAAGAAATACCTCTAGAGAAAACTGTTCAACTAAATTTGAGCGATAAGGATAATATTAGCGAAAGAATTGATAGGTCTTCAGCGGAGTCGTTTTTGAGAGGAGATTATGTCTTAATAAAAAACTTTCCTAAATTACGCTTGATTTCCCAAACTGGTCAATTGAGTAATAAAACATATATCTTGTTAGAGGGAATAAATGATAATGGAGAAGGAGGTTTTTACATATTAGATCAACACGCAGCATCTGAACGCGTAAATAAAGAATATTTCTTTAATTATTTTCAGAACTCTAAAAAAGAAAAGCAAAATTTGATTAATCCTCTTAAAGTTGAATTAAATCCAAGTGAAAATTTCTTCTTAAAAGCTAATTTAAAAGAAATTTACAAGCTAGGATTTGATTTTGAACATTTTAGAGGGAATACATTTGTTTTGAGAGCTGTTCCTACAATTATGGGAAAAGTACCTAACATCAAGATAATTACTGAAATTATAAGCGATTTAACTGAAATTGGCAAAGAAGCTAGTTTTACAGAAAAATTAGAGGAAATTATTAATTATTTGGCGTGTCACAAAAGTATTCGAGGGGGTGATGATTTGAGCTTAAAAAGGATTAGAAAGTTAATTGTAGATCTAGGAAATTGTAAGGATTCGTTTCATTGTGCACATGGAAGACCTACGCTCAAATTTTTCTCATTTAAAGAGTTGGATAAGCTTTTTAAGAGAAGAGTTTAAAATAAATAGTAAAAATTTTAGAATTTTTTATTGAATAGAAAAATAAACATATATAAAATAAACTTAAGCAAAACTATAAAAAATTCATGCTTTACTGAAGGCTATTCCTTCAATTCCTTGTATACCTTCAACTTGTTTAAAAAGTCCTTCGAGTTTGTCTGTACCACCCCATTCTTCGGGGTATCTAACGCGAACCCTAGCTTTTTTTAAACCAAATGCTACTGGTTGTACATCGTAACTTTCTATAACAGCAGCTTCAGGTAGAACACTTTTTAGCTTTGAAACAAATTCCTTAAAATCCACATCTACGTCTTCTGGAACAACATCTATTAATGCTACAAATTCTCCCATTTTACTCAAACCTTTTGCGTTATTATTTATAAGCTTATTTCAAATTAATTTCCCAAATTAAGCAATATTGAAAAAATTTGTGTTTTTCAAATCTTCTTCTCTACCGTTGAATCTTGAACTTCTCTATCTCTTTTAGCAAAAATCCAAAATGACCTTTAATAAATACAACAACCTCTCCTATAATTATTACTAATGTTATGATGTGGTTGGATTTTTAAATTTATATCAAAAATTAAAAGGACTAGAACCTTTAAAATGGTTAAATTTTACTGATATTCATATTCAATCCTCGTACATCAATCAAGGACCCTGAAACGCACATTTGAGGCAAGTATATTGGTTTCCCATAGTCTTACATCGTTCACATCGCCATATGGTAACATCTCCACATTGGGGGCACGGAAAGTTAACTGCACCTTCGAAAGGGGCAATAGGTCGTCCACAAGAGAAACACATATTTTTTTTATAAGCAGACATCGTTATTACAGTTGGTCATAGTTATCTTTAATGGATAATAAAATATCCAATAACTTTAATTATTTTCGATTTTAAAGAATTGTTTTATCTACTATTTCGAGGTTGTATTCTTAATCAATATTTATATTAATTCACAACATAATTATTATAAAGCTTATTTTATTTTTTACGAAATTTAGTTTTTTGGAAAATTGCGATGCCGGAGAATAAAGTAAAAAAATATTTTAGTCTTATAGAAGCTTGGGCTTGGTGCGAAATATGCACCGAAATGGTCAATATAAGAGTAGATAAAGACGAAATTAAAGCGGGATTAAAAATGGGTATTTACACGAAAGAACATAAGCACATTAACCCTCATCCTGATCTTGAAGACGACGATGACACTTCCAGTCAAGAACACACTGTTTTTATTTATATAAATGATAATTATGATGTAACAGGTGTACGATCTTTTTTTGGGGATTCACCTAGTATGAAAGATGTTGGTCGCGGAACTATTGAGGAAGGTGGAGAAGTGAGAATACCTATCGTAGTTAAGGAAGTACAACCAATGAGTGTTCAATTAGGTATGATATCATTAGATGAGTTTAAATTATTAAAGGTATGCGATGGAATGAATTCAGTAGAGCAATGCGCTGAGGTTGCCCAAAAACCGATCGATAAAATCGAAAAGATGCTTGATAAATTAAGAAAGAAAGGATTAGTTAAAGTTATCAAAAGGACATCCAGTTAGCAAGTACTTCTATTTCATACAGACAATTACCTACTTCATTATGAAATTGAATTTCATTGCTTTAAGAAAGGCATTTAATATATTCCCTGGAAGTGTTTACGGATTAATTTCTTTTGGAATAAGTATAATAACGCATCTACTAGGAGTATTGATGTATCCTAACTATAATATAACATACATGGCAATAAGTGTTCTAGGCGATGGATATGGTGGTTTAATTTATCGGATTGGTTTAATATTGACAGGCATCATAGCGCTTCCCTTTTGTATTTTTTTGGGAGCAACATTCAATAAAAACAGCACGAATGGGCCAATTCGAAAAATAGCTTTAAGTGGATCCTTCATTTATTGTATTTCTTTGATACTTATTGGATTTTTTTGGGGTACCAATATTGTAATATCTTTTTTACACGGTTTATTCGCATTCATCGCTTGGGTTGATGGACTAATCTTTATAGGTTTTTTCAGTATTCTGATGTTTATAGATAGTAATTACCCAAGAACAATAGGAGTTTTTGGATTTTATGTGGCGGGAACATTTTTGTTGCATCTGTTAGTTTTTAGTTCAATAACGCAGTGGATTATGACATTATCTATAATGCTTTGGACTTGGGTAGTTTCCTCTTACATGCTCTACAAACGATATTGATTTGATGAACTTATTTAATTCATAAATAAGGGCTTAGATTATTTTGTTGTCAGATACTACCTAAATCGGTTTCTTCAGGTGTTGTTCAATATATAATCAAGCTCAATTCCTACGGAAATATATAGAAACAGATTCTGAAAAAGTAATAAGATAAATTTAGATTAAGTTTGTGGTCTTCATCATTTTTCGAGTGATGGATTCGAAAACTTCATCGACATTCTCACCACTTTTAGAAGAACATTCAAAGTAACCTTGTAAATTGTACTTTTCAGATAATTCAACAGCGTCCTCGGTTTCAACGGATCGTTTTTCTTGGAGATCTAGTTTACCACCCACCATAACGATTGGTATATTAATTTGCTTATCTCGTGCGTTTTTCTCAAAGATAGAAAGCCAATCATCTATGTTTTTTATGCTTGTATATCGAGTTATATCGTACATAAAAATTCCGCCATCTGCTCCTTTCGCGAAACTAGGTAGAAGAACTTTGAAACGTTGCTCGCCACCAAAATCCCAAATTCGGTTCACTACTTTCTTACCATCGATTTCTAAATCTTTAACGTAGAAATCAGCACCAATAGTCATTTTTAGGGTTTCATCAAATACCTTTGTCAGATAGCGATTAACGAGAGTAGTTTTGCCGACGCCTCCATCTCCAAAGATACACAACTTAAACGCACCTTCACGATCTATCATAATATTAATCTTTTTCTAGTATGATTTTAACTATTTATAAAAAATATTTGATTTCTTATTTTAAAATAAAACTTTCTTTTATATTTACTTATAAAGATAACTTCTTAATAAAAGAATCTTCAATGGTAAGATAAATAATCCTTTAATTTCTAAACTCGTGTCTATAGAACAAAAATAATAAATACCATATAGTATAAAACTAAAATTATGTCAGATCAAAAAATTTATTATAAATATTGGCCTGAAGGAGTTCCAAAAGAAGTCAATATACCAAAGAAGAATTTAGTAGATTTTCTTGAAGATTCTGTTAAGCTCTATCCTAATAATGCTGTAACATATTTTATGGGATTCGAACTGACTTATTCTATGCTACTTGATATTGTTTATCGAGTAGCAGCAAAATTAACCGAACTTGGTATTAAGAAAGGAGATTGCGTAGCAATCCAATTTACCAATAATCCAGCGTTTATTGCTTATTATTACGGTATTTTAAAAATTGGTGGAATTGTTACTCCAATCTCGCCATTATTTAAAAAACTTGAGATAAAGCGACAATTAAACGACAGCGACGCAAAAGTTTATATAGGTTGGGAAGGTTTTTCAGGATTAGTGGATCCTATTATTGGCGAAACCGGTGTAAAGCACAAGTTTTATAGCAATCTATCGCCTTATTTATCACCTGACCCGATGGCACCTCCTGAATTTTCCATGGGTGGAGAACCCATGATTGAGGACTTAATAAGAGAAACAGCTCCAAATCCGCCGAAAGTCGATATTGGTTTAGAGGATTTGGCTCAATTACAGTATACAGGTGGAACAACGGGATTCCCTAAGGGAGCAATGTTAACTCACGGAAGCATTGCCGCTAATATTTTTCAAGCTGAATCGTGGTTTGTTGAAAAGGAATTAGGCAAAGAAATATTACTCGCAGCTTTACCGTTTTATCACATTTATATGGGTTTTATGATGAATATGTGTGTCCATAATGGTTGGAAATTAGCGTGTGTTTTCAACCCTAGGGAGGCACATGAAGTTATTGAAGTTATTGAAGCTACTAAAGTTACTGTTTTTCCTGGAGTGGCTGCTATCTACAATAATCTAAATAATTACGAAGGAATTCAAAATCACGATTTGTCGAGTATTAAATATTGCTTGAGCTCAGCAGGACCTCTTCCCGAGGATGTGAGAAAAACATTCGAAGAATTGACGGGATCCAAGCTTCGAGAAGCGTATGGATTAACCGAGATGTCCCCAGCTGTCACAGCAACTCCTTTCGAAGGTAAATTAAAACAAGGAACGATTGGAATGCCCTTTCCTAATACTGATGTAAAAATATGCGATCCAAATGGTAATACGCTTGGAATTGGAGAAGTTGGAGAACTTGTAACAAGAGGTCCACAGATGATGAAGGGATATTATAAACGTGAGGAGGAAACCAATAATACAATCAAAGATGGTTGGCTGTGGACGGGTGATTTAGCACTAATGGACGAAGATGGATATTTTGTTATTAAAGATAGGCTAAAGAACTTAATCAAATATAAGGGACATTCTGTTTATCCTACGGAAGTTGAAGATCTTTTGTATTATCACGAAGCTATTGAGGAATGTGGTGTTATCGGAATAATTGATGACGAAGGAAAGGAAAATATCAAAGCCTATGTTGTAATAAAGGAAAATTATAAAGATAAAGAAATCAACGAACAAGATATCATCGACTGGGCAAAAGAAAACATGGCAGGAGATAAGTATCCCCGATTTGTTGAATTTATCAATGAGATTCCGAAAACAGTTGTAGGTAAAGTTCTTCATCGCGAATTGAAAGATCTAGAAGCACAAAAGAAGTAAAATAAAAATAGAATGTTATTATATGCTTGTTTCTTTTTTATTAGCCTTCCTTTAATTTATTTTTAATAATATTTGCGTCTCGCCTTTTTTTTTTATAAGAAATCACCATCATTTTTTTTAGTATATTCTATTTTAATTGTATTAATGATGGAAGAAGCAATTTTTGGAGCAGGTTGTTTTTGGGGAGTCGAAACTAAATTTGGAAAGGTGGAAGGCGTAATTGAAACTGAAGTCGGATATACTGGCGGGGCTACAAAGAATCCAACTTATAAAGATGTCTGTACTAATAAAACAGGACATGCTGAAGTGGTTAAAGTTACCTTTGATCCTTCGATTGTGTCTTATGAGGAGTTATTGGAAATCTTTTGGAATATTCACAATCCTACTACGCTTAATCGCCAAGGTTGGGACATTGGAACTCAATATAGATCTGCTGTGTTTTACAGTAATGAGGAACAACGATTGTCTGCAATAAAATTAAAAGAAAAGTTGGAAAGTTCCGGAAAATATAAGAAGTCAATTGTTACTGAAATAGTTCCTGTTGCTGAGTATTATAAAGCAGAGGAATATCATCAAAAATACCATGAAAAAAACTAAAAATCAACAAAGTAGCATCAAAATTAATTAATCTTATATAAAAAATTAGGCGAATCATAACCAATTAATAATTACACTTTTTTTATGAAGAAGCTTAAATTAATTTATGTTAAATCATAGATTAATAGATCCACCCCGTGAGCCCGAGAAGTTTGTTAATAAAGCAGTTCAATTTTTACAAAAGCATGCGAAAAATAAAAAAGTATTCTGCGCGCTTTCTGGAGGGATCGATAGCTCCTTAACATATCTTCTGCTCAAAGAAGCTGAAATCGAAACAATTCCAGTTTTCATAGATCACGGACTTATGCGAATAATAAGAGGAGTAGAAGAACGAGAACAGATTAAAAAACTATTTCCTGATGTTTTAGTTATAGATATTAGAGAATCTTTTCTGCCTAAGATTTTAGGAGAAGAAGATGCTGAAGTTAAAAGAAAATTATTTAAAAATGCTTACTCTGATACCATTAGTAGAGTAATTAAAGAAGAGAATTGCCAATTACTATCTGATGGTACTATTTTACCAGATATAGAGGAGAGTTTTGGCGTGAAAATCTCAGATCTGAAAGAAACTATGTCATTAGAAGAAGAACTTTCATTAAAAGCTAAAAATCCGCAAGGTTTTGTTAAAAGTCAGCATAATTTAGATATTGAATATGATGTAGAAGCTACAATCCAACCTGTTGCTAGTCTTACCAAACCAGAAGTTAGAAAAACGCTTGAATATTTCAATATGCCTAAAGAGTTAGTATTTAGGAAAGCATTCCCGGGACCTGCGCTTTCAGCGAGAATTATTGGCCCTGTAACATTAGAAAATTTAAAATTTGAAAAAAAAGTGCATGACATTGTAGAATCCACTATTAACGATTATTATATTGAAAAGTTTGGAATCCCAATGATTATCAATAAAAAAGGTGAACAAGAGCCTTTCCAAGCTTTTGCTGCAACAACTACGGATGTTTTATTAAGAAAAGTAACGGGTATGATTAACGGTCATAGAACTTACGAAGTTCCATTATCGATTAAAGGTGAATGGGATTTTGATAAACTAGTACATTTTTCATCTCAGGTAAAAGGATATGCTAGAATCCTCTACGAACTACACGATAGTCACGAGGGTGTTTATGATGTAATTATCCGTTCTATTAATAGTATAGATGCTAGAACAGCTAGTGTTACAAATTTACCGATAGGTTTAATTGAAGAATTAAAATATAAATTGTTAGAATTCCCAGACACGAAAGATATCTATTTTGATATTACGCCGAAACCCCCAGCAACAATTGAATACGTCTAAAATGTACTTATAGATTATCGAATTGAAAAAGAAAATTAAATGGAATCCTAAAAATGGGATTAAAAAACCATTTAATGTAATATTTTTGAAGAGGCTTTCAATCTTTTTAATTTCGAATCGTAATCCGGACAAATTTTATATTCGGGAAAAACACATAAGTTTTCAATCTTAGGAAGGATACATTTCTGCGAAAAAGGGCACGATAAAATGTTCCTTTCAAGGTTAAAATTTGATTCACTAATCATTAAATCTATCAACTTCTAATTGTTTTTAAAGGACATTTACTCAGATATATACTTTATACCCCTAAAAGCAATTAAAAAAATGTGACTGTTGATAATTATTAATTTTTGATATTATTTCTTCTTTTAAAAAGAGTGTGAAGCAAAAGATTTTTTCTATTTTATGATATCAGTGATAAAACAAGTCTCTACTATTTTTATTCCTGTAATTTGTGAAATCTTGTCTTCTATGAGGGGATTAAATTGTTCAATTGAAGGAATATCGACTTTCATAAATAATCCACAATCTCCAGATAATCTCCAAATGGAGGTTATTTCTTCGATTTTCTTTAATTCAACAAGAATCCGTTTAATTTCTTTGAAATCTGGCTCAATTTTTATAGTTGCGGATGTTTTTGGTTTTGTATCAAGCTCATATACTACGGTAAAACGCGTGATAGTCCCATCATCTTGCATTTTGGATACTCTTCTCCTAACGGTTGCTTCGGTTTTTTCGATAATATCACTTATTTCTTTGAATGACTTTCTACCGTCTTTCTTTAATTCTTCTAAAATCTTAATATCTATTGGATCTACGGACGCCATTTTATTAACCCTTATCACTTACAGTTATTTTTTTTAACAGTATACGATCAATTATGTAAAAATTATTTATATAAATTACGATTTTAAATAATAATAAGATCGATCTTGTTTATAAGATTGTGGAATAATATAACTTTACATTCTTTTATTGGAAAAACCTTATCTATTGAGAAATCCGGATTAAAAAAACTTAATTTTTACTTTTTCCGTAATTGTATAATCTTTTTTGTTGAAAAAGTTATTTTTCACCAACAAGAATTTTTAAATATTATATTTTATTGTTTTGTAACATGTAAAAAAAATAGTGAGAATAACTTCACAATTAAAAATAAGAGAAGAAAAGACTTAAAACATGTGTAATAATTGTAATTGCGACGGTTATGATAAATGTTCTATAGTAGGCTATCTTCCGTTTGGTTTTTGTTGCTCCCACTGTTTTCTTTATAACGAAACTCATACTTGTTTATCATCACAAACAAAACATCTAGATAATGATTCTGTTTCGAAAGGTATCGAAGGAGAATTAAAACTTATTAGTTCCTCAATAGAAGGAAGTTTTTTAAGAGTTGTAATAGAGAATAAGGGCGAAGAAATACCAATTTATATTGATCTTAAAAAACACCTCGAATAAAAAAATTCTATGAAAACAAGAATTTGTTCCTTCGCAGTTAAAGTTATATAAAAACGTCAAAGTTCCATTAAAATTTATATTAAATATATAATTAAAAAACACAAGAGAATAGAAAAAGGGTATTGACATGAGCGTCATCAATTTTGAATTTAGGAACGAAGTCCTCAAGCATAATGCGTCTTTAAGTTATTGTTATCAGTGTTCGACTTGTTCTGGAGGATGCCCTATCGCTTTAATCACCAATGGTAAGTATAATCCGAGAAAAATAATTGAAGAAGCGATCTTAGGGTTACACGATAAATTAGTAGAGAACCAAGATCCGAATCCTTGGTTATGTTCAACATGCCAAAAATGTGTTGAGCTTTGTCCTCAAAATGTAGAGCTAACAGAGATTTTTACTCTGATTAAAAACAGGTGTTTTGAAAATCAGAAGTATCCAGAGGCATTCTATGTACAGGGTCATTCAGTATTCGAAAATGGGGTTGCAATTCCTTATTCGAATGCGATTGTTGTAAGGAGGAAAAATCTAGGTCTTCCTGAAATTAAAACTGCGCCTATAGAGGAGATTCAAACATTAATGAAAGAAACTAATTTCGAAAAAAACATTCTAAAGGGGGTTGACTAAAATGGTATTTGACTTATTTTTAGGGTGCGTTATACCTGCAAGGTTACCTTATTTAGAAGTATCTTCAAGGAAGATTTTTGAAAAACTTGGTATTGAATTGCGTGATGTTGATGGCTTCAGTTGTTGTCCTGACCCAACAGGGATTGAACAAATAGATCATAAGACTTGGCTGACTTTAGGGGCGAGAAATTTAAGTTTAAGCAACAGTAATGATGGGATAATATCATTTTGTTCTGGTTGTGTTGAAACTTTAAAGGGCGTTAATTATAGTCTAAACAAGGATGATGACGTTAAAAAAGAAGTAAATGACTACCTAAGCAAAGTAGGAAAAGGTTATGATGGTAAAGTAGAAGTAAAACACTTTGCTCAGGTATTATATGAAAATCTCGATAAAGTTAAAGATAATGTTGAAAAACCACTAGAAGGCTTTAAGGTTGCGATTCATTACGGTTGTCACTATTTAAGACCTTCAGAAATTATTGAATGGGACGATCCTTTCGAACCAGTTACTTTAGATGAAATTGTTGAAAATCTTGGAGCTGAGTCTATTGATTACGATTTAAAGATGGAATGTTGTGGAAACCCTGTAGAAAAATCAGATAAAGATTTATCTTTGCAAATGATTGATAACAAATTGAAAGCTATTAAAGATTCAGGAGCAAATTGTGTTGTTGTGGTGTGTCCTGCTTGCTATCAACAATTTGAGTTTAACCAACGAGAACTCAATAAAAAAAACAATTCAGAATATGATTTCCCGATTTTCTATCTCTCAGAGTTAATTGCATTGGCTTTTGGTTTCATACCAGAAGAGTTGGGATTTAAATTTCACAGGATAAAACCAAGTAAACTATTTGAAAGTATTAACTTTACAGTTTGAAATTCATAAAAAAAAAAAAAGAATATTTAGGAATTATTAGAGGAATTGATATTTTATGGCTGATGTATTACCCAAAAAAAAAGTATTAAAAGATGTTAAAGTCTTCAAGGATCTTGATGAGGAAATCATTAAAGCTGATAAGTGCTGTGCTTGTGGCGCTTGCGTAGCTTATTGCTCAAGCCAGACTTTTGATGTTATCAAGATGGAAGGATATACGCCTCAATTCATTTCAGATGCGAATGTTGAAAATTGTAAAGAATGTGGAGTATGCTATTATATCTGTCCGCAAACAGAACCATTGATGAAACATTTAAAGGAGGATTATCGAATCAAAGATGAGATTGGGTTTATTCAAAATGTAATTGCAGCAAAAACAAAGGATGAAAAAATAAAAGAAATGGGACAAGATGGAGGGTTAGTAACCACTCTTCTGACGTATTTATTTGATAAAAATAAAATTGATGCTGCTATTGTGTCTGAATATGACGAGAAATTAAAACCGATTCCAAAAATCATATATAACAAAGAGGATCTATTGAAATCTTCAGGAACAAGATATTCAATATCGTCAAACATTTTACCTCTAGCAGATCTTTATACTATTGCGCAGGAAATTGTTGCGAAGCATCATCAAATTTATGATATAAATCAAATTCGTATGGCGTTTGTTGGAACTCCTTGTCAATGTAGAGCTGTCCGAAAAATGCAACTTTTAAGTATCAGCCCTGCCCATGTCATTAAATATGTCTTTGGTTTGTTTTGCATGGAAAACTTTGATTATGAGAAATTGTTCCAGTTAGTGAAAAAGGAGACTAACGAAGATCCAACAAGTATAGCTAAAATGAACATAAAAAAGAATTTTTTCATAACAAATAAAGAAAATAAAGTTTATGAAGTCGAACTCCATAAGTTTGACGATGCTGTAAGAAATCATTGCCATGATTGTGATGAGTTCACAAGCAGATTTTCTGATGTTAGCTTTGGCGGTTCCGGGGCGGTTCAACAAAATTCAATGGTTGTAATACGCACCGAAAAAGGTGAAGAACTTATCAAAAATGCAATGATGGCCGGTTATATTGATAAATTTACTCCTAAGAAGTCTACAATTACGGAATGGAAGGCAAAAAAAATTGACTTGCTTAGGAGAATGACAAATAATAAAATAAAAAAATCTTAATATGGTGAAAAATT
>Ga0255055_10000498_pt1 | contig 30422 bp, 31 predicted proteins | sample JV7_2_27_MG_FD_188633 | JGI IMG/M metagenome (GOLD analysis project Ga0255055, IMG submission 188633) | Seawater microbial communities from Jervis Inlet, British Columbia, Canada - JV7_2_27 | ecosystem: Environmental > Aquatic > Marine > Inlet | place: Canada: British Columbia | collected...
GCCAGGTTGATCTTAAAGCTCTTAGAAGCAGACGGGGGCAAAATTATCTTTGCCGGGCAGGATATTACCGATCTTAGCGAAGCAGAAATGAAGCCCTTGCGTAAAGAAATACAGATTATCTTTCAGGACCCTTACGGCTCTCTGAATCCACGAATGACCATCGGGCAGTCCATCGCTGAGGGGATTAAAATTGCCGGCATTGATAATCGCTCAGAGACACAACAGCGCCTCGAAAAACTCCTCAAGATGGTCGGCATGTCGCCGGCCGGCATCGAACGTTTCCCCCATGAATTCAGCGGCGGTCAACGCCAGAGAATCGGCATCGCCCGGGCATTAAGCGTTGAGCCTTCACTGATCATTTGTGATGAGCCCGTATCGGCATTGGATGTATCGATCCAGGCCCAGATTATTAACCTTTTAAAAGATCTGCAGGAGCAGCTAAACCTGAGTTACCTTTTTATCTCCCATGATCTAAATGTGGTGGGCTATCTTTGCGATAGGGTCGCCGTGATGTACAAGGGCCATATTATGGAATATTCGCCTGCTGATGAACTTTTTGATCATCCGATTCACCCCTATACCCATCTGTTGCTTTCCGCCATTCCGGACTCCGAACGAAACGATATAAGTGATATGAATACACTGGGCGATGAGCCTGCGAACACCCTAAATCCACCTGCCGGGTGCAGCTTCCAGGATCGCTGCCCCATAAGCGAAGATCGCTGTGCACAATCCGAAATCAATTTTGAGAAAGTTGGTGAAGACCATCTGGTTCGTTGCTGGAAAACAGCCAAAGACGGCTCCTATCAATTTTTTTCTTGATTGGGTGCTTTCAGCACCCGCACCGATTAAGGCACTGTCGTGCCGTTGTATTTTCCGCCTATGATAGGCGGAAAAATCCAAGCCACCCGCTCTGCGGCTGGTCGGCGACTCCTTCTACAAAATCTTTAACTTAATCCGCAGTGCTCTATGGTAATTAGACAAAAATGAGAAAGGAACAAAATACGTGTACAGCACCGATGCCAATACCCCCCGGTCCGAAATCAATCAGCGGCTTGATAAATTAAAAAAGCAGCTTGAAGAAAACAGCATTGGAGCCGCCCTGATTGTGCAGCGCGCAGACCTTTTTTATTTTGCCGGCACCATTCAAGAAGCGCATCTGTACGTCCCGGTGGATGATAAGCCGATATTGATGGTCTTTAAAAGCCTTGAGCGGGCCATCGCCGAATCGTCTTTAAGCCGCATCGTACCCCTGGAATCGCCCAAGGCAGTCCCTGAGATCCTGAGACAGTCCGGCTATAGTTTGCCGCAATCCATCGGACTGGAACTCGATGTTTTACCCACCAACTTATACTTTAACTATCAACGGCTATTTGAAGGTAAAAATCTTGTTGATATTTCCCATCTCATCCGCCGGGTAAGAGCGATAAAATCTCCTTATGAAATTGAAATGATGCGTCGGGCCGCCACGTTATCCGATCAGGTGGCCGCACGGGTTCCCGAACTTCTGTGCGAGGGAATAACCGAACTGGAGCTGGCCGGTCAGGTTGAAGCCGAAGCCCGTAAACTGGGTCACCAGGGGATTGTCCGCATGCGGCTGTGGGGCAGTGAAATGTTTTACGGGCACTTGCTGGCCGGCCCATCGGGTGCCGTACCCAGCTTTCTGTCCTCTCCCACCGGCGGCAGCGGTGCCAGCCCGGCGGTCGCTCAAGGACCGGGCTTTCGGCCGATTCAGCGTCATGAGCCGGTATTGGTGGACTATGTATTTGCGCTGAACGGCTATTATTCAGACCATACCCGCATTTTTTCGCTGGGAAAACCGGACGAAGAGCTGATGGCGGCCCACACGGCTATGCTCGATGTGCAGAACCTGATAAAAAAAGCGGCTAAACCGGGAGTCCAATCCGGTGATATTTATGATCTGGCCCTGATACGGGCAACAGAGCTGGGTTACGATAAAAATTTTATGGGGGTCGGCAAAGAACGCATCCGGTTTGTCGGGCACGGCGTCGGCGTGGAACTCGATGAATACCCTTTTTTGGCAGCCGGACAAAATCTGGAACTTCAGGAAAATATGACTCTGGCCCTGGAGCCCAAACTGATTTTTCCGGAAAAAGGCGTTGTCGGCATTGAAAACACCCATGTGGTCACTGCCAAAGGATTGGATCAGCTGGGGCAGTATGAGGAAAATATCATAGTGATATAATTTATCGATTTGAAAAAGCAATTAATCAATGTCTATCGCTATTTAAAATTCAATTTCGAAGCACGCCTGATTTTATAATATTGGCCGAAATCCGAAACAAACTTAAAATTATAAATTCGAATGTTCAAAACCGTTTTGGATTTTTGTCATTTGAAAATTCGGATTTGTTTCGACCAATTTTATTAAATCAGGCGATATTCGGATTTCGAGTTTACGGGATTCATCAATAGTAGGAGGTAAAATACATAAAATGAAAAATATTCAATCTCCTTCTGAATTACGGCAGCTTATCCGAAACAAAGAATGGACCATCCCCACCAGCGGGGCGGCCCAGGGCTGCGTTCAGGCTAATCTGGTTATGCTGCCGCAGGATGAAGCCTTTAATTTTTTACTTTTTTGCGTCCGCAATCCCAAACCCTGCCCGATATTGGATGTACTGGAGCCCGGGCAGGTTGAACCCGCCATCGCTCCCGGCGCTGATCTGCGTAACGATCTGCCCCGTTATCGTATTTTCGAAAACGGGCAATTCAAAGCGGAATCGGAAGATGTCGCCGATATATTCAATGATGATATGGTAAGCTTTCTTTTAGGATGCAGTTTTTCTTTTGAAAACGCGATGCTGGCAGCCGGCTTGCCGATTCGAAACATAGAGGAAGGTAAAAATGTTTCCATGTATGTCACCAGCCGTCCGTGCAAACCGGCCGGCCCTTTTTCCGCACCCCTCGTGGTCACCATGCGACCGATGACTCCGGAGCAGGCCGTAAGAGCGGTGCAGATAACCACGCGATTTCACCTGACCCACGGTGCACCCGTCCATATGGGATCACCCGCGGAAATCGGCATCAAGGATCTCGCACGTCCGGAATTCGGCGATCCCGTGACCATTCGAGACGGGGAAATACCCGTATTCTGGGCTTGCGGTGTCACATCTCAGCTAGCCGTCACCTCCACTCCCCTGTCTTTGGTCATCACGCATGCACCGGGATATATGTTTGTTTCAGATCTGGTAGATGAAGATTTAACGATTTTATAATTCACTCCAGTTAGATGGTCTTTCAACATTTTCCTTCGCGCTCCATCCTCAATAATTCCCATACGTTCTGAAAACCAGCATCCGGAGATCCGCCGAATGCCTGATTACGGCTTGACAGCGCACTATGATTTCTATATGGTTTCTGAATCTCAGTCAGAAATTAATTCTGTTGCTCAACCCGTCCAAAAAGATCTGCAAAATCTTCTATATAAACTGTTGTCGCCCGGGCGTTTTCATTTCATAATGTTATAAAAAACAAAATTAACCCGGGCAATTGGTGTTAATCCTTAAGTCTATCCCATAAAAGGAGGTAATATGATGAAATCAGTATTTAGATTTATTGGCGTTCTATTGATCATCGGTCTCATCGTACCTACGGGTGCGCTGGCTGCAAAAGAAATTAAAATCGGCGCCATTTACCCGCTGACCGGCGGTGCCGCGGCGGCCGGCCGTGAATTGCGGGCCGGTGCGGAACTGGCCGTTGAGATTGCCAACAAAGTTATGGCTGATATCAATATGAGCATGGCCAAAAATGGCGGCATCAAAAGCATGGGGGGTGCCAAAATCACAATCATCTTCAAAGATCATGAAGGTAATCCCACCCTGGGTGCCGACCTGGCCAAGAAATTGATTCTGGATGACAAAGTGGACGGCCTTCTGGGCTGCTACCACAGCTCGGTAACCAAAACCGTCAGCGCGGTGGCCGAGCAGCACGGTGTTCCCATGATCAACGGCACATCCACCTCTCCGCCGCTTACCCAGCGTGGCTTCAAATGGTTCTGGCGCACTACCCCGCATGACAAATGGTTTACCAAGGACCTTTTTGAACTCATCAAGGGTCTTTCAGAAGGCAAGGTGCGGGGCGTCAAGGCTGTCCCCAAAAATGAACTGGCCAGTATCGCTTCAGCCTGTGAAAAGACCGAATGGGGGTCCAATGTCTCGGGTATGATCCAGGCCTGGGCGAAGGACTACGGAATTAATGTTAAAAAATCCTTGTTGTATGCCAAGGAATCACCGGACCTTTCCAGTGAAGTTCGGTCCCTGAAAGCCTCTCGCGCGGATGCCATGCTGTTTGCTTCCTACACCTCTGATGCCATCCTGATGGTCAAAACCTTAAAAGCTCAAAAGGTGATGCCTAAGATTATCTGGGGCCAGGATGCCGGATTTGAAAAGCCTGAATTCCGCAACACCCTGGGTGACAGCATTGTCGGCATATTAACGCGAACCGTATTTCTACCCAAAGTGGCGGAGCTGAAACCGGTGGCCGGTCAGGTCAACAAACTCTACAAGGCCAAAACCGGTAATGATTTAGGGGGAGCTTCTGCTCGGGCTTTCACCGGGCTGCAGACATGGGTGCATGTGCTGGAAAAAGCGGGTTCTACCGAGCCGGCCGATATTCAGCGCGCAGCCAATACCATTAATATTCCGGGGGCGGAATTGGTGGTACCCTGGGCCGGAATTAAATTTTCCACCTCAGGGGATGAAATCGGCCAGAATACGCTGGGCTCCGGCCTCATCGGTCAATATCAGAAAGGGCCGGACGGCAAACTCGTTCTGGAGATCGTCTATCCCTTTGATGTCGCTTCCGCCGACATGATCTATCCCTTCCCGCAATTTTAAGTCGGAACCAAGATCGATCGCTCATCTCCCGTCCCTTTATTTTCACAATAAAGGGACGGGATGAGTTTGTGCATTACACAAAACATAGTCCTTTGAGCCAGGTAAAAGATAGTCGGATCTGCCGGTGATCATTGTGGCGTGGGGTGTTGGAATAATGGAATGACAAAATGGATATTCTGCTAAGTTCAATAGTTGCCGGCCTTCTGTTCGGTATGGTGCTGGCAATTGTAGCATTGGGTCTGACGATCATTTTCGGCGTCATGGATATCATCAACTTTGCCCATGGAGAATTCCTCATGATCGGCATGTATACCGGTCTATTGACGGCTCAAGCTACCGGTTTGGAACCGCTGCTTACCTTACCGGTAGCGGCTGCCGTTGGCTTTCTGTTGGGCGTTCTTTGTTATTATGGTTTTATTAAATTTCTGTTAAGAGGCCCCATGATCGCGCAGTTACTCGGCACGTTTGGCCTGATGTTGTTTTTGAGAAATTTGGCCCTGCTGATTTTTGGCTCCGAGGACCGGGCGCTGCATCACGGGGTGCTGGTGGGAAAAAGCTTTGATGTCGGCATGGGGGTTATCATTCCGGCCACCAAACTGGCCGCCGCCGGATTATCGATCCTGGCCTTCTGGGGGGTCTGGGTACTGATGAACCGGACCAAAGTTGGCAAAGCCCTAACCGCCACGGCTCTGAATGCCCAGGGTGCGCGTTACATGGGGATTTCCACCGAACGGATGAATGCCTTGGCCTGGGGCATCGGCGGCGGTACGGTGACCGTTGCCGGTGCGCTGATCGTTAATTTCTGGTCGGTGAATCCGTTTATGGGGCTATTGTTTACCATGATCGCCTTTGCCATTGTGGCCCTGGGGGGTTTTGGCAGTGTGCGCGGCGCCTTTTTTGCCGGACTGGTTGTCGGCATGATAACTGAAATCCCGGGGTTCTGGGACTTTTTCACCTACACATTCAACCTGGATTGGATGGCAAATGTTCCCATGACGTCTTTGAAGTACATGTGGGTGTACCTGGCCTATTTTGTGATCATGGTTCTGCGGCCCAGGGGGTTGTTTGGATGGAAACAATAAAAAACGCTCTTGATTTTTCGGATTTTCCGCGTCTCGATTTGATTATCGCTGTCCTAGTCCTCGCTTTTTTGCTGCTCTTTCCTCTCTTTCCATTTTCAGCCTTTGCTATGGCAACCATGATACAGTTTCTGATGTTTTCCATCTATGGCATGGGCTGGAACACCATTGGCGGCTATGGCGGTCAGGTAGATCTGGGCAAGGCCCAGTATGTGGGAATCGGGGCCTACACAACGGCTGTGATGCTGATTCGCTGGGATATCCCCTTCTGGGTATCCATGCCCATCGGGGTCTGCTTTGCGGTGGGATGGTCGTTTATCATCGGTTATCCCCTTTTCCGGTTAAAAGGTCATTATTTTGCCATCGCTACAATCGCCACATCCCTGGTGCTCAAAGACCTCTTTGAAGTCTGGGATTTTGTGGGCGCGGCAAGAGGGTTGGAGATATCCCCGATCAAATACCCGCCACCGGATTTTCTAAGGCTGATTTTCAAAGAAGATATCTACTATTACTACGTCCTCCTGGGTTTTTTCATCATAGGCATTGCTTATATCAACTGGTTTCGCAAATCTCGCCTGGGATTTCATCTGCGTTGCATCAAAGATAATGAAGAGGTGGCCCAATCGTTGGGTGTCAATGTGCGCTGGGCCAAGGTCAAAACCTATGCGATTGCCACGGCTTTTGTTAGCGTCGTTGGGTCCTTCCACGCGTGTTATATTAAGGCCATTGAGCCTGAAGATACCATGAGCCTCAGCATTTCCATCCTTATCGCGCTGATGGCGATGCTGGGTGGGGCCGGGTCATTGTGGGGACCTATCATCGGGGCCGGTATTTTGATTCCTCTAAAAAGCTATCTCAAGGAGTGGCTGGGCGCATCAGCCGGTCTGGTTGGAATCGATTTGATCATTTACGCTCTAATCATCATGCTGGTGTCGGCGTTCGAACCCAGAGGAATATGGGGCATCATTGAAAAGGCACGACGGAGGAAACGCAAGTAATGGCATTACTCGAAACAACCAGTGTAACCAAGGATTTTGGCGGGTTAAGAGCCAACGACGATATCTCCTTCTCTCTGGATAAAGGCGAACTGCTTGGATTGATCGGACCCAACGGGGCCGGTAAAACCACCCTGTTTAACTGCATATCGGGGTTGTACCCGCTCACCTCCGGTGAGATTATCTTTGATGGTGAGGACATTACCGAATTTAAAGCCCATAAAGTCGCTCGGCGCGGCCTGGCTCGCACCTTTCAGGTTTATGTCGCGTCAGGGGATCTAACGGTAGAAGAAAATGTCATGGTGGGTTGTTTTATGCGCACCCGGTCCCGATCCGAAGCCAAATCGCGTGCAGATGAAATTTTAGAATTTATGAAGCTGCAAGATCTGACCGACTACCTGGTTAGTGAACTACCGGCGGCTGCCCAGAAGCGGGTGACCATGGCGACCGCGCTGGGTTCGCGCCCCAAACTGTTGCTGCTCGATGAAGTTGCTGCCGGTTTGAATCCCAGCGAAATCGAGAATATTATGGCCAGCATTAGAAGTGTCCACGAGGGAATGGGCGTCACGGTGATGCTGATTGAACATGTCATGGAACTGGTGATGAAAATCAGTGATCGCGTTATTGTATTAGATTATGGTGAGAAAATCGCAGACGGCAACCCGGCCGAAGTCGCCAAAGACCCCAAAGTTATCAAGGCCTATCTGGGTGAGCGGTACGTAAAAGAACATGCACAGGAACTGGCTTGATGAGCAAACCGATTCTTGAAATTGAGAATATAAAAGTACGCTATTCCGGCTTGCCGGTGCTGCAGGGTATTTCGCTGAAGATAAATTGCGGAGAAACCGCCTGTGTACTGGGATCCAACGGTGCCGGCAAATCAACCCTTATCCGGGCGATAATGGGAACCCGGCCGGCCTTTGAAGGTCGCATTCTTTTTAAAGGCCGGGAAATCCAAAAAGCAAAAACCGAAGAAATTGTGCGCATGGGCATTGTGTGTGTGCCCGAAGAAAAGATGCTTTTCAGTCCCCTCTCAGTTGAAGAGAATCTCTATTTAGGCGCTTATGTCTTGAATGATCCGCAACAGATTCAGCAAAATCTCGAATTCGTCTATCATCTGTTTCCGGCCCTCAAACAGCGCCGCAAACAGCCCGCCTCCACCCTTTCCGGCGGCGAACAACAGATGGTGGCCATCGGTCGCGGCCTGATGTCCCAACCCCACATTTTGATGCTGGATGAACCCTCGTTGGGCCTGGCGCCGCTTCTGGTGGACGAAGTTCTGGATACCGTCAGGAAACTAAAAGCAGAAGGCATCACTATCCTGCTGGTGGAACAAAACGTTCGTGAAGCCCTGGATCTTGCCGATCACGGATATGTCCTGCAGACGGGACGCATCGTCGGTGAAGGCTCAGGAAAAGAGCTTTTAGAAAGTAATATGTTTAGGAAAGCTTTTTTAGGAATTTGAGTAAGCTCAAAGGTTATTGATCTTGCTTTCCATTTCTTCTAGCGCGCGATGCGCCTCCTCCAGAGATATGGCTGCAAAGTGGACTTCATCTCCGGGCTTAATTTGTCCCAGTAAGGGAAGATCGGCGGATGCAACCGTGGCAATTTTGCGATAACCGCCGGTAACGGTTTCTCCCAGAATAATGATGGGTTTACCATCTCCCGGAACCTGAATGGATCCCGAAATAAGACCCTCCGATATGATCGATTCGGCCGTATGGTTTTTTCTGGCGATTTCCGGTCCGTTCAGCCGGATGCCGGTCCGGTCGGATTGGGGCGAAACCGCATATAACGTATTCGTGAAGATGCGCTTGCCTTTGTCCGTAAAGTCGCCGTCCTGCGGTCCCCAAACAATTCTTAACGTCCAGGTGCCGGGATATTCCGGAATCCATTGGGGTCTAAGTTCACGGCCTGCAGCCGCCAATTTCAACGTCGGTGAATCGACATGCAGCACATCCCCCTTTTGAAGCGGTCGACCCTCGAAGCCGCCAAAGCCGGCAGGAAGGTTGGTGGACAAGCTGCCCAACAACGGCAACACCTTGAGTTTACCGCCAAATGCCACATAGGCACGACAGCCGCTCTCAGGACCGGCAAAGGAAAGAATCTCATCTTTCTTCAAGACATGCGAACGCCACATTTCAAGGGGACGTTGATTCACCTGCGGTCGCAGATTCGCACCGGTAACGGCGATACAGACATCGTTTAAAACTTTTAATCGCAAGCCCATCAAGGTGGTTTCTAAACAGGCTTGATCCTCGGGATTGTCAACCAGGCGGTTGGCGATACGCAATGAAAAAGAATCCAGGGCACCGGAGGGAGGCACGCCATAGCGGCCAAACCCGAAGCGTCCCAGATCCTGGATAGTGGTTTGCAGTCCGGGAGACAAAACCTCAATGCCTTCTACGGCCGCCATCGTAGCATCTCCTGTTCCGTAATGACAAAAAATTTGACCCGATCACCCATTTCTAAAAAAGAAGGCGGTTTTCCCTGGGGATCAAATAAACGCACCGGGGTTCGGCCGATGATTTGCCAGCCGCCCGGGCTGGCGACCGGATAAATTCCCGTCTGCTTTTGGGCGATTCCAACCGATCCCCTGGGAACATGGGTTCGCGGTGTTTTCCGACGGGGTGTTACAAGCTCATCGGGAACCTCACCCATATAGGGGTAACCCGGCATAAAACCGATCATATAGACCTGATACGTAAGCTGGGTATGCAGCCGGATGACGTCTTGTGGTGTCATTTTGTGGTAATCTGCAATCCACTCCAGATCCGGCCCGTATTTATCACCATATACAACCGGAATTTCAACAGTTCGCGGGTCCGGCAGCCGCGCATTATCCAAGGCATTCCAGATCTCATTCATCTGCGATTCCAGAGAATCCAACGAAATTATCAGCGGATCATATACGACCATCAATGATCGATAGCTCGGAACAAGATCTTTTATTCCTTTAATGCGGCGGCCTTTTGTTCCAATATAAAGCTCGCGAACCTTTTGGTTTATCTGGGGACTTATGTCATCACCCAGTTCCACAAGAACGGCGCGATCTCCCATTATTCGGAATTTGGGTTTACGGTATAACATAACGGTTTCACAGAAATGTAGCAGGGGGTGTAATCTCTATCCCCTCTTCCAACAAAGATTCTCGGATATTGCTAACCAGCTCCAGAGCCGCCGGGTTGTCTCCATGCACGCAAATGGTTTCAGCAGCAAGTTCGATTTCGGTTCCGTCGATACAAACGACTTTGCCTTCTTTGACCATTTTTAAAACCTTTTCAGCCACCAGTTCATGGTCGTGAATTACAGCACCCGGCAATTTCCGGGAAACCAGCGTTCCGTTGGGATTATAGGCGCGGTCGCCGAAAAATTCAAATGCAATGCGGATTCCATGCCGGGCCCCAATAGCCTCCAGATCTTGCCGCCAGGGTCCGGCCATCACAAACATAATGAGCCCGGAATCAACTGCGGCAATGACTTCAGCGACGGCATCCCAAATTTCCATATCCTCAACCGCCATATTGTAAAGAGCGCCATGCGGCTTAACATGCTGCAGGGCCATTCCCTGTGCGGCGGCAAAGGCCTGCAGGGCTCCCATCTGATAGGTGACATAATCTTTGATTTCATCCAGTGAAGCATCCATTTTCCGCCGTCCAAAACCCAACAAATCCGGAAATCCCGGATGGGCCCCCGGTGCCACGCCATATTTCTTGGCAATCGCAATGGTGCGTTTCATAACGGTGGGGTCGCCGGCATGAAAACCGCAGGCAATATTGGCTGAACTGATTAACGGAATGATCTTTTCATCTAACCCCAGCTGATAATTTCCGAAACTCTCACCCACGTCGGAATTCAAATCGATTTTATTAACCGCCATAGCTGTTACCTCCCCATCGGCTCAATTTTATCGTAATGAAAACAAAACCTAAACAATTTTTCTATGCCATAAAAGCAGGGGCATTACAAAATAAAAAGGAGACAGGCAGCTGCCTGTCCCCTTTTTGGATGCTGGATAAATGGTATTTTAACGTTTGGAGAATTGAAAACGAGCCCGGGCTCCTTTTTGACCGTACTTTTTTCGTTCTTTGACCCGAGGATCACGTTTGATAAAACCGGCTTTTTTCAATGGCATTCTTAGATCCGGATCGGCCAAAATGAGCGCTTTGGTAATACCGTGCCGGACAGCCCCCGCCTGCCCTGAAATGCCACCGCCATGTACATTGACTTTCACGTTGTAGGTGTCCATGGTATTGGTTAGCTTAAATGGCTCTACCAAATTCGCCCGCAGTATTTCAGTTGGGAAATAGTTTTCTACGGGTCGATTATTGATAATGATTTCACCTGTACCGGGTTTCAACCAGGTTCTGGCAATCGCATTTTTTCTTTTTCCGGTCGCGTAATAAAGGTTTTCTTTTTCCATCAGGTTCCTCAAGAATTAATCTGCAAGAGCTCGGGTTGTTGGGCCTCATGCGGATGCTTTTCATCGGCATACACTTTCAGCTTTTTAAAGAGCTTGCGTCCGAGCTTATTTTTTGGAAGCATGCCCTTAACCGCTAAGCGAACAAGCTCTTCCGGTTTTCTTTCCAAGAGTTCCTTGGCATTGGTTTGTTTAAGGCCGCCGATATAGCCACTGTGCCGGTAATAGATTTTCTGGTCCATTTTTCGGCCGGTCAAGGCAATTTTATCGGCATTAATGACGATAACCCAATCACCGGTATCTGCGTGGGGTGTAAACAGCGGATTATGTTTGCCTCGCAACCGCTGGGCTACTTGAGAAGCAAGCCTGCCAAGCACAACCCCGCTTGCATCAAAAACGCACCACTTTTCCGGGTTGTCCGACCTTTTAGCACTATATGTATATTTTTTCACCTTTATAAACTCCTCACAAGAGAGAATCCAGCGAATTTAAATAATATATTCAGTTATGTCAAGAAAAAATTGATATTTTTTCGTTCCATGATTGGTTTATCTCATGGATTGTGATATTTTTCAACGAGATGAAATAGAGACCCAATATAGCGCTAAAGCTTCACTGCGTGCCCACTATAGCGCTATAGCTTCACTTCGTGCCCATTATTCCAATCGCACGACCTGGAGGCTCTCGACAGGTTATGAGCGAAGCAGACTAAGTTCAAATTGCATAAAATGAATAGGACAAACAAAAAATGGAAAAGCTAGAGGTTGAGGTAAAGTTTTATCTTACAGACATTGAAGGCATGCGAAACAGTATACTGAAGCTGGGTGCCAAATCCAATGGGCGCGTCTTTGAAACCAACATTCGCTATGAAGATAAAAACAACAGCCTGATGAAGAAAAAATCGCTGTTGCGCCTGCGACAGGATGAAAAAACAACGATTACTTTTAAATCCAGCCCGGCCGTGAGAAGCAAGGAGTATAAAATTTTTAACGAGCTGGAGGCTGAAGTCAGCGATTTTGCGACTATGGGCCAAATTCTGGAAGCCTTAGGCTACCACCCTGCACAAAAATACGAAAAATGGCGCGAAACCATTAAACTGGACCAAACATTGTTTTGTCTGGATAGCATGCCATATGGAAATTTTTTAGAGATTGAAGGCCAAGAAAAAGAAATCAGGCATTACGCTTCACAACTGGGTTTGAACTGGCATAAGCGAATTTTATTTAATTATCTTGAAATATTTGAAATTATAAGAAAAAATTTGAGCCTGGATTTTAAAGACCTCACATTTAATAACTTTGCCACCATCGATGTCGATGCCTTGGCGTTTCTGGATAAGCTAGTAGCTGGCGATCCATAAGCCTTATAAAAAGACAGCGAACAGAGGTCAGATGTCAGAAAACAGATGACGGAAGACAGAAAACAGAAGTCATATAAGGAGCTTTAGCCTCCAGTTCTTGCTATCTGTCTTCTGTCGGCCGACCTCTGTCTTCTGATTTTTGAGATGGGTGCTATTAATAATCTTCAAGCGGGTCATCACTCGAAAGCGTCTCTACTGAAGGCGTTTCCTCTGAAGGCGTCTCTGTTAAGAGCGTCTTAGGTGAAGGCGTCTCCGCTGATGATGTCTCAGCCGAAGGTGTCTCTGCTGAAGTCGTATCGGCTGAAGGTGTCCGCGGTTTGGAAACAGGCAAAGGGGGTAATTCTACCGGAAAGTCCTGTTCCAATACCAGCTCGCCGGATTTTAAAAATACATAAAGTGCGGCAGTTCGGAACTCATCTGAATGCTTGGGTGTCCTGGAGGTGAAGTTCATCGTTCGAAAGCGTTGGATTGCGAATCTTTTGCCGTTTTTCCCGGAAGGCTTATCTCCAACCAGGCCCACCGCCGGCATCACCAGCCATTTGTGCTGGGGAAGATCATTGCCTTTTAAGATAACAACGGCGTGACCCGCCACCTTTTGGGATTCCGGGCTGGTATTTTTTATCTTGAATTGAGCATTCAAGTTTGCGCTGTCCGAATCCTGAGAGACGATAAAGTTTTCCACCGCCACACTTAATACAGGCTCGGTATCACGAGCTTCAAGGCCCGTGGGCACTGGCGGAGTTGTTTCCGGAACAGACGGCTTCTGTTTATTCACTTTCAGCGTCTCTATTTTCGACGCGGCCTGAAATTTTTGTTTGATCTGATCGGTGGTATTTGTTGAGGCCTGGCCCTGTTCGCCCTTTGAAATGTTTTCTTTGATCTTTGATTCGGATAGTACCAAACGGGCCATCAGGATTTCCTTCTCATGACGCAGCGTCTCAATTTGTTTCTGAGAATCTTCAATGCGGTTTTTAAATTCTTGATTCTCTTTATGAGTGCCCGTATTCAAAAAAATAAGGATTGCCAGAGCGCTAATGGCTATTAAAAATACAGAAGCGATTGCCAGGACAATCGCTTTAAACCGTTTTAGCGTAATAACATTGCCGTGGTCACCGATGAATAATAGGGTCCATCGCCGGTCGGTTCCTGAACGTTTTGTTTTTTTGGGCTTATCAAAACTCATAATAACCTAACCCTCACGGCATCTCCCTTGTGGGCTTTAAAATGCCGCTCAGCACTACCATCATTAACTGCAATTTCCAGATGGTTGCGACTGCCAATCAGCGCCAGCGGCGAACTCGGATCTGCATTCGCGTACGTCTCTGATAAACCGGCGATCACATGCGTGCTGATACGAATCTGGAGTCGATTTTTAGGATCATTTTTACGAAAGTTCGTCAGACTGTTTGAATCAATGTTGGTTATTAGGTTGCCGAAACGATCGATCGATATGATCTTACCGACGAGTTCGCCGGTTTCTGATAACCGACAGTTCAGCTCTTCTAAATGGACAAGGTCCTCAATGTCCGTTTTTGTCCCCAGTTCCTCAAGCCCGGTGCCATTGACAATATGAGCGCCGATCGCTGCGAAAATATCCCGGCCGTGGAATGTGGGGCTAACGGGTTTAATATAATAATCGGCGTTGCGAACACGAACAATCATATCAGATTTTTCACGATTCATCAAAAGGGTTAAAACGCCATTGTCCGGAGCAATAAAAAAATGGCCACCGTGATTTACCGCAAGAATGTCTCGTTCACTTCCAACACCCGGATCAACAACGATAAGATGCACCGTACCTTCCGGAAAGAAACGATAGGAAGACGGTATCAAATAGGCGGCCTGAGCGATATCTTGAGGGTCTATCTGGTGAGTGATATCGACAATCGACACGGAGGGGCAAATCGAAAAAATAACGCCCTTCATTACTCCTACATATTCATCATGAGCGCCGAAATCAGATAGAATTGTAATTACAGACATTGTTTAACAAACATCCCCCGTTAACTAAACAACTTACCCTGTATACGAAATCCCAGATGCTTATAGGCCGCCTCAGATGCTTTTCTGCCGGAGGAGGTACGTAAGATAAAGCCGATTTTTAACAGATAGGGCTCAACAATATCCACCAGTGTATCGGATTCTTCCTGTAGAGTGGCCGCAATCGCTTCAATACCTACGGGGCCGCCGGTGTAAAATTCGATGACCGTTTTCAAATAGCGGCGATCAAGATCGGTCAGGCCTCTTTCATCAACCCCCTCTAATTCTAAGGCACCCACTACAGTTGCTCGCGTGATGACACCGTCGGCCCGAACCTGGCTAAAATCTCTGACCCGCTTTAGCAGTCGGTTGACAATTCGAGGTGTACCACGAGAGCGTCTGGCAAGCTCGCGAGCGCCCTCGGTATCTGTATCCACATTCAGCAACTGGGCGGAACGCTTGGCAATTTTTACGAGGTCATCTTCACAATAAAAATCAAGGCTCCTAAAAATAACGAAACGATCTCGCAGGGGCGCTGAAAGCAGCCCAACCCGTGTCGTCGCGCCGACCAGCGCAAAGCGCTTCAACCGGTAGCGGTGGCTGCGCGCATGAACACCCTTGTCAAAAACGAAGTCAATGGCGAAGTCCTCCATGGCTGGATACATAAATTCTTCAACCGCTTTTGGTGTCCGGTGGATTTCGTCGATAAATAAAATGTCACCCTCTTCAAGATGGGTGAGGATTCCCACCAGATCGCCGCCTTTTTCAAGGGCAGGGCCAGAGGTTATCGTAAGATTGCCTTGCATTTCATTGGCGATAATGTGAGCTAAGGTTGTTTTTCCAAGACCCGGCGGGCCGTGAAATAAAACATGATCGATGGGTTCGCCCCGCTCAGTAGCTGCCTGGATGGCTATTTTTAATGTTTCGACGACTTCTTCCTGGCCGACATAAGCTGAAAGCCTTTCCGGACGCAATGATAAGATATCAGATTCCTGATCTTCGGGCAATGCAGCGCCAGGGCTAACCTCTGGATTATCAGAAGAATATTTAATCACATCATCAGGCATGCTTCGCTCCACTATGTTCGCTTTAACCAATACCTAACACGGACGAGCCGGTTGGAGCGAAGCGGAAATCCCGGTTTATCGGGGAATTGAAAATTGAAGATTGCAAATTGAATATTTGTCGATGTCGCTTCGCTCCGTCCTTTTTAAAATGGAAAGAATTCCTTAAATATTCAATATTCAATCGTTACAAGACAGTCAAAATATTCCAATACAATTTTTTTGCCACAAAATGTACAAAAATAACAACTAAGGTACTAATCTAAGATTGCTCACCGCGGTAAACTTCTTCAAAAAGCTCCTCAGGCGTCGTTATGGCACTGTTACGTTTAAATGCATCGCTAATCATGCGCTTGGCGTTAGACATCTTATGACCGAGTTGTTTGACAAGAACTTCATAAACCTGCTCTGAGAAATCTTCCGCAACCTGAATTTCCTTTTTTTCTTCTTTACGAATCAGTGCGAACTTCCCCATCTTGCCTTCCAGGGTCGCAATGATCTTTTGGGCCGTTCGCTTGCCAATACCCTTGAGCTGGGTAAGACAATGGACGTCTCTGTTTTCTATCGCTCTGGCGACTTCCCTGACCGGAATGCTTAAGGCTTTGACCGCCTTTAGGGGCCCAACATCTTCAACAGATATAAAATATTGAAAAAATTCTTTTTCAGCCTCCAGATTAAAGCCGATCAATACCGGTTTGGGTTGTCGTTCGGTTTGTTGAAAATAAACATACAGTGCGATTTCGTCACCGACCTTATTGGCGACTATCTTTTCCATGACAAAAGCGGGAAGCAAAATTTCATACCCAACCTGATTCGCGAGCACCAACAACCGTTCATCTTCTATTTTCAGAATTTTACCCTCGATATAACCAATCACGTAATCACTCTGCTTTCAAATCCTTTTTTGTGTTCATCCTAATTTTATCCTGGTACCGGTACAACCCGATAAGCGCCAGACCCATTGCGTCAGATGCGTGCACGGGCTTGATGGGAAGCTTATGGTTTAATTGATGTCGCACCGCCTTTTCAAGTTGTTTTTTATCGGCATTGCCGTTTCCGGTCAGAATTTGTTTGGCCTCTCTAACAGGCACCGCGATGGCAGGTACCGCCGCACGAAATCCGGCCAACTGGATAACACCGGTCACCTGTCCCAATATAATTCCCGACTTTGGATATCTGTTCAGGAAATATACATCCTCAATGACCATCAAATCCGGATTTTCACTCTCCAGCAGCTGGAGAAGCTTTGAAAAGATCTTATCGAGACGGCTTGGAAAAGAAGTGTTTTTGGAAGTATGAATACTGCCGAAAGAATAGCTATCAATCTTTGTCCCAAGCCCTCTGACAATTCCGATACCGGTAGCCGCGAGGCCGGGATCTATGCCAATGATCTTAACCATTCTCGTTTCAGGCTCATTTCAATGTCTTTAACTTCTCAGCGGCAATCTTGGCTTCGTTGCTTTTGGGATATTTTCGATTGAGTTCTTCTAAAATCAGCTTAGAGTTTGCCTGATCGCCAATATTGGAAAACGCCAAACCCTGTTTTAAAAGAGCAGCTGGAACCTTGTTGCCTTGCGGGTATTTTTCAATAACATTCTGATACTCCAGAATGGCTTTTTCATACCATTTTTCACGATAGTAAATCTCGCCGATCCAAAATTGAGCGTTATCTGCATTTTTTGAATCTGGATAACGCTTAATGAATTCTTGAAAACCCTTGCGGGCCGCTTCAGAGTCGCCCTGATCAAATGCTTGTTTGGCAGATCGATAAACTTCGTCTTCCGATAGCGGTTTTTTTGCTGAAACGCCTGGAGTTACTGCAGCCACCGGCTTCTTCGTAGATTCCAGATTTAGATATTGCTCCATTTGAAGTATTTTCTCTGAATTTTGATCCGTGCGTTCCGCAAGACGGTTCAACTTTTCTTCTCTTTGTTTCTCTATTTCCCCTGTCTTGCCTTGTTGCTTTTTCAGCGAATATTCCATTTCCTCGAGTCTGCCACTTAAAATCCGAATTTCTTCATTCATCTCTTCAAGTATGGCACGCAAACCGGCTGATTGTTTGCGCAATACCTGGTTGCGACCTTCAATATCGGATTTAAGTACCTGCCTTTGCCTGCGCAGTTCTGCATCGCGCAATTCCATTTCGGAAAGGCGATTGTCAATTGTGTTTACATCGGATTGAGTGGCACATCCCCAAATACCCATCAGGCATACGATAAGAAATTTATATATAACGAATTTTTTCATATTTGCTTTTTGTCGTCTTGTCTTTATAAGGGTGTTTTTTAAAAAAAACACCCGCCGTCAAGGCGGGCGTTGACACAATAAACAGCAAGCGCATAATCTGCTTTGCGCTTGCTGTTTATCATAGCTGTATCAAAAATTGGTATCATCGCTCAACTCTATCTGCTTTATGGCAGACAAAAAGTTTTTCCCCGGATACCAAATTAGCCTAGTTTAAAACAAAGTTAGCCCGCCTGTTTTTTGCCCAACATTCCTCGTCTTTCTGAGCACATACCGGGCGTTCTTCACCGTAACTGATCGTCGTTAACCGCGAAGCCGGTATGCCCAGATCCACCAGAAATGCTTTTGAACTATCAGCACGTCGGTCCCCCAGCGCGAGGTTATACTCGTTGGTGCCGCGCTCATCACAATGGCCTTCAATGGTCACGGTGACATCGGGATTGGCCCGCAGCCATGCGGCTTTTCTCATCAAGTTGTCCTGGGCGGCAGAGGTAAGGCTCGATTTATCGAAGTCAAAATAAATATCCTCCTGCATAATCATCCCGGTTGTATCCGACGGCGTGACTACGACTGCTGGAGCTTCGGCCTTTTTTTCCGGTGCCTTTGCGGGTGCCTTTTCAACAGGGGCTTTTGCCTGACTCACTGTTTTCTTTTGACAGCCAAGCGTGAACAGCAACCCGGGAACCACCAGCAACAGCGCTATCATTAACCACATCTTCTTTTGCATTTTTCTCCTCCTTTCACATTCGAACATCACTTAATTATTTAGATAATTCGTTGACCACTTGGGCTTAGTCTGCTCACCGGCCAGAACAAGTAAACGCCGCTGGTCGGTTCCATAAGCCGTCATCACATAAATTCTATTCGGTCCATCGCGGTTTGAGCTAAAAGCAATTAGACTGCCGTCCGGGGACCAGGAAGCTGCTTCATTATTCCCGGAATCATATGTCAGCTGCACCGGGTCCTGACCGTCTATTCCGATTACAAAGATATTATTTCCCCCGCTCATTTCTGAGGTATAGGCAATTTTATCTCCCCGCGGGGACCAACTGGCCTGCGTATTCTTGCGCCCTTCATAAGTAAGCCTTCGGACTTTGTCGGAGACTAGATCTTTGATATAAATCTGGGCACTGCCGGAACGCGCGGACTCAAAAGCTATCTTTTTGCCGTCCGGCGACCAAGTCGGCGTTGTATCGATTCCGTGACTCTTAGTTAATCTTTTAATAATTTTACCTGAACCAGTCAACAGATAAATTTCTGAATCACCTGAAAACGACATTGTTGCGGCCAGCTCGAATTTTCCCGGAACCCAAGCGGGTGTACTATTAATTCCTTGTCTAGAAACTTTTGTCTCCTGGCCCTGTTTCAGATTTCTTATGTACAGATCGGGGTTGCCGGCTTTAAAAGAAGTAAACGCCATCCATTTTCCGTCAGTTGACCAGGCCGGAAAAAGCGTGATTGCATTATTGTTGGTTAAACGCCTGGGATTATATCCATCAAACGCACAGGTATAGATCTCCTTATTTCCGGTACCATTAGAGATAAATGCAATTTTGCTTCCAAAAATTCCTCTACTGCCTGTTAGATAATGAATTACATCGCTGCAAAATCGAAGAATGATACTTCGCTGATTCGATTTGCTGCCTGCGTACTTTTTGCCAAGAACTCGACGGGCTTTAAACGTATCAAAGAGGCGAAGTTCAAGAGAAATCCGGTCATTATTCACCTCATAATAGCCGGTTATCAAAAACTCAGCGCCAACCACGGTCCAGTTTTGAAAATTTATATTTGCCAGCGTAACGCCATTTTTTTCCGGATCGAAAAGAAATGCACCGCGCTCAAGAATTTTAAAATAGCCTGTAAAATCGAGTGTATCAGAAAGAAAATCGGCTGCCGTTTCTGATAACTGCTTTTCTTCAGCGGATCCGGACGTATTTTTAAATAACGGAATTGCTAAAGGAATTTTGCGCAAAAACGGCTTGGTGATATCGATAACGTCATATTCAGCCCAACTCATCGCCGGTCCGAATGTAACTAAGATAACGCCAATAACAAAGATGTAAAGCTTTATTCTTCTGATCTTAAAAAACCCCTGACCACATGAATCACCCAAAATCTGCATCATAAAAAAGCCTTTGTTGTGTTTAAATGTTCAGTCCGAATAACTGCCTTTTTTGCGAAACTCGAACCTATTCGTTTTTTAATCCCTTCGGACCAAATCGTAAACCGATTTTATAATCGGGACGCATATAATCTTTCGGAAGCGGGGGTAATGGGTTCGACTTGACAAGCGCTTTATAAGCAGAGTCGTCTAAATACGCGTTGCCGGATTTTTTGTCAAACCAGATATCCTCTATTTCGCCGTTGCGCAAGATCTTAATGGCCAAGACAGCTTCCAGCTCGGTATTTTCGCCGGCGAGTTGCTGTGAAAAAGCCCAATTTTTTTGGATTTGGTACTGAATTTCAGCCTGATAAATCAAAATAGATTCTTGCACCCGTGTGCCTCCTGTCCCGAAAGCCCCTATCGGACCTGCCCGGCCGCCACCGGCTTTGCCGGATGCACCTCCTGATCCTTCTCTAACTTGAGATTCGGCGTCACCGACCTGACGTTTCAAGCGATCAATGGCCGCAGCCACCGAATCGGTTTTGGCTTTTTCAACTTTTTTTTCAATGCGCTCGATGGCACTGTCGATAATTTTTTCGCGATCAAGGGTCTTTTTCTTCAGCGATTTTTTAATTTTTTCCTTTTTGGGCGCCAGGGATACAGCTTTGGGAGGCTTTTTAACAACCGGAACCGGCTTGGGTTCCGGGACCTTAACAGCCGGCTTTTGCGGAGGCTTCTTTTCAACCGGTTTGGCCTTTACTGCCGCGGCAGGCGGTCCACCGGAATCCGGACCGGACGATGGTAAGGAAACAAGCCTGACATTTACCACCCCGGCTCGAAACCTCGGACCGGAACCGAAGTCCGGCATAAAAATTAAGGCCCCCATGATCACTAAATGAAAAAGAAAAGAGACACCAAAAGGCAATACCATCGATTGGGGATGGGTATCTTTCCCATGGTATCGTTTGGCGTAAGCATGTTTGCTATCCTTCATTATTTTTTAGATGTTGGCTTTTTCTTTTTGCCTTCTTTTTCAAAGGCCTCCGGCTCGGTGACCATGCCCAATTTTTCCACTCCGGCGCTCTTGATTTCAGCCATGACATGAACCACCGTGCCATAGGAGATGTCTTTATCCGCTTTTAAAAATACTTCCCGATCGGATCGACCTTCCAGAATTTTTTTTAGCTTTTCCCCGAGAAAATCGATGGTCACCTGAAAGTCATTTATGAAAACTTGATTTTGGGTATCGATGGTGATGATCAGATGCTCTTTTTCGGATTCCAGGGGTTCGGCAGTGGCTTCGGGCAGCGATACATCCACGCCTTGCATCATCATCGGTGCGGTCACCATAAAAATAATTAAAAGAACCAGCATAACATCAACAAACGGCGTCACGTTGATATCGGACATGAGCTGGCTACTATTTCCGCCGGGGGTCATGATCTTCTCCTCTCTGTGCGCAGGATATCACGCTCGATGATGTTCAGAAAATCCGCTGAGAAGCTTTGCAGTTCAGATTCAACTACACGTATTTTACTCATAAAAAAATTAAAGGCAATGACCGCCGGAATGGCAGCGGCCAGACCGGCAGCAGTTGCGACCAGCGCTTCCGAAATACCGGGTGCCACAACCGCAAGGTTGGCAGAGCCCATTTTAGCAATGCCCACAAACGAATTCATAATTCCCCAGACCGTGCCAAACAAACCAATAAACGGCGCTGTATTTCCGGTCGTCGCCAAAAAAGGAACCATCTGGGTCATTCGCGTCATCTCTGTTGTAATGGCCCGGCGTAACGCACGCTTGATGTTGTCCGTTCCGGTAAATCTGGAATCCAGAGACATTGTTTGGCTGCCGGCCGGTTTATTCAGCGGCGGACTAGCGGGAGCGGCAGACTGGCTCATCTTCTTTAGTTCCACATAACCGATCCTGAAAATTCGTGCCAGCGGACTTCCGTGAAGCTGCTTGGCTTTAGCAAAAGCATTGGACAGATCCCGGCTTTTCCAGAAAAAATCGGTAAACTCTGCCGATTCCTTATATGCTCTTCTGATGTAGCGATATTTAATGAGAATGATTGCCCAGGACATAATTGAAAAAAATAGCAACAGCAGCATTACAAACTGGACCATGGGCCCGGCATTACTGATCATATGGACGATATCAAGCTGAGCAATACCCATAAAAATCTCTCCATTTCAGAATTTTGGTTTAGGTTAATAAGAAAAAAAATCAATTAACAGAAGCCAAATTGTTGCGGTAAAAATATGTTGAAATGACATTATTCTGGCTAAAGTCTTTAAAGTATAATGAAAATAAATAGAGTGTCAACATGTTTGGGTTGCTTTGTATGGGATAAAATTTTGGGTTGCGTTTGATGAATTCCCTCAATATGGTGTCAGGTGACAAAATTCTGGGTTTCAGTGTTCAGGTGTCAGGTGTCAGCGCCGCCGCTGGCCTGAAAAGCGGCCAGTCTAATCTTAAAAGAAACTTTGTCCTTGGCTAGTTTCATATGACGGGTTAACTAAAAAATGAACATCGAACATTGAACGTCCAACATCGAATAATGTATTCTGCCCGTCGAGAGCCTCAGAGTCTAACGATCAATTTAAAAAAAGACTGCGCAACACGCGGCGCAAGCGCCTGCGCTGCACGAGCGAATCTAGCCTTCGAAATTCAACTCGGCTGCCCCGAGCACGTCGAGGGGAGCTCGTCGCAGGCTGCGATTCGCTTGTTTTAAAATCGATAAAGCGTAGCGTCATCAATATTGGACGTTCGATGTTGGACGTTCGATGTTCAACGTTCAATCTGTTCAAAGTATAAAACTTACGCCATTGCACGACCAAAATACGCTTGGTAAGGAGCTGTGATGAAACATATTGCCAATTTGCTCTTTGAGGCTAAAATGCTCAAAGAAATTCCCCGCTCAGGGTTTCACTTTCTCGGTTCCGGCAAAGAATCCATTGCGGAACATTCTTTTAGTACAACATTTATCGCCTATGTGATGTCTCAGATAGAACCGACTGTCGACGCACTCAAATTGATCACCATGTGCCTGGTGCATGATCTTCCCGAAGCCCGGATCGGCGATCTGAATACAGTGCATAAAACATACGTCACGGCAAACGAGGCCAAAGCGGTCAAAGATACCACTGAAGGCCTCCCCTTTGGGTCGTCAATCGCCGGCCTTATTGATGAGTTCAATGAAGGCAGCTCACCCGAAGCCAAATTGGCCCATGATGCCGACCAGCTTTCTCTAATTCTGGAGTTAAAATACTTATCTGATATCGGGTATGCCCCCCCTGATAAGTGGCTGCCGCCTGTGCTCAATCGATTAAAAACAGAAATTGCGAAAAAAATAGCCCAGAGTATTATGGAGACCAATCGGGACGATTGGTGGTTCAACAATTATGTTGACTCTGATTGAAGAAATTATTAGGAATACAACTTTTCACGGATTAAAATTTGTGTGTAAAAGTATACACTTATGTCGGTAAATGTATACATTGGAGGTAATTATGAGCTGGCTGATACGCACCTTTTGCTCATCCATCGGTAAAAAACTGTTGGTGGCGATTACCGGCCTGGGCTTCTTCGGCTTTTTGAGTGTGCACCTGGCCGGCAACCTTACGCTTTATAAGGGTGGTACCGCATTCAATGCATATGCTCAAAAGCTCCACTCGCTGGGTCCGATTTTGATTGTATTCGAATTGGGGTTGCTGGCTTTCGCGATCATTCACGTTGCCACGGGCATCATACTTTTTGTTCAGAATTTTAAAGCAAGATCTGTGCCTTATAAAATCGACAGAAGTGCGGGGGGACGCACATTGAGCTCCTCTTTGATGCCTTATACAGGGTTTATTCTTCTGGCATTTGTTATTTTTCACCTGATCAATTTCAGCTTTGTAGACAAGAGCCATCAGACGATTTTTGAGATTGTTTCTGCGGCTTTTGCCAGTCCGATCTATATAATTGTTTACGCGTTTGCGATGATTGTACTGGCATTGCATATCCGACATGGGTTTTGGAGTGCCTTTCAGACAGTTGGTGCCAATCACCCCAGGTACATGCCGGTGATTATGGTGCTGAGTATAGTTGTGAGCCTGATATTCGGATTTGGCTTTGGCCTACTGCCAATCTATATCTGGTCTGTTGGATAACGAATAACAGATAACTTCCGATGAAAGGAAACACGATGCCGCTTGAAGCCAATATCCCTGCAGGACCGCTGACCGAGAAATGGGACCGACACCGTTTTGAATTGAAGCTGGTCAACCCGGCCAACAAACGAAAATTTGAAATCATCGTGGTCGGTACCGGTCTGGCAGGCGGTTCGGCCTCCGCCAGTCTGGCGGAGCTCGGATATCACGTCAAAACCTTCTGCATTCAGGATTCACCCCGGCGTGCGCACAGCATTGCCGCCCAGGGAGGGACCAACGCCGCAAAAAATTACACCAATGAGGGCGACAGTGTCTGGCGTCTGTTCTACGATACAATTAAAGGGGGCGATTTCCGGGCGCGTGAAGCCAATGTTTACCGCCTGGCCCAGCTGAGCAACAATATTATCGATCACTGCGTCGCCCAGGGGATTCCGTTTGCCAGGGATTATGGCGGCTTGCTGGCCAACCGTTCTTTTGGAGGTTCCCAGGTTGCCAGGACGTTTTATGCCCGGGGGCAGACCGGACAACAGCTGTTGCTGGGTGTTTACAGCGCTTTGATGCGTCAAGCGGCCGCCGGCAGGGTCATATTATTTCCACGACGCGAAATGCTGGATCTGGTAATCGTTAACGGGCAGGCCCGCGGCATTGTTGTTCGGAATTTGATCAACGGCGAGCTGGAAAGTCACACCGCCCATGCGGTGGTGCTGTCCACCGGGGGTTATGGCAATATTTATTATCTTTCTACCAATGCCGAATCTTCAAATGTCGGCGCCGGTTTTCGCGCCTATAAAAAAGGGGCCATGTTTGCCAATCCCTGTTTTACCCAGATCCATCCGACCTGTATTCCGCACACAGGCGATCATCAATCCAAACTGACCTTGATGAGTGAAAGCCTCAGAAACGACGGTCGTGTTTGGGTACCGCACAATTCCGGCGACATCAGAGATCCCCAGGATATTCCCAAAGAAGATCGGGATTATTATCTGGAACAAAAATACCCCAGCTTCGGAAACCTGGTGCCCCGGGATGTGGCCTCGCGTGCGGCCAAAGCCCAGTGCGATGCCGGCAAGGGCGTGGGGCTGACCCGCTGTGCGGTGTATCTGGACTTTGCCGATGCCATCAAACGCGACGGCAAGGAAATCATCGCCAAAAAATACGGTAATCTTTTTGACATGTATGAACTCATCACCGATGATTCTCCTTATGAAAAGCCGATGATGATTTATCCTGCGTCGCATTACACTATGGGTGGTTTGTGGGTCGACTACAACCTGATGAGCACGATTCCGGGATTATTTGTCCTGGGAGAAGCCAATTTTTCCGATCACGGAGCCAATCGTCTGGGAGCCAGCGCCCTGATGCAGGGATTGGCCGACGGCTATTTTATCATCCCCTATACCCTCGGTGGATATTTTGCCGGAACGCAGCTATCATCGGTGACTACTGACCATGCGGCGTTTAAAGAAGCCACTCAATCGGCAAATAAAGGCATCACCAAGCTAATGTCCATTAAAGGCAAACGCACCGTCGACAGCTTCGCCCGGGCGCTGGGACAAATCATGTGGGATTATTGCGGCATGTCGCGCAACGACAAGGGGCTGAAAAAAGCCATCAAGCTGATTCAAGATCTGCGCGCTGAATTTTCGGAAAACGTGTTGGTGCCCGGTACCGATAAAGATTATAATAAAAGCCTGGAAAAGGCCGGCCGTCAGGCCGACAGCCTTGAATTCGCCGAACTGATGATTCAGGATGCCCTGGATCGCACCGAGTCGAGCGGCGGTCATTTTCGCGAAGAATCTCAAACAGAAGAAGGCGAAGCCTTACGGGATGATGAAAACTTTACGCATGTTTCAGTCTGGGAATATGATGGTTACGATAAGATGCCGAAATTTCATAAGGAACCATTGGTTTTTGAAAATGTGGAGTTGTCCCAAAGGAGTTACAAGTGAAAAAATTGCCGAAAACGATTAACGTAACCCTGAAAGTCTGGCGTCAACAAGGGCCTGAAGATAAAGGCCGTTTTGAGACGATTGCCGCCCAGAACATTTCGGTTCATATGTCCTTTATTGAAATGCTGGATACGGTCAACGAGCAGCTGACCCTGGAAGGCAAAGAACCGATTGCATTTGACAATGATTGTCGCGAAGGAATTTGCGGCACATGCGGTGCCGTGGTCGACGGTCAGGCCCATGGCCCGCAAAAAGCAACCACACTCTGCCAGCTTCACATGCGAAAATTCTCAGACGGTGACACCCTTGTGGTGGAGCCGCTCCGCGCCCGGGCGTTTAAGGTCATCAAAGATCTGGTAGTGGACCGCAGCACGTTTGATAAAATCATCCAGGCCGGCGGATATATATCCGTCAATACCGGGGGAGCGCCGGATGGCAATGCGATTCCCATATCACAGGAAGTTGCTGAAAAAGCTATGGATGCCGCAGCCTGTATCGGATGCGGCGCCTGCGTAGCCGCCTGCCCCAGCGCATCGGCCATGCTTTTTGTCAGTGGCAAGATTTCTCAACTGGCATTGTTACCCCAGGGCAAACCGGAAGCGGTCAGGCGCGTCCTAAATATGGTTAAAACGATGGATGACTGCGGCTTTGGGAACTGCTCCAACCACCGCGAATGCGAAAATGCATGCCCCAAAGAGCTGTCCATCATCAACATTGCGCGTTTAAATCGCCAATTCTATAAAGCCAGCTTTTTTTCGGATGAAATCTAGCCCGGACAAGCCGGAATTGACTATTGAATATTCAATCGAAAATATTCAATTACAAAAAGTATCAGTCTGGTTGGACCCACTAACCGGCCCGACATTGATAAACGAGGTTCAACATGGATCAACTTTCGGCCTTTTTCGCCAAACTTGAAACAACATTAGGCATACAGGCACCCTATCTGACGATAGCCTTAAAGGTTACCCTGGACATTGTCGGTTTCCTGCTGGCGTGGCTCATCCTGCGACAGGTTCTAAAATTCATTGAAAAACGAATGAAAAAGATCAATCTCATTGAAATTCAAGAACAGCTTTTCAAAATTTTCCGAAAGGCCCTTTTTTATGCCCTGGTGTTGGTAGCCGGCTCTTATATTATTGGATTACTGAATATTGCCTTACTGGAAAAGATCTTTCATGCCCTGTTTGTCATCCTGTTTGCCGGGCCCAGCAAAAATTTCCTGATTGTCACCATTCGATATCTGCAATCACGGGTGGCCCATAAAACCGATAGCAAGATTGATGATATTGTCTTTGATCTTCTTATTCGTTTTGCGGACTTCATTATTTATGCAGTGGCCATCATTATTGCGCTTGATATTCTTGGAATCAACGTCATGCCGTTTATAGCAGGGGCTGGAATAGTTGGTTTGGCCATTGGTTTTGCGGCCAAAGATACATTGTCCAATTTGATTTCCGGAATTTTGCTCATAATCGATCGACCTTTTGAGGTCAATGATCGAATTGAAGTCTGGAGTGCCCCGGCCGGCAGTGCCACCTGGGGCGATGTGATTGATATCGGACTGCGGGCCACTAAAATTAAAACCACCGACAACATCGTTATCATCATCCCAAATAATGAAATCATGCGGCGAGACATCATCAATTACACGATCATTTCGGAAAAAATCCGGGTCAGGATCAATATTGGAATTGCCTATGATGCGGATCTGCAGAAAACCAAAAACGTCATCCTGCAGGTGGCGCAGACGACCGAAGGGGTGGCAGACGATCCGCCGCCAAAGGTGGTGGTGAGAAATTTTGGAGAGTCTTCGGTGGATCTTCAACTGCGGGTATGGATCCATGATGCCCGCAAAAGGATGGATACGATTTCTTATATCACCGACAAGGTCAAAGAAGCCTTCGATCGGGAAGGCATAGAGATCCCCTACCCCAAGCGGGATATTTTCATTACCCAGAAGAGCAGCTAAACGTTCTATTAGAAGTACGCTATGCGGTCGCCAAAATAGGTTCGACCTTCTTAACAAACTCCAAAAGATCAAACGGCTTGTAGATAACGTTGCAAAAACCCATCTTGGCCATTTCATCCAGCTTGGGGTGTTCCGGATAACCGGTCGAAATGATGACCTTCATATCGGACAGCTCGGGTTCATTCTTGATAATGCGGCAAACTTCGAGCCCATCCATTTCAGGCATAAAGATGTCCAGAATCAAAAGGTCCGGACGATAGGTCCCCAGCTTAATGGTGGCCTCGATCCCGTTGGCCGCCTCCTCAATTAAATAGGGCCGATCTCGATTTCGCGTCAGGGCTTCGATCAGCATCTCCCTTATGGTCTGATCATCATCCACGATCAGGATCTTAATCGCTTCACGCTTCAATAGGGTCGGGAATAAAACGGTAAAAGTCGTCCCGTTGCCTTCCCGGGTTTCAAATGAAATATCCCCACCATGCGCCTGTACCAGGCCATAGGTTACGGAAAGACCAAGGCCGGTACCGCCTTCTGCCTTTTTATCGGTGACAAACGGCAAAAACAGCTTATCGGCAATCGCGTCTGATATACCGCTGCCGTTATCGGTGATTTGCAGACAAATGCGCGCGTCTTTTCTTTGAAATCCGGTGGTAATCCGGATGATGCCATCCATATGATCAATCGCTTGAATCGCATTGATGATAATATTTAGAATGATTTGTTCGATGCTCTGGAGGTTTCCTTTGATTAAGGGCAGATTTTCGTCCAGGTCTGGCTGGATTCGTACGCCAGATTTTCTTAACGTCGTTTGCGCCAGTCGCATGGCATTTTTAACCGCCGCATTAACTTGCATCGTTGATTTTTCAGCAACATTTGACTGTTTGGAAAAGTTTTTCAGATCGGAGACTATTTTGGCAACCCGATTGGCGGCCATATCCATGTCCGCCACCAGCTGAGTTAGATTATCTTCTAAAAAATCATAAGTAAACCCACCAAATTTCTGATGCGGCACCCTTTCTTTTTTCTCCATCAGTACCGGCAGAAGGTCAGACCAGATTTTCTGAATCAATGGCAAATTGTACATAATCAGGTTAATTGGATTATTAATTTCATGAGCCACGCCCGCCACCAGGGTACCCAATGTTTCCATTTTCTGGGCATGGTGCAGCTGTTGCTGGCTTTCCTTCAAGGCTTCTTCCACATGCCGCTGCTGAGATTCCAGCTGTTGCGCCTTCTCCCGCAGCTCCATCAGTTCCCTGATGAGTTGTTGCCTGGATTTTTCCTGATCTTTCATCATTTGCCATTAAAAAACAATACCCAGTGCAGTGCCTGGTTCCAAATATCCAAACACAAGCACCGGGTTCCAAACACAGGCTATATCTTTACGCAATCAAATTCTACCTTTGTTTTTAAGGTCATGGTGGCAATCTTTTCAAATTGATCTGTAACATCGGATACAAAAAGAGTCAGCTTGCCATTTTTTCCAAGCTGTTTGTCGACCTCAACGTGATTTTCAAGAAACTTTTTAATGTCACCGGCGACGCTGATTGAGGAGTCGATCAAATGAACACGTCTGCCGGTTTTTCTTTGGATGACTTTTTTCAGAAGTGGATAATGCGTACAGCCCAAAATAAGCGTGTCTATCTGGCGGGTTTTCAAGGGGTGCAGATATTTTTTCACGATCATCGCCGCTTCCGGTTTATTCAACCATCCCTCCTCAACCAAAGGCACCAGGAGCGGACAGGCAATCGAATAGACTTTGGCGGCCGGCTGCATTTCAATAATCTTTTTTTCATAAATACCGCTGGTTACGGTGGCGCGGGTGCCGATCACGCCGAATCTAAAATTTTTTGAAGAATTTACGGCGAGTTCAACTGCCGGCGTAATCACTTCAAAAATAGGAACAGCAAATCGCCCGAGAACCTCAGCAGTAGCGACACTCGAAGCCGTATTGCAGGCAATTACGATTACACTGGCCCCCTGGCTCAGGAGAAATTCAATATTATTCACGGTGTAACCAATCACCGTCTCGGAGCTTTTAGTGCCATAAGGCGTATGGGCTGTATCACCGAAGTAAACAATGTCATACCCCGGTATCTTTTCCATAATTGCCCTGGCTACGGTTAAGCCGCCAACACCTGAATCAAAAATTCCAATCATAAAGTGGAGAATTTAACGGGGTTTAGCTAAGACTTCATTGACGCATCTTTTTACTTGATTGTGGCTAAAATCTGTTCGCATC